>Ga0118677_10014106_pt1 | contig 11359 bp, 10 predicted proteins | sample AliMusrvi5mmetaG_FD_86154 | JGI IMG/M metagenome (GOLD analysis project Ga0118677, IMG submission 86154) | reverse complement strand
GACGGAGCGGAATTATTCGGCGTCTCGTCGCAGTATTCAAAGTGCTGCTCAGGCGACGGCTCATCCGCCCATACAACTGGCCTTTTAGGAGCGTAGTCCTCACAAACGTCGAGCATATTAACTCGCAGAACGCGAAAGAACCCGGAAAAGGTGGGTAGGTCCCGGGCCGTGGAAGAGTCGTAAATAGAAATGACAGCCACACCGTTCGTCGGTACAACAGATTTCGCAGCTGCCAAGGACATGAAGTCAACTGATTTCAACATAGGGAAAAATGAAAAATTTGGCCGGTGGAGTAGATTGTGCGGGTCATTTTCGTCGTTCCGACCACACTTGCTTCACTACCACTATAACCATGTGGACCTTCAAGCCCGTTCGTGTCCAGAAAGACTTTTCCTGCACTCGGTGAAGTAGATTTCACCTTTGCGGAATGTTGATTGACTGATGCAAGGACAGCAATCAGCCTCAATCCGCTCAGCCATGCACAACCTCACCAATCAACAAAAACTGCCCACCTGCAACATGGTGAATCGTGCGCAGGTCGTCCGGCGCATCATCAAAGTGCCAGTGGCCATCACGGAACACGCGGTCATCGGCCCAGGCACCAATCACTTCGCCAATGAATAGGTCGTAAGTCTGCTGGTTGTGCGGCTCGGGCACTAACCGGCACGCCAGCCAGCCTATGCAGCCCTCCACCAGAGGTATGTCGGTGCCAAGTGCTTTGAATGTCGTGACGCCGTGTTTGGCGAGTTTGTCAGGCACGTCTTTAGCGCTATCGCTGCCAACACCGTAGGTCAGTGTCGCCATCGCCTTAGTGGGCAGTTGTAGGGCGAAGAAGCCACTCGCCTCCACTAAGTCACGTGTGCGCGTGGACTTGTCCAGCACGACGGTCACCTTTGGCGTCTGGCCGAAGTCAAGGACACAAGCCCAGGCTGCAGCCATCACGTTCTCCGCACCATCGTGCTGGGCGGAGACCAAGACGGTCGGGCCGTGGTTCATGAGGCGATAAGACTTTTCGAGCGGGACGGATTTGAAGTGGATGGGCAGCATGGAGTGAAATTTTACCGAGAGGTAGTCTGTAGAGTTACCACGCCAAATGAACACATTTGAACAGCATTGAACAAGACAAAGGTTACGACGGAGCGTCCCCACCACCCCAACCAAATGGGTAGGCCCGCGTTGCAGCGTTTACTGTCTTTCGAATCTGACTGCTTTGGGGAAGGTCAAATGATTGGCTAGGTCAGAATTTCTAGAACTTCGCTTGCAAACCGGCATAGAGCGTACGCGGCGCACCAAGCGACTGAAACTGTTCTGCAGCACCTGTTGTGATGTTGTTTGTGGCCAGCGCGCCATAGGTGGCATATTTCACGTTGAACAGATTGTTGACACCGGCATATAGGCTAAAGCGCTTGTCGATGCTGCGCTGCACATCCAGCTTGACCGTGGTGAAACCTGCAACCTGGCCATTGGCATCCAAGTTGTTGTCGTCACCCCGCGCGAAAGTAGAGCTTTGGGACTGGATGCCGAGTCCGACACGAGTTTGCGCTGTGACCGGATAGCTGAAGCGGCTTTTGAACACCCATTGCGGAATACCGGGTATGAAGTTGCCGGGCTGTACTGGGGTGGTTGCTGCACTGTTGGCGGTATTGGCAACCGTGAAGCTGGACTGGTAGGTGGCTTCAATTCGGTCCAGGTCCATGGAGTAGTCCAACTGCCCCAGCTTGCCATCCATGCCAATTTCTATGCCCTGTCGAAGCGTTTGGCCAACATTGGAGAAGTACCCGGTGGTCAGGGAACTTTGGTTGAACAGGATGTCATTTTCAAGTTCAGTGCGGTAGTAGGACGCGCGCCATTTCAGCAGATTGGCAACGTTGCCCCGCATTCCCAACTCATAGGTTTTCGAAACCACAGCTTGTAGTTCCGGGTCTGCACCAAAGGCATTCGGTACGCCGCTGCAGGGTGCTGCCGGGTCAGCACACGCAAGCTCAATGGCGGACGGGGTGCGAAAGCCTTCCGCGTAGTTGCCAAACAGCGTCAGGTCTGAGGCCAATAGATAGGCAAATCCCAGAGAAGGATTGAGCCTTTGGTACGTGTGCTCTCCTGTGACAGCCGTGGCCTGTCCAATTCCAGCACCAAGGTCGCACAAATCGTTGTCGATGCATGATGTCCCCGAAAGCTTAAGGCTTGCATAGTCAAAGCGCGCCGACGCCGTCACCGAAAGCCTGTCAGTCGCATCAATGGTGCTGGTTGCAAAAATGCCGTAGCGCTGGTTATTGGATTTGATGTCCGCCTGAGACAGAAATGCACCTGTCCCCACCATTCCATTGGAGGCATCCAGTGTGGCGTATTGGCCGCTATTGGCGAACGAAGTATCGCTGACCTCCGCATTCACCCCCACCGTCGTGATTTGGTTCCTGTCAAACACAAAATCCGTGTTGCTCCATTGCAGATTGGTGCCGATGACTTGTTGCTTGTAATGGGCCAAAAGATTGGTCGCCGGACAGTCAATGGGTGCATTGCCAATGCAAGTCGCATCGTTGGTGGAAGTGGAGAGCAGGTTATTGATGTTGCTGTTCAGGATGTCCCGTGTGATGTCCCGAAAGTACATGTTGCCTGAAATGGAGTTGGAAGCGTCCAGGCCGACATTGGCCTGGGCATTCAGCATGAATGTCTGGGACCCCGTGTAATCCGGGTGGGAATAGCCTTGCGCGGCCTTGTCCAGCATGGACAACGGCACGGTCTGGTTACCGTACAACAAATTGTCGGCATACAGCATGGAAACTGCTGCATCGCCGCCGTCTATGTACTTGGTGTACTTACCAAAGACTTGGCGCACTTGGCTGGGGTTGTTGTCGGCCCAGCCCTTATCGTTGTACAGCGATGCTGCGAAATAGAGGTTGTCATCGTCAGTGTGGCTACCGTGCTCCACATCCACGCTGACGCGACCAAAGGAGCCCACACTGATGCCACCTTGGCTTCCTGTGAAGGTGTTCCCGTTCTTGGTGGTCAACGCGATGGCCCCGCCCAAGGTATTGAGTCCATAGACGGGGTTGGAGCCCGGAATCAAGGTGACCTTGTCAATGGCCAGTTGCGGCAACGAGTCCCAGGACACCACATCGCCGAAGGGCTCGTTCAAGCGCATGCCATCCAGAAAGACCGACAACCCTTGCGGTGTGCCCAGCGCAGGAGAGGCAGTAAAGCCACGGTAGTTCAGGTCAACCTGGAAGGGGTTTCCCTGCGTGTCGTTGACATTGACCGAACCTAGGGACTGGTCAATTCTTTGGACCAAATTGACGGTGTCGGTGGTCAAACTGTCGCGCGAAAGTGTCTGGACGTTTCCAGCGAATTTGCTGACAGGAATGCCGGTGTTGCCTACGGGAGTGGTTGCAATGACCGTGACTTCAGCAAGCGTTCCAGCGGAGCGCACTGCCTCCTGGGCGAGAACTGGCGTGACGCCGGAAACGCATAGAGAAATACAGGCAATGGTGCGGGTGTTCAGTTTGCTCATCGTGTCCTCAAATAATTTTTGTCGGCTTCCTGGTGTAACAAGTGGTCTGCAATTTGTGCCAAATTGGCACACACACCGCTCCACTTGAGCCCCAAAGCTCACTTAAACCTGATTTGTGCAAATTCGGTGCCTATGCGTTAGCGGCGGAATGCAACGGTAGTCATTGAGGACAGACACGCCGGGGTTCATGGTCACGAACAAGTCATGGAAGCGAAAATTGTGCGGAAAATTACCCACTTGCTTTCCATTTCGACAAAGGGCCAGTTCACAGCCCACTTTTGAACCTGCAATAATCCGCGCATGCAAAACCTGCGCAATGCAAAACTCATAGCCCGCTTCGTGCTGGTTTGGTTTGCTTTGTCGATTGGCGTTGCAATCGCCTCGCCCATGGTCATGCCACAGGGAATGCAGCTCATCTGCTCCGGCGCTGGTGCCATGAAGGTCATTGTGAACAGTGACGATGGCAAGGTCCCGGTCACCAGCCACACCCTCAGCTGCCCACTCTGTGCAAGCATCGGTGCACCGCCGCCCTTGGACATTGTGGTGTTCGGCCTTTCAGCACCTCAAGCGTTTGCAGCACCGATTTTTGGTGCTGATGCCGTCCTCTTTACTCTCGCCGCGCCTCCTCCTGCGCGTGGTCCCCCGGCACTTTTCTGAAGCAAGGCTTGGAACCGTCCATTGGATGGCTGGCTCCTGCGCCCCATATTTCGGGAAAAGTGATGCGTATCCTTGAGTTTCAAGCAGTCTGTCGCTGACACGGCATTGTCCGCGTGAGCTTTAAGGTTGATTTAAGGTCGAAGCTCAAGACTTTCCCATCTCTCGAATTTAGTCTGATATTGCCAAAAGCGAGGCGAGGAAGAAGTGAAAAACTCAATACCAGTTTTCGCGCGTCCGAGCTCTGTCGGTCACGGCCAGGTTCTGGCAATGCCGCACACAGCATGTACCTCCAGCCTCGCTCGCATTCAGGCAGAGATGCTCATCAATTCAAACGAGAAATACCAACTTCAGGGTATTTCCGCAGTCATTCATTCTTTTGATAATCATCCGATGCCAGTTTCCCGTAACGCCCATCTGATGCCACTTGAGCCAGTGCGGACGTAAATCCAAGCATCACGCCATTCAAATGACACAGAACCTGCTCACAGACAAACTGCGCCGCCCTTGGGCTGTGTGGTGGGCCGTGCTGGTTGCTCTGCTCTTTGTCCTGGCCCCCACATTGACCCATGCGCTGGCATACGCCGGCGTAGATGGTGCAGAGCGCTTTGAAATCTGCACCGCCCAAGGTCCCCAAACCGTTGCGCCGGATAAAGCGCATGCAGTGGACTCCCCTAACGGGCAGGACTCCACCCCAATGCAGACCCATTGCCCGTTTTGCCTGCACCAAGCAGACCGGTATGCACCTCCGCCCCACCTATTGCCTTACCTCTTAACGGTTCAGGGCGGACAGCAGGAGATACCAGCCTGGCAGGCTTTTTTCTACTTCGACAAATCATCCCTATGGGCCCCGCCGCGCGGCCCCCCGGCAGCCATCGCCATGTGAACACACAGGCCCTTAAAGCCTGACTCTTGACGCAACCTACGTCGGCTGATGCTGTTTGCAGCCTGCCTGAAGAACCCGTATGCCCCGGCATCAAAGCTATTTCCTCGTCCAAAAAAATGAACACCAAACAAAATAAAGCCAACTCCCACGTAGCAGGCCTGGCACTGCTCTCACTGGTGGCCACCCAAGCGGTTCAAGCCCAACAGACTGCGCCGGAGGCACCGGTCAACGAACTGCAGCAGGTCGTGGTGAGCGCCAGTCGCAGCCAGGCGCAAGTCGAAGCCATGCCATTGAACACAACCATCGTGTCCCAAGAGGACATTCAAAAGTCTTCCGCTCAGACGTTGGACCAGCTGCTTCGTGACGTGCCTGGACTTAACTTCACCGGCGTGCCCGCAGCGCAGACGGACCCGACTGGACACCAGACCAAGATGCGCGGCATGGGCAACGCCAAGGTTCTGGTGCTGCTGGACGGCGTACCCATTCACGACCCGTTCTATCTCACAACGCAATGGTTCAAGGTGCCGCTGTCCAACATTGAACGCGTCGAAGTCGTGCGTGGCGGCAACTCCAGCCTGTGGGGCAATATGGCGGTGGCCGGGGTCATCAACATCGTCTCCAAGCGCCCGGTCGACAACTCCGGTGAAGTCGCACTCAGCCTGGGCTTTAACGGCACCCAGTCGGCGTCAATCAGCAAGGACATCGTGCTGTCCGACAGCTTGAGCGTCAACCTGGCCATCGACAAGCTCAATTCGCGCGGCTACGACACTGTGCCCGCCGACCAGCGGTGGCGCTACCCGGCGCGCCAACCGGTGAACACCCAGGACACCAATTTCCAGTTCACCACCTTCTTCAAGCCGAACCCTGATTTGAATGGCTATGTGCGCATAGGTCAGCATGTGCAGGACCAGGACATCAGCTACGTCAACGGCAAGAACCTGCAAACCGACCCTGATATCTCTGCCAGCTTCACTCAGAAGGTGGGAGAGAAGGCCGCGGTCACCGCCACGGCTTGGGCACAGTACCTTGAGTTTGAAAAGTTCAACGGCGCCACCTGCTACTGGCAGGCCACGGGTTCCACCAAATGCCCGTCCAGCAGCGCTGTTACCCCCGCCATGGTGAACAACAATATCGACCAGTATTACACCCAGTACGGTTCGCAGCGCTACCGTGAGCAGGGCGCCTCGGGCATCTACTCCACGGCACTCAGTGACCTGTTCAACAGCTTGCAACTGGGTGTGGACTATCGCCACCTGTCGGCCACCGACCTGGAAACCTTCTATGGCGCCCCCACCGCGTTCAACGGCGCACCGGTGCTGGCCAGCAGCACCTATGGAGCCGCCGAGCAGACCTTTACTGGCGTTTTTGCACAAACCAAGCTGGTTCCCACCGACGCGCTGGACATCACCCTGAGCGCGCGCTTTGACAGCTGGGACAACACCAACCGCTTGAATACCCGCACCATGGCCGGAGCGGCCACGGTGGGCGGTGCGCAGCCCTCCTCCAACACCAGTGCCTTCGACCCATCACTTGCCGCCCGCTATGCATTCAGTGACGAACTGGCGGTGCGGGGTGCTGTGTACCGGTCGTTCCGTGCGCCGGGCTTTAACAACACCACGCGCACCTATGGCTCCCCTAATCCGACCATTGCCAATCCGGACCTGACTCCGGAAAACCTCTTTGGACGCGAAATCGGTCTTGACTACAACAAGGACGGCCTCTCGCTGAGCGCGACCTACTTCCAGTACGACATTCAGAACATGATTGCCACCTACTCGATTAAGGCCAGCCAATATGCGAGTGCGCCCGCTTTGGTGCAACTCATCTGTGGTGTTGGATTTGCAAATTGCGGTGGCGGCACGGGTTCGGCCAGCTATTACACCAATGACCAGAGTGGACAGTCCTATGGGCTGGAGCTGATAGGCAATTGGAAGCTGAACAATGCCTGGACGATTAACGGCGCCTATACCGGTACCGTCAGCGTGCTGACCAACAAGGCCAGCGCCGTGACCACTCCGGTGGGCGTGCAATTGGCAGGCACACCGCAGGATGTGGTGAACCTCGGTGTGACATGGAAACCCAGCGCGCCACTGCAAACCAGCTTGCAAATGCGCTATATCGGCAGCATGAACATTGACACCACCAGCACCGCCGGTGTGGCCTATACACAGGGCGACATCACGGTTTTTGACGCCAGCATGCAGTACAAATTCGCCAAGAATCTGGATTTGAGTGCCAGCGTGGTGAACCTGTTGGATACCCAATACTCGGAAAACGCCTACACCTACAACCAGCCCTGGAGCAAGACGCTATCCATGCCTCGCACCCTGACGGTCGGCATGAAGTTGCGTTTCTAATCACGCCATGACCCAACCACCATCCCTTGTAAAACGCCTGCTGTTGGCAGGTGTCTTCCTCATCGGCTGTGCCAATACACTGGCGCAGCAGGCAGCCCCCCCAGCACCAGTCGCTGCCGGTATGTCGGGCCATGCATCACACGGCCCTCGAGCACAGCTGGCCACCGGTATAGCCTTCGCGCCGGACGGAAGTCTGTGGATGGTGGGCATGGATGCCAAGCAGCAGTTGTACACAGTGCAAAGTGCCGACTTGGCGAGCTGGTCGGCACCCCACATTCTGGACTCCGCTGGCGACCCGATTTCTGCGGATGGCGAGAACCGGCCCAAGCTGGCCTTCGGGCCCAGCGGACAGGTCATCATCAGCTACACCCGCCCACTGGAAAAGCCATACACAGGCTGGATACGCATGCTACGTAGCTCCGATGGCGGCGCCACGTTTTCGCCACCGTTCACCGTGCACAAGGACACTCAGGAGATTACCCACCGCTTTGAGTCCATCGCCTTTGATGCCAGCGGTGCACTGCACACAGTCTGGATTGACAAGCGTGACATGCTGGCCATTGGCAAATCCTACGTGGGAGCGGCCATTTACCAGAACGTGTCACTGGATGGTGGACTGACATTCGGCCCCGACAGCAAGGTCGCCGACCACTCCTGCGAATGCTGCCGCATCGCCCTGGCACAAGGTCCGGACGGAAAGCTGCGCGGCCTATGGCGCCATGTCTTCGGCGCCAGCACGCGCGACCATGCCTTTGCCAATCTGTCGGATGCAGCACCCAATGGATTCAAGCGTGCGACCTTTGACGAATGGCAGATACAGGCCTGCCCGCACCAGGGGCCGGGGTTGGCACTCGCTGGAACCTCGCCCCATGCCGGCTACCACGCCGTCTGGTTTGGTATCCGCAAGGAAAAAGGAGTCGATGTCGCCGCCGTTCGCTACGCCCGGCTGGCTGAAGACGGGCAGCCCGTCGCCAGTACCGTACGGGTCCTACCAGACCCGCAAGCAGAGCACGCCGACGTTGTAGCCATTGGCGACAAAGTGGCAATTGTCTGGCGCAGCTTCCAGGGCCATGAAACCTCACTCAAAGCCTGGCTCTCCCGCGACGGTGGCAAGACCTTCGAACAGCGACTGCTGGCCACGGCACCTTCCAACAACGACCACCCCCGACTCATCGCCAGTGACTCCCGCATGGTGGTGGTTTGGCGTACGGAAGAAAAGGCTGAAATACATGAAATCACTTTCTAATGCACTGCTATGGCTATGCCTGCTGCTCGTTGGAGCCAGCGCCTGCGCACAATCTGCAATACCCAAACCCACTACAACTGCGGGCATTACCGAGGTTGTCGACTTTGATGAAACCACCTGGGCCCAGCTTCTAAAAAGCGGCCCAAGGCCCGCTGCCTATCTGTTCACCACGTCTTACTGCAGCACCTGCCCGGACGCGTTTGCAACGCTCAATGCCGCGGTCACCCAAAAGCACCAAGCGATTCAGCTGGTGGCAGTGATGATGGATGTGACCGGGAAACAGGCGCTACGGCATGCCCTCCACTTCCAGGGGCTCACGCAGATGTTCGCCTTCGATGGCTTCGAGCCCGCCATACGCCACAGCGTCGACCCGGCTTGGCCCAACATCACGCCATATATCGTCCTGATTGACCAGAAAGGTACGGTGCAGCGCTTCATCGGTCCTCCCACGCCCAAGGCATTGCGAGCATGGCTGGGCTGACGCATTGGAGCGGCACCGCACTGGGACGCTACCGGCCATCTCAAACGGTTGCTGTGCTGCTGGGTGTGGTGGCCCTGCACGTTGCAGGACTGTGGGCGCTGCAAAGCGGCCTGTTGATGCGTGCGGTGGAAGCGGTGATTGCGGTGGAAGTTATCAGCGATTTGGTGGAACTTCCCAAACCCAAAGTGGAACCTCCTCCCCCGCAAACGCCCAAGGTCACGCAAAAGTCGGCCGCCGTTGCGCCGCAGCACGAGGTCGCCCGTTCAGTTCAGCCCGTTCCAGTTGCCATTGCTGACCCTACGCCATCGCCCAACGCGCCCACCGGTGTCACCTCGCCACAACCTGTGCTACCTCAGATAGCCGCACCGGTGTCAGCCAATCAGGTACCTGTGGCCAATCCCAAGGTCGACTTACCGTCCAGCGATGCTGAGTATTTGCACAACCCAAAACCCGAGTATCCGCGCCAGAGCAAGCAGCGCGGAGAACAGGGCAAGGTGTTGGTCAGTGTGTTCATCAGCACCGATGGCACAGCGCAGAAGGCCGAAATCAAGACCTCCAGCGGCTACGAGCGGCTGGACCAGGCGGCACTGGCCACAGTCAAGGCCTGGCGCTACGTGCCCGGCAAACGAGGCGGCATGCCGGAAGCCATGTGGTTTAGCGTGCCCATCAATTTTGTTTTGGAGTGAATGGATATGAATACCCCGTTTGGATTGGTCAATGTTTGGAACCAGGGCGACCTGGTTACTCGGGCCGTCTTGTTGATATTGCTGACCATGTCGCTGGCCTCGTGGATGGTCATTTTGTTGAAGGTTCTGGACCTGCGACGCCTGCGCAAGTTGTCCGGCGGCACGGAACGCTTTTGGCATGCCAAGGACTATGCGCAGGGAATGGCTGACTTGGGCCAAGGTGAAGAAAGCCCGTTTTGGGCACTGGCAACAGAAGGCCAGAAGGCAGCTACTCATGTGAAGCTAAAGCATGGCGCTCAGCAGGCGGAACTGCACGAAAGCTTTGACATCAGCGAATGGGTCACACGCTGCCTGCGCAACAGCCTGGACGACAGTACGGCCAAGTTGCAATCGGGTCTGGCCATTCTGGCCTCGGCAGGGTCAACGGCACCGTTTGTGGGCTTGTTCGGGACGGTCTGGGGCATTTACCACGCGCTGATGTCGATAGGGTTGGCAGGGCAAGCCAGCATCGACAAGGTGGCCGGTCCAATTGGCGAGGCGCTCATCATGACTGCGCTGGGTTTGGCTGTGGCCATTCCGGCTGTGCTGGGATACAACGCACTGGTTCGTGGCAACAAGGCTGTGCTGGCAAAGCTCAACCGCTTTGCGCATGACTTGCATGCCTACTATGTGACTGGTGCACGCGTTGGCACGGCCCACCCAACCAAGGCTGGAGCTTGAGATGGCCTTTGGTACCCAGGACGACAGCGACGAAGTGATGAATGAAATCAACATGACACCCCTGGTGGATGTCATGTTGGTGCTGCTCATCATCTTCATCATCACCGTTCCCGTCATGCAGCATGCGGTCAGTATCGACCTGCCACGCATAAGCAACCAGCCCGAGACCGTCAAGCCTGAGAATATTCGACTGTCCGTTGATGCCGGGGGCGCTTACTACTGGAATGATGCGCCGATTTCAGATGTCGAGTTGCAGCTCCGTTTGCAAGTTGCCTCCGCAATCACTCCACAACCAGAGTTGCATATCCGGGGTGACAAGGCCGTACGCTATGAGCGAGTAGCCCTGGCGATGGCAAATGCTCAGAAGGCTGGTCTGCGAAAAATTGGCTTTATAACAGAACCGCAGCCCTAATTTGGTAGGGTCAACGCCGTTCTGCGAACGGCCGGTTTGGAGCAGACAAAATCAAAGGCTAGCCGACCGCTTTCAGCCTTTTGACGTCATAACATTGCAGCCGATACCAAGCTTCAGTGCCCTCTGCTGACCAGCTCACGCCCATCAAGAGCTATTGCGCACTTCCTGCAATCAATGGAAGTCCCGACTCGGTGCGGCCAACCGCCCCAGCATCTCAGTCAGGTCGACCAAGTGCCCTGCAATCAAATTGCGCACCTCGCCTTCGCGTTGCCATGTCCCATAGACACCCAGCAGCTTGGCGTTCATCAGCACGCTGCGATAGCGCTTGCGAATTGACTTCCAGACAATCACCTGCACCGACCCGTCTTCGTCCTCCAGCGACACAAAGACGACCCCATTGGCGGTGCCCGGC
>Ga0118677_10014104_pt1 | contig 11359 bp, 9 predicted proteins | sample AliMusrvi5mmetaG_FD_86154 | JGI IMG/M metagenome (GOLD analysis project Ga0118677, IMG submission 86154) | reverse complement strand
GCTGCATGACGGCCTGGGTGCTCCCGAGGACAACGGAAGCAATTTCGACCTGGTCCCGGACGCTGCGGCCCCCGAGGCCCTGGGAATAATAATGTTTGCTGCTGTTCTTGAGGATCGTGGAAAGCAGGGCGCGGTCAAAACCGGCCTGCGGGATGTCCTGCGGGACGACCATGGCGTGCATAATATCGGCGTTTTCGAGCGCGTCAATCAGGCGCGTAAAATCGGCCAGGTCCTGGAGAGTCGCCGGGCGGTGCCGGCCTTCGAGGTCGAGCACATTCAAGGCGGAAGAGCCGGCAATCGTGTAAACATCCTCAAGGGTGACGCGGATTTCATCCTCCGGGCCGGTGCCGTAGAGGCTGAAAGCGGCCGGGGCGGTTTTTAATGCCTGCTGAAGGACCGCTTCGGGAATCTGCACAACCTGGCGCTGAAAGTCCACGCGGCAGCCGGCGGCGGCATAAATTTCGAGGGCCGGACGCCACTCAACCCGCACGCCCGTATTCCATAAGACGCTCAAAACGGCATGGTGAAGGCTTTCAACCTGGGAAGGGGAGAGAAATTGGAGGGGAAAAGCAAGTTGGGGACGCATGGGCATGACCTCAGGGGGCAGATAAAGGGGTGAATTACCCTCAATACTAACATAAATGACCCTACCCTCAACTTGACAAGCCAATTTATTAATGCTAATATAATTATGGAAACGTTCTCACATTCCAGTTACCAATCCCCAAGCAATTTTTTCCATGAATGTCATGAGAATGTCCTGATCAAACCCCGGTACGTTATCTGGAATCGATGGACATTATTTTTTTCTATCAATGGATCATCCATCCAATTTTTACTAAAATGGATAGGAGGTGGGTGTCGGAAGAGGTCAGCTTTATTTAGAAATTTTTCAGTTGTATCCTGTTACTTCAATCTGGTCCTGTTTGATCGAGGAGAATGAGGAAATGAAGAATATTACGAATAAGATGATTACGGCCCTGGCCTTATTTGCAATCCTATTGACCGGCTGTGCACCGGCGGCAACCCCAACCGCTGCCCCGGCAGCGGCGGCACCGACTGCGGCCGTTGCCGTACCCGCGCCGACGGCAGTTCCCCCGACGGAAGCGCCGCCAACGGCTGTACCCGCAACAGCTGTCCCGGCAGCGACGACCGCGGCACCTGTTCACCTGGTGGTGTGGTGGTGGGGCGAGCAAGAAGCCCCCGGCGCCCAGAAGTGGATGGATGAGACGGTTGCGAATTACGAAAAGCTGCACCCGAATGTGACCATCGAAACCGTTCTGCAGTCGACTGATTCCCTGATTCCGGCCTTCCAATCCGCCGCCGCGGCCAAATCCGGCCCGGACATCCAGTATTTCTGGGGCGGTGTCTACACCCTGGATAATGCCTGGAGCGGCGCAATCATCCCCGTGGATGACCTGATCGCCAAGGATGAACTCTCGCACTACATCAACAACTTCGAACGTTCTTATGACGGCAAACAGTACGGGATCGGCTGGTATCTTTCGGGCAATCCCATGGTTTACAACCCCAAGCTGTTCACCAAAGCCGGGCTGGACCCCAAGAATCCTCCGCAAACCTGGCCTGACCTGATTGCAGCCTGCAAAAAGTTGAGCGCCGCCGGCGTGACCCCCATTTCCGGTGGAATGAAAGACGGTTGGTTCGGCGGCTGGTTGTTCTCCATCCTGGCGCGCCAGTCGCATGATTCCTACAAAGACTTCATGTCTGCCTCAGTGGGCAACGCAAAATTCACCGACCCGGCGTACTCCGGATGGTGGACTGCGCTTGACCAGCTGAAACAGGCCAACTGCTGGAACAAAGACATCGGTTCAGTCGATTACCAGCAGGGCCAGGATATGTTCGTCCAGGGCAAATCGGCCATGCTCTTCAGTAACGATACCTTCCTGAAGGGTTTCGCGGACACGGCCGGCTTTGGCTGGGATTCGATGGCTGTGATGATGGTGCCGAAGTGGGCCACTGGAAAAATGGCGAGTGAATATATCACCACCGCCCAGGGCTGGGGCATTACCTCGTGGTCAAAATATCCCCAGCAGGATGCTGATTTCCTGATGTACATGCACTCCGCTGACCGGCTGAAAGCATGGTGGACTTACACGGGTGTTCTCCCGGCGGATAACCGCATGGATACGAGCCTGATCACGCAGCCGATCCAAAAACAGATTTTCCAGTGGGATACCACGGTGGCTGGCGCCAACCTGGAAAACTTCATCCCCAGCCAGCTGGACAACGACGCCAACATGACCGGCGTGCAGCTGCTCTTCTCAGGCGGCAAAACTCCGGCTCAACTTTCTCAATTGTCCGAGGATACGATTGCCAAATGGCGCACCCAGAGCCCGGACAGCGTGACCAACTTCCAAACCTGGTCTAAATAAACTTTCCTGATCATCATAAATAAGATGGGTGGGCTGACTGCGATCCTGTGTTGCAGCCGGCCCACCCCGGGTATCTCAACTTATGCGCACTACCAAATCCGAACCTTTCTTTTTCCTTGCTCCTGCGCTGATCGTGATCCTGATCGTTTTTGGTTATCCTATTTACAGCCTGGTGGTCCTCAGCCTGCAGCGCACCTCGAACGGGAAGACATTATTTGCGGGTTTTAGCAATTTTCAGATTGTTTTTCAGGATGACGTCTTCATCCAGGCGATCCAACACAACCTGATCCTTTTAATCTGTGTTCCAATCATGGTGGTTGTGGCGCTCTTCCTGGCGATCCTTTTATTTGAACGCATCGCCGGCTGGCAATTTTACCGCACGACTCTTTTCCTGCCTTACCTCCTGCCGATCACGGTTGTAGGGCTGGTTTTTTCATATATTTTTCAATTGAGCGGGGTATTAAACGATATCTTGAACGCGCTGGGGCTGCAGTTCCTGGCCCTGGACTGGCTTGGCAACACGAACCTGGCCCTGCCAACGATGATGTTTGTGATTATCTGGAAGGAACTGGGTTTCGGGGTGGTTTTATTCCTGGCGCGCCTGATGTCTGTGGAAGAAGAATTGTTTGACGCCGCCAAGATCGACGGGGCGAACTGGTGGCAGCTGCAATTAAATATCACCCTTCCGCAGCTGTCGACGGTGATCGAATTCTTTACGGTTATCTCGATTGTCACCATGCTTTCATGGGTTTTTAACTACGTCTACGTGATGACCGGGGGCGGCCCCGGCGGCGCCACCACGGTGACTGAACTGTATATTTACCTGATGGCGTTCCAATATAACCGCTTGAGCCTGGCCGCGGCGGTCTCGGTGCTGCTGCTGCTGGTGGTAGGCGTCTTCATTTTCCTGGAACTGTACCTGCGTGATCGTTCGTCTGTGATGGAGGGATTGGGATGAAAAAACGCCTGACTCTGCGTAAAGTCTGGACTGTTTTCAGCCGGCAGTTCTGGGTGGTGGGGGCAACCTTGATCGTGTTTTTCCCGATCTATTTTATGCTCACCTCGTCTTTCAAGACGCAGGCTGAGTACACGGTGAATAAATTTGGTTTACCGCTCAAGTTTTACCTGGACAATTTTAATACGGCCCTGGCTGGTGATAAGTTTTTTCTGCGTTTTGCCAACAGCACGATCCTGACAGTCGGCGCGGTGGGCGTCTCACTGATCATCGCCTGCCTGGCGGCCTTTGCCTTTGCGCGCATGACTTTCCCCGGCAAACGCTTTTTGTTCAACCTGATCCTTTCACTGATGGTGATCCCACCGGTTGTGATGGTTGTACCGCTTTTTATTTCAATGGTGAGCTGGCAACTGGTGAACACATACCAGGGGACCATCCTGATTTACACCGGCCTGCTGCTGCCGTTTTCGATTTATTTGATGACCAACTTCTTTCAGACCATCCCGCATGAGATTATTGAGGCGGCGCGCATGGACGGCTGCAGCACCCTGGATGTGTTCTGGCGGATCATGCTGCCCCTGGCAGCCCCGGCGGTGATTACCCTGGTGGTGGTTAATGCGCTGTGGGTGTGGAACGAACTGCTGATTGCCCTGGTGTTCATGCAGAAGGATGATTTAAAAACCCTGATGGTCGGGATTTCGGCTTTGCGCTCGCGCAACTATGTCAATATTCCGGCGACGATGGCAGGCCTGACGATTGCCACGATCCCGATCGTGATTGTCTACCTGATCGGCCAGCGCTACTTTATCCGCGGTATGATCAGCGGCGCGGTCAAATAATTTATTGTTCAGCGGCGATAACGGCACCTACCCTGGCCAGGGATTCTTCAAAGCGCAACGCAGCGCTGCGCGCAGATGGATCAATCCATAGTGTGCCTTTGCTTCGGGGGTCAACATGTCCACCCGGTCGAAGATCAGGCCCTGATGAAATTCCCTGAAGCCCGGTGTGGGCATATCCGCATCGATGGAGAGGCCGATCCGCGAAGCCTCGAGCAGCCGGAAGGCCGCATAAAACACGGAAAGAGCCTGGCGCGCCAGGGAAAAGCGCGAACGCCGGTAATCGCCGGCCGGCTCGCCGAAGGCGGCCTGCAGGGTGCGCGCCAGCGCGGCCGTGCACTGGATCACGGCGCCATACCTGCCGGGCAAATATGACGCCGTGATCGATTCAGGCGCAGTAAAACTTTATCTGCTTCTGCTGTCCACACCGACCGTGGGATCCATGTACTGGCTGAAGATGATCGAGATTGAACCCCCCAGGTGCTGTTTAGTGTCATAATGTGTTTCGACAACGGCTTCATCCCTTGTAAAGGGTTTCCAGGCATTGCTTTTTTTGTCTACATACCAGGGCCAGGGTTCCTGGTTTAATGCATCCGCATAATCCTGGGGAATCAGTGAAATCACCATGGTGACTGTACCATCGATTGGCCCTGTGGATGCCCCGGTCCTGGGATTGACCAGGTCAATGTTCGCCACCTGGCGGATATGGCTTGTTTTCAGGTCAGCGAGGTAAAGCTCCTGATGTTTCGGTTCCATATCGCTGAGACGAGCAACCTCCGGAAGCGTTTTGGGGAATTTTTCCAGGATTGACAGGTCCGGCTGGAGCGGTTTAACCCTGAGGACGACCGTTTTTTGCGCAGATGAAGAGATTTGGATGATTACCGGCGTTTTCGGGTCGCCGTAATCGAGCTGGATGCCTTTTGAAACCATTTGAACATTGACCAATATGCTATCTGCCATTTTTATACCCTCCATTACATTATGTTTATCTATCCCCCTTCACCGCGTGAAAGGGATGATTTACAGATTGGCATTTTTTTGCCAGAGGACCAGCATACGCTTGTGCTCCGGCACTTCTTTTAAGTAAGAGTCGTGCCAGACAGGGTCCTCAATGCGCGCGGCGCGCGCCATTAATTCGGCGTACCCTCTGTGGATGACGGGCACGGCGGACGGCTGCCGGTTAAACTGGATCAGGACATTTGCGCAGGATTCGTAAGCCAGGATGGGAAACTCGAGCCCGCTGGCGTCTTTCTGCAGGCGGGACCAGAGCTGGTTGGTATAAGCGAGGGCCTCCTGCGCGCGGTTGAGTGCGCAGGCGCAGCGCGCCAGCCCGGCGAGGGCATCGTGCTCATAACCCGAAGTCCCCATTTTCCTGAAATGCTCCCGCGCTTTTTGAAAACATGCGCGTGCGGCGGCATGGTCGCCATTGGCTTCATGAACCAGCCCGCTGTAAGACAGGCAGGTGCCCTAGACAACGGCATCCCCGGTTTTTTCAAGCTGGCTGTTCACCCCGTCGAGGATTTCGCGGGCTGGCGCAAGATCTCCCATGCGGTAATGGCACAAGGCCAGGTTGAGGCGGGCATAACCGCTTTCGCGCTGCATATTGATGCTTTTGGCCATTTCCAGGCATTCAGCCAGAACGCTGCGGCTGATCTGGTATTGGCCCAGTTGAAAATAAACATAGCCGAGGTTAATCAGCCCGGTGGCGTGCATCCAGCGGTCGCGGATGCGGCGCGATGTTTCCACCTCTTCATTCAAGAGGTGTTCAGCCGTGTCAAGGTTGCCCGCGTCAATGTAATAAACTGAAAGATTGGTGAGCACCTTGACCAGCAAATTCGCATTGGGCACGCTGCGCGCCAGGGGCAGCACTTCAAGGGCCGCCGCCCCGGCTTCATCAGCCCGCCCCAGGCGGGTGAGGCAGGTCACTGCCACCATCAGGTTTTCGCACTCCAGGCGGCGGTTCTGGGCCTGGCGGGCTGCTTCCACGCCCTGCTGGTAGCACTGCAGTTCGGCTTCCAGGTTGCCGGAAACGCCCTGGCAGAAACCGTAGAGATAATATGCCTGCGCCAGCCAGCGTTGTTTTCCGGATTTCCGGGCCATTTCCAGCAAAGTACTCACATCTGCCTGCCAGGACTGGATTTCTCCCATGCGTGAGAGAGTATCCTGGCGCGCGGCAAGGATATTCCAGACCTGTTCCTGGTCTTCAGGCGATGCCAGTTCCAAAGCCTGGTCGAGGAAGCTGCGCGCTTCAACCAGGGCGCAGCGTTGAAAAGCGCTTCCCCCGGCGTGCAGATACCAGGCGGAGGCCACATCGGACAGGCCGGCTTTTTCGGCATGGAGCGCCAGCTGCCCGGCAAATTCGTCCAGCCGGCCCACCTTGTGCAGCTGCATTTCGAGCCATTTTTCTGCCAGATGGTGCAGCTGCTTGCGCTGGCGCTTAAGAATGCTGTCGTAAGCGGCCTGCTGGAGCAGATCGTGATAAAAGCGCCACTCCTGCTGCCCTTCCAGAATTGAGGCAAGCTCGTTTTCGACGAGGTTGATTTCGCGCAGCTTTTCAAGAACCGTGAAGACGCCTTCAGACCCCAGCGCTTCGAGCCCGCCTTCCCAAAAATTGCGCCCGAAGATCGAGCCGTGCTGCAAAGCCAGGCGCTCTGATTCCTTGAGGTGGCTTAAGCGGGTTGAAAGCAGCTGGTTAAGCGTATCGGGAATCGGGATGACATCCGGCCGGCTGCCGCTGAAAACCCAGCGGTTTTCCTTGCGGGAAATCAGGCCCTGGTCAATCAACCAGTTAACAATTTCTTCGGCAAAATAAGGCACGCCTTCGGCCTGCTGGACGATTTTAGCGATCAATATGTCCGGCAGGCCCGGGCTTTGCTGCAGCAAACCCGCCACGAGCTGGCGGCTGTGAATGTCTGAAAGGGGACCCAGATTAAGCGGGTGGTAACAGGGAATGCGCATCAGGCCGTGGGGCGGGTTCCATTCCGGGCGGGTGGTCGCCAGGATAAAAAGTCCGTTGGGCCGGCTGCCTTCCTCGAACAAGACCTGCGAGAGATAATCCCAGGATGAGGTATCCATCCACTGCAGGTCTTCGACCATTAATACAACCGGCCCGCGCGCCAACAGGTTGGCAAACAGTTCGCGCCCGATCACCAGCGCACGCCCTTTAAACTGGAGCGGGTCCTGGCGCATGGCGCCAATCAGGGGGCTGTCCAGAAAGGAAAGCCCGACCATGATTCCGAGCACATGCGCGGCTTCCCGGGCTTCCGAGCCGTTCAGGGCGGCATATTGTTCCATCCAGCGTTCTTCGGCTTCGAGCCTGGACATATCGGGGGTAATTTTGAAAGTGTTGAGCCACAGGCGGCGGATGAGGGCAAATGGCTGGCGCTCATCGCCCTGTTCCGCTCCTGTGTGCAGGATGAGGACAGGTCCGGTGGTGTTTTCAATCCAGCAGGCGATATCCGCCAGCAGGCGGCTTTTGCCAATTCCCGGTTGGCCAATGATCTGCAGCCAGGTGACCAGGCGGTTGACCTGGCAGTCCTGGAAATAGGCCCGGACGCGTTCCAATTCACTTTCGCGCCCGATGGTGCCCAGGTTTACCCCCGGCACGCCGCGTTTATTGGCCACTTCCAGCCGGGCCAGGGGCCGCAGCACGCGGTAGGATTGGATGGGTGTGGGGATTTCCTCGATCCTGATCGGGGGCTGCTGGACGCACTCAAATAGGGTGCGGATATAACGGTAGGTCTTGTCTGTGACCAGCACGCTCCCGGGCGGCGCATATTTTTGCAGTTTTCCGGCCAGGTTCATCGCCTCGCCCGAAGCGGTCAGTTCGCGGTGGGAATAGGTTCCCATGCGCCCAATGGCAACCCGGTCAGTGTGGATGCTGATGCGCATCTGGATTTTTCCGCCGGGGTTTTGAGCTTCGAGGGCTTTCTGGATGACGGCGGGCCACTGCAGGGCGGAGATGCCTGCCTGAATATCGAGCGCGGCGCGCACCGCGTGCTCGGCATCCTGCTCATTCATTTCCGTGATGCCAAAGAGGGCCAGCAGTCCATCCCCCAGGTACTGGATCACTTCTCCGCTGTATTTTTTGATCAGGTCACCGCAGAGACGCTGGATCGTATCAATCAAGTTGAACCAATCCTCGGGGTCGAGGATGGAAGCGATGGCGGTGGAAGCGGCGATGTCGGTAAAAAGGATGGTGACAATCGGACGGTCTTCAACCGGGTTGGGAACCGGGGAGCTGTAATCGATCAGCGCCTCAAGGGCTGTAATTTTATCCTGGAGCAGTTTAATGGCCGGGCCCAAAATGGCTTCATCGATGACAGTTCGCTGCGCCTCCAGGCCTGCCAGGGAGGCGCGTAATTTATCCACTTCCGCCTGTAATTGATTGGATGCAGAATAATTAACATCCATAACCACCCCTTCAATAATGCTATTATACAAAATTCCGGGGCCGGAGAATATAGAAAAATGGCTCAAAATAAAGGTAAGAACGGATGAAACCTGGTTTTTTATAAAAAACAGGTCGAAGGATTTTTGGAGAAAATTCCAGGAAACAAATTTGAATTAAAGAGAGAGGGCAGCTAAAGGGGTTGATGGCGCGACCGGTTGTTATACCGGGAAATACTCCGAAAACATAACAGGCAAGGCCATCATTTCAAAAAAACAATCCGCCACATGCGGGTCAAAACATGTGCCGGCGTCAGGCCGGAGTTGATTAAGGGCATCGATGGAACTGACGGCCTTTTTATAAGGCCGGTCGTGGGTCAAGGCATCCCAGGCGTCGATGATTGAAAAAATCCGGGCCGTCAGGGGGATGCTTTCTTCCTTTAAGTGGTTGGGATAACCCGAACCATCCCATTTTTCATGGTGGCAGTAGGGGATATCCACGGCGTCCGCCAGGTAATCAATGGGAGCAAGCATATCCCGGGCAAAGGCAGGGTGCTTGCGCATCACGGCCCATTCTTCATTATTAAGCGGGCCGGGTTTGCGCAAGATTTCATCCGGAACGCCAATTTTGCCGATATCGTGCAGCAGCGCGCCGCGGCGGATATTGACCAGGGCATCGCCGCAGAGGCCCATGCAGGAAGCGAGTTGGACCGCCAATTTTGCCACGCGGCGGTTGTGTTCTTCCGTATCGGCATCGCGCAGTTCCATGGCCCTGGCCCAGCCCTCGAGTGTTTTATCGTAGGCGCGCGCCAGCTCGTAATGCGATTTTTCCATCTCTGTGATGATGCTGCGTTCAGCTTCGGCCAGGCGGATGGAGAGGCGGCGCATGATTTCCATGGCAATGGCCGGTTTGCGGTTGAGGATTTCGCTGAAATTGGCATGGCTTAATTTGGCCAGCTTCACCGCGCCGCAGGTGCGCACGCTGGCCGTGCGTTTTCCATCGGGAATGATCAGGCTGATTTCACCCAGGATTTCATCCGCACCCTGGCGGGAGATCAGGCGTTCGTTGGGCGTGCCGAGGGACTTGATGACCTCAACCTGCCCCTCGAGGACCAGGTAAAGGCTGTCGCCTGGTTCATTTTCGCACATTAACAGGGTATCCCCCGGAACTTCAAGCATTTCGAGCATGCCAGTCACAAGATCCAGGTCTTCGTCACCCAGGGAGTGGAGCAGAGCCACTTTTTTCAGCCGTTGCGCGTCCATCAGTTTAATTATACAGCCCTTTTTTGGGGTTATGCGAGAGAGTGATACAGTTTTTTGCGGGGATGTTAACCTGCTCAAACGCCTGGAAGCGCAGATCGTCAATGCCTCGGGCATGAACGTTTTTCTGGCTGCTTCCGGGCAAATGGTTGGTGGTGACGGGTTGCGAGAGATTATTATTTTTGGGTTGAGGTGCCGGTGATCAGTTATAATCAATCTATTGGCCTGCTGTTGATTGGCATACCGCATCCGTTTAAAGTAGCCGTTCACCGACTTTACCCGATCAAAACCCGCAAAGGAGTAATTTAATATGGAAAATATTCAGTCCATTATTTCTCAAATGACCCTGGAAGAGAAAGCCGCGCTCTGCACTGGAGAGACCGCATGGAATACGACCCCCATCGAGCGGCTGGGCGTACCTGACCTTTTTGTAGCAGACGGGCCGCACGGCGTGCGGCGCGTGCCGGATGCCAATTCAATGGCCATCGAGAGCCTGGCGGCAACCTGTTTCCCGACGGCTTCCTGCCTGGCGTCAAGCTGGGACACGAACCTGGCGGGCGAAATGGGGCAGGCACTGGCAGAAGAAGCGATTGCCCTGGATGTGGATGTGGTCCTGGGTCCCGGCACCAATATGAAACGATCGCCGGTTTGCGGGCGCAATTTTGAATATTTTTCCGAAGACCCTTTCCTGGCGGGTGAATTGGCGGCGAGCCTGATCAACGGCGTGCAAAGCAAGGGCGTGGGAACCTCTCTGAAACATTACGCAGCCAACAACCAGGAATCACGCCGCATGACCATCGATGCCCGGATTGACGAACGCACCCTGCGCGAGATTTATTTGCCCGCCTTTGAGACCGCGGTAAAAAAGGCACAGCCCTGGACGGTGATGTGCGCCTACAACAAGATGAACGGGGTTTATGCATCGGAGAACCCGCTGCTGCTGAAGCAAATTCTCAAGGATGAATGGGGATTTGAAGGTTTTGTGGTTTCCGACTGGGGCGCTGTGCATCAGCGGGTGGTGTCTTTGCAGGCCGGGCTGGATCTGGAAATGCCGGGCCCCAGAGAACGGCGTGTGCATGAGGTGGTTGAAGCGGTGCGCGGTGGAAAACTGGATGAAAAGATTCTGAATGAGGCGGTGCGCCGGATTTTGGGTGTGGTCTTCAAGGCAGCCAAAACAGCCAAAGGCAGCAAGTTTGATGCCGCTGTACACCATGCCCTGGCGCGCAAAATTGCAGGCGAGGGGTCGGTGCTGCTCAAGAACGACGGCATTTTACCGCTGAAGCAGGCTGGAAGCATTGCAGTGATCGGGCGCGCGGCGCGTGAAGCCCATTTCCAGGGCGGCGGCAGTTCACACATCAACGCGACCCAGGTTGATGTGCCGCTGGATGAACTGAAAAAATTGGCGGGCAGCGCGCGCATCACGTTCAGTGAGGGCTACCCGGCTGACGATTCGAGCCAGCCCGGCCTGATCGCCGAAGCCGCGGCCGCGGCTTCGGCGGCCGAGACGGCCCTGCTTTATATCGCCC
>Ga0118677_10014101_pt1 | contig 11360 bp, 3 predicted proteins | sample AliMusrvi5mmetaG_FD_86154 | JGI IMG/M metagenome (GOLD analysis project Ga0118677, IMG submission 86154) | reverse complement strand
CCCTTGGCGTCGTTGCCCTCCGAGACCTCCAGGTCGGCGAGCATCTGCAGGGCGCGGGCGTTTTTCGGCTCGGCCTTCAGGGCCCCGTCCAGCATGGACCGCACCTCGGCACCCCTGGCGTGCCGCGCGTAAAGGACCGCCAGTTCGATCCAGGCGGAGCCCCGGCGGGGGTCGGCGTTGCGGGCCCTCAGCAGGTAGCTCTCGGCCCGGGGGATGTCGTTGGAGTCGGCCTGGGCCACTCCGAGGATTTCCAGCGCTTCCGGGTGTTCCGGATGCAGCCGGGTGTACTTTTCGCCCTCCTGGACCGCCTTGCCGGGCTGTTTCTGGGCTAGGTAGAAGCGTGCGAGTTCGAGCGGTATCTCCGAACTGACGGGACTTTGGGGGGAAACCTTGCCGAACTCCTTCAGCGCCAGGTCAAACTTGCCGCAGGCCAGGTAGGCCTTGCTGTTGGCGACGCAAAGCGAGAAAGCGAAGTTGGTGTAGCTATAGCTCCCGATCAGCGACGGACTGGCCGGGGCAGAAACATTCAGCAGCAACACCGTGCGACCATCACTCACAACCACCGAGGAGCCGGAGACCGCGACCGAGAAACCAAAAAGATCTTCAAATCCGGTGTTGGATGCCTTGAGATATGCCTGTTGGCTCCATGTGGTTCCATTGCGCACAAACACATAGGCGCTGCCCGCATTCACGCCCGCCGCCGTGTCGTCGTTAGGCACGCCAACCAGCGCGGTAACGCCCGCCAGCGTCACGGAACTTGCGAAACTGTCGTAGGCGCCCGCGTCGGATGGCGTGAGATCGGTCTGTTGGATCCAAGCCGTTCCATGGCGCACGAAGACATACGCGTTTCCCGCGTCTGTGCCCGCAACGATGTCGGCCAGGCTGGCTCCAACCAGTGCCGTGTCCCCGGACAACGCCACCGCCCCGCCGAAGCAATCATTGGTCGCCGCGTTAGCGGCAATGAGTTTCGCCTGCTGGGTCCAGATTGTTCCGCTGCGCGAGAACACATACGCGCTGCCCGTATCCGAACCGGCTGCGGTGTCATCGTGGTAGGCACCTATCAGTGCGGTGTCAGCTGCCAGCGAAACCGAACAACCGAACCAGTCGTTGACTGCCGCATCGGAAGCCGTGAGCTTGGCTTGCTGGTTCCATGACGCTCCGTCACGCACATAGACATAGGCGCTGCCGGCATTTGTCCCGGCACTCGTGTCGGCCGCACTGGCACCGATGAGAGCGGTGTTACCTGACAAGGCCACGGAGTTGCCGAATTGGTCATCGCTTGCGGCGTCGGTGGCCGTGAGCTTCGCCTGTTGGGTCCAATTCATGCCAGTCCGCACAAACACATACGCGCTGCCGGCATTCGTCGCGGCTACCATGTCGGCTCCGCTTGCTCCAATCAGCGCAACATCCCCCTCGATCGCCAAACTATTGCCGAATAGGTCATTGGGCACCCCATCGCTGGCAGTGATTTTCTGCTGTTGCTCCCAAACCTCCCCGATTCGCAGGAAGGCATACACGCTCCCGGTATCCGCACCTGCTGCCGAGTCGCCCCGGATCGCTCCGACGAGCGCGGTCTCGCCCGATAGTGCCACGGCCCATCCAAATCCGTCGGAACTCGCCCCGTCGGCGGCGGTGAGTTCGATCTGTTGGATCCAATCGGTCCCGTTGCGAACAAACACATAGGCGCAACCCGCACCCTTCCCGGACACGGTTTCGTGGTATGGCGCACCGATCAGCGCACTGTCGCCCGATAACGCAACGGACCAGCCGAACCTATCCGAACTCGCTCCGTCAGCGGAGGTAATGCGGGCCTGTCGGCTCCACACATCCCCGGTGCGCACAAACAGATAGGCGCATCCCGTCCTGGTCCCCGCCGCAGTCGTTTCGTAGGGTGCCCCGACCAACGCAGTGTCTCCCGCAACTGCCACCGAGCTGCCGAAGTTATCACCCGCGACGGACTCCTCCGTAAGCCTAGCCTCCACATTTGCAAACAAGGGATCGATGGTCACCGGGTAACGCACGCCGGAGTCTGCGACGACCAGCGCGAGCAATGCGGATCCTCGCACCTCCATGCGGGCCTGAAGCGGATGTCCCGTGGCATCCCATGCCTTTATGCCAGAATAATGGAGAATCTCCGCTCCCGTGGTATCCACGAAGCGGACACTCTCACGACCGTCCATCGCTTCGGGATGCAAATCGCCATCGACGCCTAACAGCAAGGTCACTTCACCCGCTTTGCCAACCGGCGGCTGTTGGAGAATAAATCCTTGTTCCACCCCCTCCTTGCGATTCTCGAACCATTGCGTGACCGCTGCGACCGGATAGTTCATCTCCAGCCGCATGCCTTCTGCCGTCAAATTGCCGGAAGGGATGGTTCCAACATCCCCCTCACGGCCGACCCCGCGCAGCCGCAGCGACAGGCTCCACGGCACCGCCTGGTCATTCGCCGCCCGCTGCCCGCTGGCCAACTCGACGCCGTCCCGGAAAAACCATGCCCGCAAGCGCTGGTCCGGATTGTTCGCATAATACTCCGCACCCCGCGAATCCGGCCCGGCGGGATCGATCTTTTCCACCGCGTGCCGGGCCGCCGTCAGCGCTTTACCAAGCGATTCATACCGGCCGTTCTTGCGCAATGCCACAACCGCCGCTTCGCCTGACAGAGTGGCCGGTCCGGCAGCGGGCGGTCCGCTACCAACTGGCTGGGCCAGTGATTGATCGGCAATCACTGGAATCGAAATCGGACCCGCGCTTGGATAGATGGCATGACCAGGGATGGGCCGGGTGGCCGTGCCACCATGGCGCGCATGCCACAGCGGCAACGAAACCGCGATCCATCCGATCCCGATGAAGACAAGCCCTAACGAACGGCGATACGGCTGCAAGCGGAGGGAACGTTTCATGGGAGGATCAATTCGAGCGCGTGATGCGATGGAGATATGCTGGAAAGTTCGTATTTCAGCATGCTCATGGCACGCTCACCTGGATCCGATAGAAGGCCTTCTCCGCAGGCGCGGCGGGGTCGGTCAGACTAACAGTTCCATTGGCGGCCAGCGGGCCGGTGGTGGTGATGGTGGTCCAGGTGCCGGCGGCGAGGGTGGTGGTCCGTTGCAGGGCGTAGGAGCGGCCAGCCTTGCCGGCGGTTGTTAGAACGAAGGTGTTGCCGGATATCCGGGAGGAGAGAATCCGGAACACGTCGGCCGCGTTGTTAGGATCGGTTCCGGCGGTGATTTCGTCGCCGTCGGAGATGCCGTCGCCGTCGGAATCGGCCAGCGCGGGGTTGGTGTGATAGATCTCGGTTTCCACGATGTCGGCCACTCCGTCGTGATCCGAATCGAAGATATTGAGGGACGGATCGGCCACGGCGTTGACGCGGCCCTCATCGATTTGCATGGCGGTCACGGCTACGCTGGCCGGCGGGCCGCTGAAGCGGAGTTCGAGCATGATTCCCTCGCCGCAGACGGGCAGGGCGCTGGCAGCGGCGATGCGGGCCTGGCCGGCCACCGGGGAGTTGAATGCGACCGCGTGGTTTTGGCCCAGCGTTCCGGTGCGCACGTCATCAAGGGTGACGGTGGGATCGAAGGAGACCGCGAGATCGATCCCGTAGGCCGAGGGTTGGATCGTCTTGACGAGTAACCGTGCCGTTTTGAGGTCGGGGGTGTTGATTCCGTCGTGGACCAAGGCATAGGCTGCGGCACCCGACTTGATGATGGGTGCCGACAGTGCGCCCCCGGGCGTCCAGTTGGCTGAAACATCGCCGAGCAGAACGGCCGTGAAATCCTGCCCTGTGAGGTTGGCGCTGAGCGGCGTGTAGGAATGGTTATCGGGCAGGAAATCCCAGGTTTTACCAGCTCCGGGAAATGGCAGGGATATCAGGCCGACCGCCGCTTTCAGGATATAGGAAGCGTCCATCGCGGAGACGGTGCCATTGCGGTTCACGTCGGCGGCTCGGGTGGCTTCGGCGGACAGGTTGATCAAGCCTGCGGCTTTCTGCAGGGCCAACGACGCGTCGTAAGCGGTGATGCCGTTGCAATCGTCGGATTTGCTTGCGGTGAGCAGGTAGCTCCCGCCGGGGATGCCGGTCATCGCGAAATATCCGCTGCTGTTGGTGGTCGCCGGGAAAGTCCCGATTCCGGCCAATGACATGGAGACCCCAGGCACGGCGGTGCCGCTCCCAAAGTACCGGGTGGTGCCCGACAACGAGAACGAGTTGTTCACGGTGAAAAGGCCGTCGCTGCGCGTGGCGGCCAGCGCGCCGTCGTTGAGCGAGATGCTTTCAATCGCCAGCGGTGTGGTGGCTGGCGGCGTGTGGAGCACGTTGAAGCGCACCAGGACCAGCGAACCGTTGCCGTTCACCGCGCCGGTGCCGGCCATCGACAAGACAGCCCGGCCGGGCGTGCCGAGGTTGGAGGCCAGGGTCCACCCGGCTGTTAGAGGGCCTAGGCGTGCGCTTTGGGCAGAGAGCACGGTCGAATCAAAAGTGATGGTGAGGTCCGCGGCGCACAGGCCGACGAGGTTCGAGGCGGACACGGCCAGTTCGACCTGGCCGCCATAGTCACCGGAACAGGCGGGCATGGAAACCACGATGCCGGTTTCCTCGAAGCGGAACGCGCTGAGCAAGGTGCTGCGCGCGTTGTCGGGATTGACCACCGTCACATCGACCAGGACCGGGAAATGGGCCGGGGTCACGCAGGTCAGTTGGTTGGAGTTGAGCAGGACGACGTTGGTGGCGGGCACCCCGTCGAACAACACCGAAAGACCTGACGCGAACAGAATGCCGTTCATCGTGACGGTGGTGCCGCCCGCCGCAGTGCCGCTGTTCGGGGAAATCGATGCCAAGGTCGGCACGTTGGTCACCGTTACCTGATGCGGCAACACCGGTGTGCCGTCGTAGGTGTTACTCCGGCCATCGGTGGCCACCAGATAGTATTCCAAACCGGGCTGAACGACCGAGGAACCGGAAATCGTGCCCGTCCATTGGCTGCCGCTCAGGTTGGCCATGGCCAAGGTCGTAAAGGTGACGGTGCTTCCCAGGGCACGGTAATAGGCGGTCACTGCCGTCACCCGCAGGTTGTCGGTCGCGGTGGCCGTCAGGCGCAACCCGCGAAGTGGTGCCGCAGAAGTGGGCGGCACATGGGTCATGACCGGCGGAATCGTATCGATCGCCGCCGCCATCGCCACGTTGGAGAAATTCGATTCCTGGAAATCCGTGCTCAGCACGGTGAACTTGTAGTACATCGGCACGGCCGGGGACACGTTGCGGTCCATGAAATCCTCCGATCCCGCAGGAATGACGGTGGCATTGAGTTTCTGAAACGGCCCGCTGACGCTGGTGGAGCGATAGAGGTTGTAGCCGCCAAACAAATCGAAATCGCTCTGCTGCCATTGGAGTTCGATGGCCCCCTCCAATCCGGTCGGGTGCAGGGCCATGGCCTCCACCGCCATCGCCCGTACCTCGAAGCGGAAGCGCGCGGCATCGTCGCCACTGACCAACCACGGGTCGTCGGCCGCCACCGCACCCGAGATGCGCAGCAGGTGGTATCCCTCACCGCTCACTGGCGTGATCCGCGCCGATCCCTGCCACGTCCGCGGATTCTGCCAACCGCTGGCAACCGGATTGAAATCCTGATCCCGCGCCGTCACCAGAAAATCCGTGTACGGCGCCGCAGGCCCGAACCCCACGAACGGCTCGACCGTCATGTCCATGTCCCGGTTGAAGGTCACTGTGAAATCCACCCGCCCCGTCGCCAGCTTGGGCACCGATTCCGCCGGGCTCCCGTTGATGAGCACCTGCTCGACAAACGGATAGGTCGTCACGTAGCCGTGCGCGGGTGCCGGGGCGTAATCGACATGCGCGCTGCCGAAGTTATCATTATAGTCCACGATCATGTGGTCGATCAAGGTGGTGGAAGTGGTGCCCCAGTAGTTGAAATTCATGGCCGAATAATTGCCGCCCCCCGCCACAACACGCATCCAGGTGTTCACATTCGGATCCCAATACTTGCTCAGAAACGCGTTGTTGATGATTTCACCCCGCAGGCGCGGGCGAACAAAATTAAGCACATTCCCGTTGGCTACCTCCGCGTTGAGTTGCGTTGTCGTCCATGTGCCAGGAAGCTTAAGGATGCATGCGGGGCCGCCCCAATGGATGCAATTATCCCGTCCTGTGCCAAATTCACCAACGTTACGCCATCCGAGCAAATCAGCGTTCTTAATAGCCACCACTTCTTTGGTGATTGCAGTCAAATTGACAGGAAAGCCAGGTGCCCAATTTCCGTAATTCAAGGGTGATCCGTCCTGCCAGTGGTAAATGCCTGAACGGCCTTCTTCCGTCAATCCTATCAGGTAAACCTGTGGCGGTGATCCCCAAGGCATGGGGCCAATCGGTTCTGCAAGATAGTTTTCAAGGAATGTTTCTTCCGCCGCGTCCTCAACGCTGGTAACGTGGCCACCGAAGTACTGAGCTATCAGTTCCGCTTGTTGGAATTGACTGCTTACTTCGATGGGCAAGGTAACATAGGTATTCCCGTTCCGTACCACGGCATGGTACAATCCGTCCCATATGCTTGGAACCAAGTACCGAAGATCGCCATAGACTCCTCCAAAATAATTGATGTCGATACTCGCCGGCGTTGTGATGCTGGTCGGTCGGTTGTTTTGATTGTCCTGGAGAAACGTACAATTCGAGATTCGCGGTCCTGCGCTTAGAGCAGTATTCAGCCATGGCGAATCAAACAGGCAGCACTCAAACAATGAAAAACCGGGTCCGCCGATTCCGACATAACCCGATTGCAGTTTGTGAAAAATGGTATTCTTGATTTGCACGGCGTAAATCAGAGTCCCCATATTCGGATCTGAATCAAAGAAGCCATGATCGATCAACCGGCTTCCAAAGATCCATGCGTTATGGATCTTGACGTATGACATGTCTGCTGTTCCGACTCCCTCTACCGTGATGCCCACGCCTTGTCCGGTGACCAGATTGGTAGGAAACAATGACACCGGATGCTCGGCGGTTCCCTGGATGACCAGGTTGCCGCGCACCACCAGGCTTCCTGTTTTCGGGCCCGGATCGTAGGGGTCGGTGCTGATGGCGCCCCACTGGATCTGGGTGCCGGGTTGGATGGTCAGGGTGACACCGGGTTCGAGAAGCACGGGGCCGCAGAGGATCCAGTAGTCATCGGCGGTGAGCACGGTGTTGGTGCTGATGACGGTGGGCAGGTTGCGCCCGCGCTGCACGGTGAGCTTGAAGCGCAGGGTTTGCTGCATGGGGGTGGCGTTCTGTGGGTCGAGCCCGTCGTGGTAGGCGAGGGTCAACTCGAACTCGATGACGTGCTCGCTCGGGCAGGTCGATGAGATGGCCACCACGAACGGGTTGCGCACGCCGGTGATGAGGCCGTGGCTGTCGTAGATATATCCGTTGCCGGATGTCACAAAGGCCCCGATGTCGCCGATGGACACCTGGTCCACCGACAGGGTGACATAGGGGTCGGGCAGCGACGAACCCTCGGCATGTGCCTGGAGGTGCGCGGTGACGCCTGCCGCCGAGCCGGTGCGGTTCATGATTTCAACGCCCAGATGCACAGTCTCACCCGCGTCGGCACGGCCGTCGTTGTCGTTGCCGGGGGCGATATCGGTGCCGTCGAACACGCGGCTGCCGAGCAGGACGATGTCGGGCGGCGGCGAAAGCGTCATCGCTTGGCGGGCATTGACGACCGGGCCGGAGCCGAGGATGTTGCCGGTGAGGAAGCGCGGCGACCAGACGTCGCGCTGGGCGTAATATGATCGCACCAGGGCGGCCACCCCGGAAACCACCGGCGCGGCCATCGAAGTGCCGCTCCAGGTGGCATACGAGTTGCCGGGCAGCGTGCTGGTGATCGACTCGCCGGGGGCCATGATGTTGCCAGCCTTGTTAGAAAACCAACTCAGGTGGCCGGCGGTGTCGCAGGACATCACGCCGAGCACCTCGGGCAAGGCGGCGGGATACTGCGGGGTATCCGAGCCATCATTTCCCGCGGCGGCGACAAGCACTGCCTGGCCTGCGGCCAATTGGATGGCGTCGGCGACGACCTGCGACGACTGCGGGCCTGCGAAACTCATGTTGATGACCTCGGCCCCGTTATCCACGGCATAGAGGATGGCCTCGGCGATGTCGGTGCTCGCCAGATCGCCCGTGGCTTGGGCGGCACGGATGGGCATGATCTGCACCCCGAAGGCGACGCCCGCGCCGCCGAGGTGGTTGAAGGCTGTGGCCGCGATGATGCCTGCCACATGCGTCCCGTGCCCCTGGAGGTCCATCGGGTTTCCGGAATGGGCGGAGGTGGCACCCGTCACGCTGCATCCGTGAACGTCGTCGATGAAGCCGTTGCCGTCGTCGTCGATGCCGTTGCCGGGAATCTCGCGCGGGTTGGTCCAAATGTTGCCGGTCAGGTCCGGATGGGTGATATCCACGCCGGTGTCGATCACGGCGACCACCACGTCGTGGGAACCGCCCGGCGGCACGTCGTGCTGTTGGAGGTAGTCCCAAGCAGACTGGGCGCTGACCTTGCCGAGGTGCCACTGCTGCGGGATCAGCGGGTCAGTGGAACCATCCGGCAAGCCGGTGCCCGGCGGGGGATCGCTGATGTGATAGACGCGGACCGGTTCGGCATATTCCACGGCCGGGTTGGCCCGGATTGCGGCGATCACCCATGCCGAATCGGCCTCCGCGGGCAATTGCATGCGGCACCAGCGGAACAACCGGTCGCGTGGCGACTCCTGCCCGGCAGCGGCGCGGGCGGCCTCTCCCGCAACGTCGCGCCGCGCCCAGCCGAAAATGGCCTCGGTGAACTCGATGCCGTGCTGGTCGAGAAACCCGCGAAGCTCGTGCTCGCCAACCAGTCCTTGGCCGGCCGCCTCACCACCCGCGTGCGGCCGTGCCAAGGCCGCCGCCGCCTGCGATCCCCGGCGGAGTTTGACGACAATTTCCTTCGGAACCGGCAACTGCGGCTGGATTGCCGCCGCGGGCACTTCGGTGGGATTGGCTTGACTCAACGGGTCAGCCGATGTTGCGGCCCGGAGGTCTGCCGACCCGGCAACCGCCAAGCTCATTGCCAAACTCCATAACCGGAGGTAACTATGTCTGATTTTCATAGGTTCGTTTCCTTTTTCGAAGCATTGCATTATGGATTTCGTTAGGTCATGTCAACAGAAAATCCCGACACAAGCCCGGTGTGGATTTCGAGAGATCAGGGGGCGGAAACCTGACAAACCGGCCCGCCGAGGCCGACCGCGCATCGCGCTCAGACGCAACCGGCCAACAGCAGCAGGCGGCAGAATGTTTTCACGGACTTTTCAGATACGGTTCAATGATCGACTGCCAGAGTTTGTAGCCGGCCTCGTTCATGTGGAGTTTGTCATCGCGGAACAACTCGGCGCGGGGGGTGCCGTCCGCGTCGAGCATCGGCGTGAAGACGTCAATGAACGTCAAGCGCTTGTCGGTGGCGGTGTAATCCTTGATCAACTGGTTGGCCTGTTTCATTTTCTCGACGAGCGCCCAGCGCGACGGACTCGGCTTGATGGAGATGTACGCGATGCGCGTCTCCGGCAGTTTGGCGTGAACCTGCGCGACGAAATCCTTGAAACCTGCCAGCACCTTATCCGGTGTCTTGCCGCTGGCGAGGTCATTGTCGCCTTCGTAAACAAGCACCAGTTTCGGCTTGTACGGGATGATGATGCGGTCGGCATAATGGACGAGGTGTTCCATCTGCGAGCCGCCAAAACCGCGGTTGGTGACGGGCGTGGCCGGGAAATACTTCTGCGTGTCTTGCCACATCCGGATCGAAGAACTACCGGCGAACAGCACCGCCCCTTGCGGCGGCGGGTTCTTCGCATCGGCAGCTTCATTCGCGGTCTGGCCGCCGGCGTGCTGTTGCGCCCAATTGTCGTAGCCGCCGGTCGCCTGCACGATGAGCGGCCACCCTGAAGCCCAAGTGAAGGTGCTGGTGGGCGTGGCTCCCTGACCCGTCTGGGTGTCGAGCAGGGTCCAATTGAGATTGTCGTTGCTGGCCGAGACGGTCCACGCCGCCGGATTGCGGCCGGGCGTCACATCATTCGCCGCCGCCGGCCCCGCCGCTTTACCGCCCGCATCCTCTACGACGTGGTTTTGCTTCGGATTTCCGGCGGGTTGTGGTATTTCCTGTGCCGCGAAGCCCGCATAATCCATGAAACGCGCCTTATTCATCGTTGTCCCGCTGCTTGCCATGGTTTTCGCCTGCCATCCGGCCAAGCCACTCGCCCGTCCGACTCAAGCCGGTGACGATCCGCCTCCCAATTTCCAGGTGGTTTCGGGCGAGGCAGGGCCGGACGACATCGGGCATTTTCTTGCGGGTTTGCCGGTGCGTTACGGCACCACATTGTCGCAGCTCCAGCAGACGCCGGAGTATCAGGAACACTATCGCGAAATGCACGGCCTGTGGCGGCTTGCCGAGCGTTCCCATGTGGACCGCATGCGCAACTGGTCCACCATCGAGTTGACTCCCATTGTCGGCACCGGCGGGACGGTGCTCTATCCATTTGGCGGGCCGGATCTGCTTTATGTGCGCACGCTGTTTCCGCAAGCGCGGACCTACGCACTGATGGGTTTGGAACCGGTCGGGGATGTCCCCGCCTTGGAGGCCATGCCGCCGGGCGAACTGTTCGCTGCGCTCGCCGCATTCCGCCAGGCATCGCACACGCACCTCGCGGCCGGTTATTTCATCACCAAGGACATGAAAGCCGAACTCGAGCACAAGTCCCTGCGCGGCGTGCTACCGATCCTGCTGAGCACCGTGGCACTCAGTGGCGGAGAAGTCGAATCCGTGACCAGTATCTCGGCTGGCGGAAATCCTGGAATCGATTTGCGGTTCCGCGATGCCGGTGGCGGCCGGCACACCGCTTTCTATGTGGCGGGAGATTTGTCTAACAGAGGATTCAAAGGCGGCTATCGCCAATGGCTGGAAAGTCTCGGCGGCAAGGTCACCTATTTCAAGGCCGCATCCTATCTGATGACTGACAACGGTTTCTCGCAAGCGCGGGATTTCTTTCTATCCCAATCACGCTTCATCCTGCAGGACGATTCGGGTATTCCGTTCCGTTATTTCGGGCAGGGCTGGACATTCAGGTTCTATGGAAATTACGAGAAGCCCATCGAGTTCTTCGCCAAATACCAGCAGGATGACCTGCGGCAGGCCTACTCTAACAATCCAAAAAGCGCGATCGATTTCGGTTCCGGCTATCACATCAGCAAGGAAGGCCCGCACCTGCTGTTAGCCATCCCGCGTTGATCCCCCGCAGGAACCCGCGGTCGCTCTAACTTGCCGACTGGCCGCGGCGGGCGACGCCCA
>Ga0118677_10014099_pt1 | contig 11363 bp, 10 predicted proteins | sample AliMusrvi5mmetaG_FD_86154 | JGI IMG/M metagenome (GOLD analysis project Ga0118677, IMG submission 86154) | reverse complement strand
GCGGTGAGCGCGCAGACCGACTCGCGCATCATCCTCGACCAGGGCGGCGCCGAGAGCCTGCTCGGCATGGGCGACATGCTCTTCAGCCCCATGGGCAGCAACCGCATGCTGCGCGTCCAGGGCGCCCTGATCACGGCGCACGAGATGCGCCTGCTCACCGAGCACTGGCGGCGGCAGGCCAAACCGGAGTTCCGCGAAGACCTGCTCGAGAAGCCGTCGGGCCCGGACTCAGAGCAGCAGTCACAGGCGGCCGGCGGCGACGAGTACCTGGCCGACGCCATCCGCACGGTCGTGAGCACCGGCGCCGCCTCCGTCGCGCTGCTGCAGCGGCGCCTGCGCGTCGGGTACGCCCGCGCCGGCCGGCTCATCGACATCATGGAGGAGATGGGCATCATCTCCGGCTACGACGGCAGCAAGGCGCGCGCCGTGCTCATCGACGAGGCGGAGCTGCCGGCCACCCTGGCGCGCGTGAGCGGCGCCGAGCCGCCCGCCGCCGCCGACCTCCCCGAGGCGGCCGCGGAGGAGCTCTGACGCTCCCGGGGATGCCCGCATCCCGATTTGTCTTCGCCGGGGCCGCTTACTAGACTGTACGTTCGGGCGCTCTCAACGAGCCCGCCGCCGGCCTACCGAGGAGACCATCAACCGCCGTGTTTGAGATCGGCAACACGCTGCGCGAGGCGCGGGTGCGCCGCAACCTCACGCTCCAGCAGGTCGAAGAGGACACGAAGATCCGTGTCAAGTACGTGCAGGCCATGGAGAACGAGGACTTCGACATCATGCCCGGCGCCACGTACGTCAAGGGCTTCCTGCGCACGTACTCTGAGTACCTCGGCCTCGACCCGGACGTCATCCTCGGCGAGTACCGCTCGCGCGTCAGCCCGTCGCGAGAGAAGGACGAGCCGTTCGGCGGCTCCTCGGTCATCGGCAAGCCGCACAGCCACCGCGGCCGCAACACCCTCGTGTTCGTGGCGATCCTGTGTCTGCTCGTCCTCGGCGTGATCTGGGTGCTCGGGCGCGGAGGAGAGCAGAAGGCGCCGCAGACGTCGCCGAGCGCGCTCGGGATCGGCGGCAGCCCGACGCCGAAGGCGAGCCAGACGGCTTCTCCCTCGCAGGCAGCGGCCGCCAAGCTCAAGGACGTCCTCAAGATCAACGCTGCCTTCGGCGACTGCTGGATGCAGGTGCGCAGGGACAGTGCCACGGGGACGGTGCTCTCCAGCGGTACTCTCGCCAAGGGTCACTCCAGGAAGTTCAAGGGAAAGGTGCTCTGGGTGCGGCTGGGCAGCCCCTCGATGGTCAAGCTCGTCGTCGAGGGCAAGACGCAGCCGCCGCTGTCGGGCATCGCTCCGGTGGACTACATCGTCAAAAACGGCAAAGCCAAGAAGGCGAGCTGACATGGGCAAGGAATCGTCGTTCGACGTGGTGTCGCGCGCGGATCTCAACGAGGTGCGCAACGCCGTCAACATGGCACAGAAGGAGATCACGACGCGCTACGACTTCAAGAAGAGCGTCAGCGCGATCACCTTGGAGGACGAGGCGCTCGTGCTCGTCTCCGACAACGAGGGCAAGCTCAAGCAGGTGGTCGACGTCCTCGAGGACAAGCTCGTGCGTCGCAAGGTCCCTCTCAAGGCGCTCCAGTACGGGAAGATCGAGGAAGCGCTCGGCGGCACGGTGCGCCAGCACGTGGCCATCGCGCAGGGCATCCCGGACGAGAAGGCCAAGGCCATGAACAAGTTGCTGCGCCAGCAGTTCAAGAAGGTCAAGGTCCAGATCCAGGGCGACACGCTGCGCGTGTTCTCCTCGAGCAAGGACGAGCTCCAGGCCGCCATGGGCGCGCTGCGCGAAGAGGACTGGGACATCCCGCTCCAGTTCGTCAACTATCGCTGAGGCGCACACGGGAGCGGGGTTCTTCATCCAGACGCTCGGGTGCCCCAAGAACGAGGCCGACTCGGACGCCTTGGCGCGCCGGCTTCGGCGTGACGGTCACGCCGGCGTGCCCGCGGACGCGGCGTCCCTCGTGATCGTCAACACCTGTGGGTTCATCGACGCCGCCAAGGAGGAGTCCATCTCGGCGCTCCTCGACGCCGTGGAGTACGCGCATGCCCGCGGCGCGCGCGTGGCCGCCGTCGGCTGCCTCATCGAGCGCTATCGCGAGGAGCTCGCCGCAGAGCTGCCCGAGGTCGACTTGTGGTGCGGCCTCGACTGGGAGCCGCTTCTCGCGGAGCTGCGCGAGGCCGCCGGCCGGGAGGGCTCGCGGCCGGGCGGGCCGGGGAGCGCAGCCAAGCTCTCCGCCGTCACCGTCGCGGTCCCACGGAGGGCGCGGCCGGTGAGCTCCTACGTCAAGATCTCGGACGGCTGCGACCGCCGCTGCGCGTACTGCGCCATCCCGCTGATCAAGGGTGAGTACGAGCCGGTAGCGGCCGCGGAGGTGCTGCGCGCCGCGCGCGCGGCGCTCGCCGCCGGGGCGCGCGAACTGGTGCTCGTCGGTCAGGACACGTCGCGCTGGGCGCAGCCGGGCTGGGGCGGGCTCGAGCGGCTGCTCGCAGAGCTCCGCGCGCTCGAACCAGCTCCCCTGTGGCTGCGCCTCCTCTACCTGCAGCCGGACGGCGTCGATGACGCCCTTCTGACCGCCCTTGCGCGCCACGCGGTGCCGTACGTGGACATCCCCCTCCAGCACGCCTCCGCCGCCGTCCTGCGGCGCATGGGGCGCTCCGGCGACGGCGAGGCCTATCTCGAGCTTCTCGGGCGCGTGCGCGCGGCGCTGCCGGGCGCGGCCGTGCGTTCGACCTTCATCGCCGGCTTCCCCGGCGAGACCGACGACGACGCCGACGAGCTGCTCGCTTTCGTGCGCGCCGCGGGCCTCGGCGCGGCTGGCGTGTTCGCCTACGACGCGCAGCAGGGTACGCCGGCGGCGGACATGCCCGGTCAGGTCCCGCCGGAGCTCGCTTTCGAGCGCGCCGCCCAGCTCGGCGAGGCCATCGATGAGGCGGCGTCCGCCTTTTGGGCCGGGCTCGCCGGGCGTTCTGTCGACGTGCTCGTCGAGCGCGGCACATCGCGGGCGGACGGCGTCTCCGTCGGCCGCTGCGCGCTGCAGGCGCCGGACATCGACGGCCGTGTGATGTTGAGCGGCCGTCCTTCCCGGCGCGGTGACCTCGTGCGCGCCGTGGTGACGGGCAGCGTCGGGTATGATCTGGAGGCCGTCGCAGGGGGCCCCGGGTCGTGAGCAGCCAGCTGAATCTCGCCAACGCCATCACCATCGCGCGGATCCTGCTCATCCCCGTCTTCCTCGTGCTCCTTCTCGGCGGCCTCCCCGAGCCTTACGGCGACATCGCCGCCGCGGCCGTGTTCATCCTGGCGGCGGCCACCGACAAGCTGGACGGCTACGTGGCACGGCGGAACGAGCAGATCACCACGCTCGGGCAGTTCCTCGACCCGCTCGCCGACAAGCTGCTCATCGCCGCGGCGCTGATCGCCCTCGTGAGCCAGGGAAGGGTCGCGGCGTGGGTGGCGATGCTGATCATCGGCCGCGAGATCGCCGTGAGCGTGCTGCGCATCGTGGGCGTGTCGCAGGGCGTCTCCATCCCGGCCGACAAGTACGGCAAGCTCAAGACGGTCCTGCAGATCGTCTACATCGTCTACATCCTGGTGCCGACCGACAAGATCGCCACGTTCATCCACGTCTCGACCGACGTCGCCACCGTGATCCAGTGGATCCTCGCCGCCGTCGTCGTGATCGTGACGCTCGCCTCCGGCGTGCGCTACTTCCTCAACGCCCGCGGGGTCATCCACATGCCCGGCAGCGAGCAGCGCTGACGTGATGGCGACGCCGGGGCGCCGGCTGCCGACGGCGGCCGTCGTGCTCAGCGGCAACGAGCTCCTCGACGGCCGCACGCGCGACACCAACGGCGAGTACGTGAGCGCCGACCTCAGCGCGCGCGGCTGCAAGGTCGTGAGCGTGCTCACGGTCGCCGACGACGCCGAGAGGCTCACGGCGGCGCTGCGCTTCAGTCTCGCCGCCGAGCCCGACGTGCTGGTGATCGGCGGCGGGCTCGGAACCACGCACGACGACCTCACGGCCGCGTGCCTCGCCCAGGCCCTCGGCGTCGCGCTCGCCGAGCATCCCGAGGCGCTGGCGATGGTCGAGGAGCGCGTGCGCGCGGTCGCGAGCCGGCGTCACCTCGACTTCGACGAGGTGTTCCCGCTGGCGCGCCGGCAGGCGTTGCTGCCGGCCGGCGCCGGAGTCGTCCCGCCGGCCGGGGTGGCCCCCGGGATCGCCGCGAGGGCGGGGAGGACCCGCATCTACGCGTTCCCGGGCGTGCCCTTCGAGTTCGAACGGATGTGGGCCGGCGTCGCGGCGGAGCTTGACGCCGCCGGCCTGTTTCCCGACGTCGCGGTGCGCATCGTGCGCGTCTTCGGGGTCGGCGAACTGCAAGTCGCCCCGATCCTGGACGGCATGCGGCACGATCTGCTGGAGACCGGCATCAACGTCGGCAGGGGAGAGGTGACGGTGCGCCTGCGCTTCGTCCGCGGCGACGCCGCGGCGCGACAGGCGGGAGCGGTCGTCGAGGCCTTGCAGGCCGGTGCGCCCGTTTTCAGCGTCGACGGGCGCACGATCGACGACATCGTCGCCGACGCGTTGCGCGCGCGAGGTCTCACGGTGGCGGTGGCGGAGTCCTGCACCGGCGGCCTCCTCGGCGGCCGCCTCACCGAACGGCCCGGAAGCTCGGACTATGTCCTCGGCGGGGTGATCAGCTACGCGGACTCGGTGAAGGCGGGCCTGCTTCGCGTCCCGACCGCCATGCTGGCGCAGTACGGCGCCGTCTCGGAAGAGGTCGCCCGCGCGATGGCCGAGGGCGCGCGCGCCGCCACCGGCGCCGATTGCGCCCTTGCGGTCACCGGCGTCGCGGGCCCGGACGGCGGCACGCCCGAGAAGCCGGTCGGGCTCGTCCACGTGGCGTGCTCCGTCGAGGGCGCCACGCGGGCGGTGCGCGGCTCCTTCCCGGGTGACCGCGCCACCGTCCGCGAATTCAGCACGACGGCCGCGCTCCACCTGCTGCGCCAGACGCTGGGCCTGTGAGCGCCGCCGGCGCGCCGGCCACCCTGCGCCTCTTCGTGGCCGGCGACATCCCCGACGCGACCCGGCGGGAGATCGCCGCGTGGCAGCAGCGCGTCTTCGCGCGCGACCCGGACGTGCGCGTCAACCACGCGCTGCACATCACCCTGGCCTTTCTGGGGAGCGTGAGCTCGGATCGCGTCGAACACGTCGCGGATGCCCTCTCCGGCATCCGCTTCCCCGCAGCGAGGGTGGAGATCGAGGAGCCGGTCTTCCTGCCGCTACGGGGCGTGAAGCGTGCCGTCGCCCTGCCGCTCCGCGAGGCCGACGGCACGCTCGCCCGGCTGCAGACGGAGGTCTCCGAGGCGCTCGTCGCACGCGGCCTCTACGAGCCTTCGCAGCGACCCTGGCTGCCACACGTGACGGTCGCCCGTTTTCGCCGCCCCGGTCACCCGTTTTCCCTGCAAAACGTGAACGTCGCTGGGTTTGGTGTCGTCCGCATGGTCTTGTATAGTAGCCTCCTGGAGAGGGCAGGCGCCGTGCACACTCCCCTGAACGTCTTCCCCGCATCCTGAGCACGAGAGGAGCGCTACCTTGGACAAGAACAAAGCCCTCGAGGCTGCCATGACACAGATAGACCGCCAGTTCGGCAAAGGCAGTGTCATGCGTCTCGGCGACCACCCCGTGAGCGACGACATGCAGTTCGTGCCCACCGGGTCGCTGGCGCTCGACATCGCGCTGGGCGTCGGCGGCATCCCGCGCGGCCGCATCATCGAGATCTTCGGGCCGGAGTCTTCGGGCAAGACGACGATGGTCTATCACCTCATCGCGCAGGCGCAGCGGCTCGGCGGCACCGCGGCGTTCATCGACGCCGAGCATGCCATGGACCCGATCTACGCCAAGTCCATCGGTGTGGACGTCGACAATCTCCTGGTCTCGCAGCCGGACTACGGCGAGCAGGCCCTCGAGATCTCCGAGATGCTGGTGCGCAGCGGCGCGCTCGACATCGTCGCCATCGACTCGGTGGCCGCGCTGACGCCCAAGGCTGAGATCGAGGGCGAGATGGGCGACAGCTTCGTCGGTCTGCAGGCGCGCCTCATGAGCCAGGCCCTGCGCAAGCTCAACGGCAGCCTGAGCCGCTCGGGCACGATCTGCGCCTTCACCAACCAGTTGCGCGAGAAGATCGGCGTGATGTTCGGCAACCCGGAGGTCACCACCGGCGGCAAGGCGCTCAAGTTCTACGCCACGATCCGGCTGGACATCCGCCGCATCGAGACGCTCAAGGACGGCACCGAGGCGGTCGGCAACCGCGTGCGCGTCAAGGTCGTCAAGAACAAAGTCGCGCCGCCGTTCAAGATGGCCGAGTTCGACATCATGTACGGCCAGGGCATCTCCCGCGAAGGCACGCTGCTGGACCTCGGCGTCGTGCACGACGTGGTCGCCAAGAGCGGAGCCTTCTTCAGCTACAACGACGAGCGCCTCGGCCAGGGCCGTGCCAACGCCAAGGTGTTTCTCAAGGAGAACCCCGACATGGCCGACGCGATCGAACTGCAGATCCGCGAGAAGGCGGGGTTGCCTCTCGTGTCGGTAGGAGCGACGGCGCCTGTCGCCGCCAAGCCTGCTGCTGCGGACGCCGTGCCGGTGGGCGTCGATCCGGTCACGGGCGAGGTCCTCTAGGACGCAGACATGCCCGTCGTCACCGCGCTCCGCGCCACGAAGGGCGGCCGCATCGCCGTCCACGTGGACGGCGAGTATCTGTGCGCGGTCGGCGAGTCGCTGGTGGCGCGCTGGCGCCTCTACAAGGGGCGAGAGCTCGACGATGAAAGCCTGCTGCAAATGCAGGCCCAGGCGTCCGGCGAGCGCGCCTTCGCCGATGCCTACCGGCTCCTGGGGCACCGCGCCCGCGGCCGCGCGGAGCTGCGCCGTCGCCTCCTGCAGAAGGAGCACGACGAGGCCGTCGTCGACACCGTGCTCGAGCGCCTGGCGGACGAAGGCCTGCTCGACGACGCCGAGTTCGCGCGCCGCTACGTCGCGGACAAGCGTACGCTCGGGCACTGGGGCTCCCAGCGCATCCGCCGGGGGCTGGCCGAGCTGGGCGTCGCCGGTTCCGTCATCGATGCCGCCGTCGGCTCCGCCGACGCCGGCGGCGACGAGGACGCCGAGTACGCGCGTGCGCTCGCCGTCCTGACGGCCAAAGGCCCGCCGCGCCCGCCGCTGGAAGCGGCCCGGCGGCGGGCCTATCAGGTCCTTCTGCGCCGCGGCTTCGCGAGTGGATTGGCGTACCGTGCCGTCCGCGAGTGGACCGGGGCGAGCGGCCCGGCGGACGACGGCTGATCCCGGTCGCGCAGGCGACCGCCGAGGCTGCTCGGGGGGCACCATGGAGGCTGCGCGCGCCGTTCGACGGCCGGCGCGACGACGAAGCCGGACTGCCGGGCTCCGAATTGACTTTGGCCGAGTCCATCGCCTACTATCGCTGTGCGCGACGTGTGCGTGTGCTTTGTGCATTTCACTCTCGCTCTGCATGGCGATGCAAACGGCGTTCCGGCGCCGAACGGCTGAATCGATCGAACCAGGGGTCAACATGGAAGCTTTGGGAGGTTACGCGTCCTGACATCCGTCCCGACCCCTGGACGCTGACACAGCTACAGTCCCTGCATCGCTGGTACGTGCGAGCGTGGCACTGGCCGGGCGCGTTGCCCGGCCTTTTGTGTGCCGCGTGACCTGCGAAGGGAACCGATGATGACAGCCGTGTATATCGTAGTCGTTGGACTGGTCGGACTGGTGATCGGCGGGGCCGTCGGCTACCTGGTCCGGCGCAATCTGGCCTCGACGAAGATGGCCAGCGCCGAGCGCGAGGCGGAGAGACTCCTCAAGGACGCCAGGCGCGAGGCGGACGCCACGCTCAAAGAAGCCCGGCTCGAGGCCAAGGAAGAGGTTCACAGGGTCCGCGCCGAGGTCGAGGGCGAGCTGCGCGACCGGCGTGAGGAGCTCAGCAAGGCGGAGGCGCGCCAGCTCCAGCGAGACGATCAGCTCGACTCCCGGGCGGCCGATCTCGAGCGCCGCGAGCAGTCGCTGCGCGATCGTGACGTCAACACGCAGAAGCTGGCCGACGAGATCCACAGCGCGCACGAAGAGGCGATGATCCAGCTGGAGCGCATCTCCGGGATGAGCGCGGCGCAGGCCAAGGACGCCCTCCTCAAGCAGACTGAGGAAGAAGCGCGCCACGACATGGCCAAGCTCGTCCGTCAAGTCGAGGAGGAGGCGCGGCACGAGGCCGACCGCCGCGCCCGCAACATCCTCTCCTTGAGCATCCAGCGCACCGCCGCCAACCACGTCGCCGAGACCACCGTCTCGGTGGTCCACCTGCCCTCCGACGACATGAAGGGCCGCATCATCGGGCGCGAGGGACGCAACATCCGCACCCTCGAGAACACGACCGGCATCGACTTCATCATCGACGACACGCCCGAGGCCGTGGTGCTCTCGGGCTTCGACGGCGTGCGCCGCGAGACGGCGCGCCTCACGCTCACCAAGCTCATCGCCGACGGCCGCATCCACCCGGCGCGCATCGAGGAGATGTACGGCCAGGCGAAGGCCGAGGTCGAGGCGGCAATGGAAGAGGCCGGAGAGCAGGCCTGCTTCGACACCAACGTGCACGGCGTGGCGCCCGAGCTCGTCAGGGTCCTCGGGCGTCTCAAGTACCGCACGAGCTACGGCCAGAACGTCCTCAATCACTCGGTCGAGGTCGCCCACCTCGCCGGCATCATGGCGGCCGAACTGGGCGCCAACGTCAAGATCGCCAAGCGTGCCGGCCTCCTGCACGACATCGGCAAGGCCGTGGACCACGAGGTCGACGGCTCCCACGCCGTCATCTCGCAGCAGCTCTGCAAGAAGTACCGCGAGTCGCAGAGCGTCTGTCACGCGATCCACGCGCACCATCAGGACATCGAGCCGCAGACCGTGGAGGCCGTGCTGGTCCAGGCGGCCGACGCCATCTCGGCGGCTCGTCCCGGCGCCCGCCGTGAGTCGCTCGAGAACTACGTCAAGCGCCTCGAGTCGCTCGAGCGCATCGCCGAGAGCAAGAAGGGCGTGGAGCGCTGCTTCGCGATGCAGGCCGGGCGCGAGGTCCGCGTGATGGTCAAGCCGGGCGAGATCGACGACGACGCCACCGCGCTGCTCGCGCGCGAGATCGCCAGGGACATCGAGGACCAGCTCGACTACCCGGGGCAGATCCGCGTCACGGTCATCCGCGAGAGCCGCGCCGTCGACATCGCCAAGTAGGCGCGGCGGCGCGACGGGCGCCCACACGATGCGAACGTACTATCTGCGCTCCTTCGGCTGCCAGATGAACGCGCACGATGCGGAGCGCATCTGCGCCCTGCTCGAGGGGCGCGGCCTGGCGCCTGTGAGCGAGCCCGACGGCGCCGACGTTCTGGTCTACAACACCTGCACCGTGCGCAAGAGCGCCGACGACCGGCTGGCCGGGCACCTCGGTACCGCCGCCCGGCTCAAACGCGAGGATCCCGGGCGGATCGTGCTGGTCACGGGCTGCCTGCCGCAGGCCGAGCAGCACGACTTCTTCCGCCGCTTCCCGTTCGTCGACGGAGCCGTCGGCCCGCAGAACCTCCACCACCTCGGCGACCTTCTGGACGCGGCCGTGGAGCCGGCGGACGCGGCGGTGAAGTCGGCTGACTCGGCCGGCAACAAAGCTTCCGCGCTGCCGGCGGTGCGCGGGTACTTCGAGGATGGCGCGGCGATGAGCGGCGAACTCGCGGCGCGCCGCGAACGGCCCTTCCAGTCGTGGGTGCAGATCATGTCGGGCTGCACCAACTTCTGCTCCTACTGCATCGTGCCCTACGTTCGCGGTCCGGAGCGCAGCCGGAGACTCGCGGACCTCCTCGCGGAGGTGCACCGCCTCGTCGGCGAAGGCGTGCGCGAGGTCACGCTGCTCGGGCAGAACGTCAACGCCTACGGCCTCGACCTCACATCCCGCGCCGCCGCGGGAGAGCCGCCGAGTCCTTCTGCGGACGGGCCGCCCTTTCCGGCGCTGCTGCGCGCGCTCGACGCCGTCGAGGGCCTCGAGCGCGTCCGCTTCATGACCTCTCATCCCAAGGACCTCTCGGACGAGCTCGTGGCGGCCATCGCCGAGTCGCCCCGCGTGTGCGAGCACGTCCACCTGCCCGCGCAGGCCGGCTCCGACCGCATCCTGGCGGCGATGCGGCGCGGCTACACCGCCGACTGGTTCCTCGGCCGCGTGCGCGCCCTCCGCGAGGCCGTGCCGGAGGTGAGCATCACGACCGACCTGATCGCAGGGTTCCCCGGGGAGAGTGAGGAGGAGTTCGCCCAGACCCTCGCTCTCGTCGAGGCGGCGGCGTTCGACGCGGCATACACGTTCGTGTACTCGCCGCGCCTGGGCACCGCCGCCGCCGACCTTCCCGGTCAGCTGCCGGCCGAGGTCAAGCGCGAGCGCGTGGAGCGCCTCATCGCGGCGACCCAGCGGCTGGCGCTGAAGAGCCACCGCGCCTGGGTCGGGCGCCGCGCCGAGGTGCTCGTCGAGGGCGCCAGCCGTGACGGTTCGCTCCTGCGCGGACGCTCGCGGCAGAACGTGACGGTCAACCTGTCCGGGCCGGCCGAAGCCGGTGCTATAGTTGAAGTCGAGGTCACCGCAGCGACTTCGACCACCCTTCGGGGCACGGTCGCAACGGCCACATCGAGGAGGTGAAGGCATGCAAGGGTGCATCTGCCCTCATCCTCCGCTGCTGATCCCCGAGGTCGGCGGTCAATCCCGGGCGCGCGTCGCCCAGACCGTCCGCGCCATGCAGCGCCTGGCGGCGTCGGTCGGCGAGCCCGACACGGTGGTCGTCATCTCGCCGCACAGCGAGGGCTACGGCAACACGCACGTCGTGCGCACTTCCCGGCGCCTGCGCGGCGACTTCGGCCGCTTCCGGCGCCCGGAGGCGGCGTTCTCCTACGACAACGACGTCCCGTTCGCGGAACTGCTGCTGGCGCTCGCCGGCGACTACCCAAAGCTCGAGCTCGTGCCGGACGACAGCGACGTGCTGGACTGGGGCGTCATGGTCCCGCTGAGCTTCATCGAGCCGCAGACCATCGTGTCGCTGTCGATCGTCAACTCCTACGCCGAGCACCGGCATCTGGGCCAGCTCGTCCGGCGCTGCGCGGAGGAACTCGGCCGCGACACGCTCTTCGTCGCCTCCGGCGACCTCTCGCACGCGCTCACGCACGAGGCGCCGGCGCCCTACGATCCGCGCGGCAAGCTCTTCGACGACGAGGTCGTGCAGCTCATGGGCAGCGG
>Ga0118677_10014098_pt1 | contig 11363 bp, 5 predicted proteins | sample AliMusrvi5mmetaG_FD_86154 | JGI IMG/M metagenome (GOLD analysis project Ga0118677, IMG submission 86154) | reverse complement strand
ACTGTCTCAACGATTGCCGGTGTCTCGCCGACCGGTGCGAGTTAGACGACAGTCTCGACGACTGCGGGTATCTCGACGACCGGCAAAACTTCGGCGACAGGCTCAACGATTTCCGGTATCTCTACAACCGGTGCGACCTCGGCAATAGACTCGACGATTTCCGGTGTCTCGACAACCGGCGCGATTTCGACGACAGTCTCAACGACTGCGGGTGTCTCGACAACCGGCGCGACTTCGGCAACTGTCTCAACGATTGCCGGTGTCTCGCCGACCGGTGCGAGTTCGACGACAGTCTCAACGACTGCGGGTATCTCGACGACCGGCAAAACTTCGACAACTGGCTCAACAATTACCGGTGTCTCGACGACCGGCGCGACCTCGGCGATGGGTTCAACAATTACGGGTGTCTCGGCGACCGGCGCGACTTCAGTGATGGGCTCAACGACTGCGGGTATCTCGACGACCGGCAAAACTTCGACAACTGGCTCAACAATTTCCGGTGTCTCGACAACCGGTGCGATTTCGACGACAGGTTCAACGACTGCGACTGTCTCGACGACCGGCGCGACCTCGGCGATGGGTTCAACGATTTCCGGTATCTCGACAACCGGCGCGATTTCGGCGACAGGCTCGACGATTTCCAGTGTCTCGACGACCGGCAAAACTTCGACAACTGGCTCAACAATTACCGGTGTCTCGACAACCGGCGCGAGTTCGACGACAGGTTCAACAATCGCGACTGTCTCGACAACTGGCACGACCTCGGCAACTGGCTCAATAGCTTCCGGTATCTCGACGAACGGTGCGATTTCGACGACAGTCTCAACGATTTCCGGTGTCTCGACGACCGGCGCGATCTCGGCAACAGGCTCAACAACTGCGGGTGTTTCGACTATCGGTACGACTTCAGTGATGGGCTCAACGATTTCCGGTGTCTCAACGGTGGGCGCGACCTCGGTGACAAGCTCAATGACCGCAGGCGTCTCGACGACCGGCGTGACCTCAGCAATAGGTTCAACGACTGCGGATGTCTCGACTATCGGTACGACTTCAGTGATGGGCTCAACAATTTCCGGTATCTCAACAATCTGCAGGACTTCAGCGACCGGCTCAACGATTTCCGGTATCTCGACGACCGGCGCGATCTCGACGAGAGGCTCACCGGTTTCCGGTGTCTCGACAATCGGCGTGACTTCGGTAGCAGGTTCAACGACAAGCGGTATCTCCACGACCGGCGCGACTTCAGCGATGGGTTCAACAATTTCCGGTGTCTCGACGACCGGTGCAAGTTCGACGAGAGGCTCAACAACTGCGGGTATCTCCACGACCGGCGCGATTTCAACGATGGGTTCAACAATTACCGGTGTCTCGACGACCGGCGCAAGTTCGACGAGAGGCTCAACAACTGCGGGTATTTCGACAACCGGCACGATTTCGGCGACAGGCTCAACAATTGCCGGTGTCTCAACGATGGGTGTGACTTCGGCAACAGGTTCAATGACTTTTGGCGCTTCGACTATCGGTTGTGCCTGGGCGACGGGCTCGATGATTGCCGGTGGAACCGTGAGAATAGCGCTGGGCACTGGCGGCGCTCCGGGTGGCGCGACGGGAGTGTCGCCCGGCATGCCCTGGTTCAACCATGCCTGCCACTTACCGGCAAATCCCGCCAGCGCAGCGGCCTGCGTGAATTTGCCGCTGATCATCAACTGCTGAATCGCTTGCTTTAATGTATTCAGATACTGAGTTGCTGCTTGTTGTGATATTGGCATTTATCCCCATCCATAACGAACCCGTGTGACTATTAAAAAAGGGCGGCCGGTTGTAATACTCGGCCGCCCTCGCAATCCATTCAGGCAAGCAATATCAGGCGGCTTTCCGCCTGATGAAAGAGACCGCTATCACGATAACGGAACAATTCCGAGCCAGCCAAAGATCTTCTGCCGGTTTTCTTCATATGCCGGACTCGTCTGATCGAGCAGACGGATCTGCTCCAGGTTCTGCAACTGATTGACCAGTTCTTCTTTGCTTGAGCTTGCCGATCCCGACGCGACAGACTGCAACAGCCGTCCCATCACACGATGGGTCATGTAATCAGCAAGTTCCTGCGTCGCCAGGCTGGCCTCATTCGCGTCTGTGCGACGGCGCAGATCCACCAACCCTCTGACGGCAGCAGCCTGATTCCCACCGACGAAGCCCTCAACCACCTGGGTCAGCAGCGCCCAGCGCGCAACGCGCACTTCCTCGCCTGGAATCTTCGACATTGACCGTAGTGTGTCCACGGCCTGGCTGTTCTTGCCCTCATCCAGGTAGTAACGCACCGAACGCTCGCTCAGCAGCGGATCAATCTTCAGCGCCTTGTAGCGCTCCATCTTGTCCTGCAACACCTTGATCGCCTGCTGCGCGCCCTGCGCAGAGGCGCTGGCCAAAGCAGCCTGCCTCAGTGTGACATCACGGACGATGTTCAACTGGGTGTCCCTGGCCTGGCGTGAGAAGTTGGTCGGGGCTGTATCGCTGGCGAGTTGAGCATACTCCTCAGCCCGTTCCCAATCTGTCGGTTGTGTGCCAGCCATGGCGCTGTGCGCCTGTGCCGTAAAGTGCTCATGCTGAATACGTCGCCAAACCGGGTCGTTGTCTGCCAGCAGACGAACGTCCACAAGCGCCTTGAGGGTGTCGTAGGCCTGCTGGTAGTTGCCTTCGCTCTCAAAGCGGCTTGCGCTTTGCATGGCGCGGCTGTTCCAATCCGCCACACCGGTCTTTTGCTCCGCCTCCACGTCCTGGGTCAGCCAGACGGGCGCAATCCCGCGCAGTGCGGTGATGGCTTTCAACCAGGCAGACCAGTCCGGCGCACTTTGCGCGCGGATCGCCAGCGTGCTGTTGAGTTGGTCGTGCAGGCTCTGGATGCGAGCCATATCCTGTTCGACGAGCGCAGACTCAGCCTGAGCATTGCGCACATGCAGATGATCGGTCTGGGGCAGTTCGCTTTCGTAACCGACGACCTGCTTGTAGGCATGCAACGCCTCGTCCAGCTTGCCGGTCTTGTGCAGTTCGCGCGCCTGCTTAATCGTTACCTGCGTCTGGGCGCGGTAGCCCAACTGGCGCGCGTCGTTGCGCACGCTGGGTGAATCGAGCAGTGTCTTGCTCAGCGCCAGCGTGGCTTCATGGTTCTGATCCTGGAAGAACAGCCGTTCAGCCTCGGCCAGTTTCTCTTCGTCTGCGCGCAGCAGATTCAGTCGATCCTGACGGAGTTTGACGCGCCAGTCGCTCTGCAACTCGTCGCCCAGGCTGGCGATGAGGTTGGCCGCGAGCCGGCCATCCTTGTGATCAACTGCGGCGTCGATGGCGCGCAACTGGCCCTGCAGCATATGGAAAGCCGTTTCCTGGCGAGTGATCTCGGCCAGCAGGTCGCGAGCTTCCTGCAGCTTGTTGTCGCGATCAGGGCTGGTGACAGGCAGGTTTCCACCTCGGCTCAAGCCTGCGCGACACTGTCGGCGCGCCTGCTCAAACTGTCCCTGCTCCTGTTCCTGCTGCCATGCCTGAGCGAGCGTTGCCCGCGCCGTGGCCAGGTCGCTTGTAATATCGGCCACTGTCTGAACGAGGATAAGCTGCTCTTTTGTCTTGATCAGTTGATCGATGCCCGGAAATGCCCCATAGCGCTGTTTGGCTTGCAATAGTTTCACACGCGCCTGATCGGGGCTGGTCTGCAATTCACTTTCGTTAATCGAGTTCTGCGCGTCTTGTTTGCTCTTCAAGCTTTCGCGCCCATGCAGCAGTTGAACGTCGATCGCGCGCGTATCCTCTACGCCGCTCTCGCCCAACTGCACCATTAACGCGCGCGCCTGATCGAGATACGTGACAGCGCTGTCGGGGTTGCCCTCGCTGAGCGCCTTCTGCGCATCGCGGACATGTGCGCTGGCGAGGGTGCGCAAATCGGCGGAATGTTTCGCGGTGACGCGCTGCAATGCGCTGCTGACTTCAACCACCTCGCCAGTGGCGTCATCAAGAATAGTATCGTAACCGGCTTTCAACGCCTCGTCATATTTCTGTATAGCGGCTTCGTAATTGCCGGCGCGTTCAGCGCTTGAGGCGCCAATGCTGGCCACGAAAATCTGGTTGCGCAGTTCGTCCAGTTGCCGGCAGATATCGTCGAGCTGTTTGGCCAGTTCGGGCAGGCTGCGTATCTCATCGCTCAGCTTAAGCTTATAGGCGCGACTGCGAGCGCGTTCGACGGCGCGCAAATCCTTGCGGGTGGATTCGAGCGGGGCGCGCAACTGGCGAATCTGTTCGCGCTGGCGATCCATGCGCTCCTGCTGACTGATGCGGGCAAGTGCGGCAGTCGCGTCCGGGTTATCAATCTGGAACTGCAGCACGCGCTCCCATTGCTGGCGAATGGTAGCGAGATCATTCGACTGATCGTTCTCGGCTTGCCGCGCGGTCTGCAACATCTGCGCCAGGCGATCTTTGTAAGTGGCATTGATCTTGCCGGCGACCTGTGCAACGCGCGCCTGCCATTCTGGCGAACCCACCTGGCGGCCGGCCATGTCGGCGAAGGCCAGGGCTGTGGTGAAGTCGCCCTCTTCGGCTTTCTTCTCGGCGGCGCTCAACAACGATTCCGCGCCGCGATCACTACCGCTCATTTCGACAACAGGTTGGGAGACGGGTGGTGCTGTGCTGATATCAACCGGAGCATCTCCTTGCATGCCTTGATCCAACCAGTCGGTCAACTTCTGGGCATCTTCCGCCAGTGACATCCCTTGAGAGAAATCACCGGCCTGAACAGCTTTAATGCCTGCTTCGCGCGCGCGATTAATCGCCAATTGCACGATATCCGGTGTCAACTTTGTAACTGTCATTAAAACTCTCCTAATGTTTGCGGGATAATCTGCGGAGGAACACCGATCTGGTCCACGGTGAGGACGTTGCATGGGACCCATCCTCGCCGTCCGTCTTGCGTTTCAACCAGGCACCATAGCGCCTTCGCATCTCCGCCAAATGCATAACGCCTATCATCAGTTTTACCATGACTTGTGGAAAATAGCCCGCCTATCATGCCATTATTCTTATAACTGAACCCTGTCAGGGCTTGCTGTTCATCTGAATAAGTGAGCTGGTTCAAAATCCTGACGCGCGCGCCGGCGGTAATAACGCCATTGGCTTGTGCTTCGCTGTTGGGCAAGAGATGCAACGTCACGCTGCCTAAGGATGGCGCAACGCGGATCTGTGCTGTTACGGCAGATTCCCGCGTGATCGTGAAGGATCGCTGGCGTAATGTGGCGGCGGCGCTGCCACTGATCTGTTCAAATACAAGCGTGTAGTCGCCGTTTGGCAACTCGCGCAAGTCATCTGGCGAGAGCACCCACGTATAGAAATAGGCGCTTCCTTGCTTGACCCGTGGCAGGCCGAGGTTAAAAGTCTGCGTGATCGGCAACCGGGCCGCTCCATACGTGACGAGCACTGCCGCAGGAAACGGTAAAACCGACTTAAGCGTAAGTCGGAGGGTGATTGATTCTGTGCCGTATGCCGCAATCTCAAGTGGAAAGGCTGCCAACACAGTATCTTGCTCGGGGTAGGCGACAGTGAGGCTGGGAAGTTGGATCACTGGCGGCCCAGCCTGTTTAGATTCGGGAGGCCCCACCGTTGGGGTGAGACCTGGAGGGTTTGGCGTTGGCGGAACCGCTGTCGGAAGCGGCATCGCAGTGCCGGTAGCAACGGCCGGCGTAAGCGCAGGCGCTACTGATGTCGGCGCAACAGCGATTGTATCTTCCTGTGGCGCGACAACAGGCTCCTGTGTAGCTTGCAGAATGAGGGTTGGTGGTGCTGACGGCGGTTTGGGCCCAAGGCTGCTATCGGCGATGGCCACGACAGCAAGCAGCAACAAAACAAATGCGAGGCTTATGACGCCAACAAGCATCATGAGCTGCCGCGCCAAATAACTCACCATGCGAATCGGCGGTGCGGCTACAGTGGACGCAGTCGCGGTCGCGTATCCGGGTGCAAGCTTCAGCGCGGGAAGTGCTGCGGGTGTTGAACCACCACGTGGCTTTGCCCGCGCAAACAGTGTTGCCAACCGTTTTTCTGCTGTCTCCCGATCAGCCGGGTCCATAAACTCGATCAGTTGCCTGGCTCTGATGATATCGCCCTGAAGGAGAGTTTGCTCATACCAGCACATCACCAGTGCGCGGGTGGGTGACGCAACGACATATCGACCAGTTGCTGCGCTAGTGCGATCTGCAGATTGCTGGTCACTGAGAGTTGTATAAGCGTCTTGTTGCTGCACCATACTTCATCCGATCTAATATTCTGAGCGCTTTTAATGACGGCCAGACCAAAATGATGCTAGGGCTATGCCATTATTATAAGATGGTTATTGGTTTTCACAAGTCCAGATATCGCCGGGCTGTGCCACGGCTTCTATATGTTTGTGCTGCTACCCGCACACATGTCGTATTCACTCGCTATTCAGACTGTATAAATGAAGATAGTATGCTGAATAGCTGTGATGTAAATACGCAAAACTGCGTAGGTATAGGCATACTCACTATGATTCGCTATCCTGCCGCTATCTGACTATATATAGCGATTCGACGCGGTCTATTTCCAAGTCAGTTCAAAGGCTATTTTCTCGTTAGCGCCATATCGCAGTGGGAATTTTACTTCAGCCATCTGACCGGCTTCTACTGGCTGGCCATTGAATTGGGCGGTGATCACACGCGCCCCGGCTGGGATGCGGATATGCAACACAGTGTTGCCCACCCCCGCCGATCGATATTCTCCTGTGAGGCGTCCGGAAGAAACATCCAACCGTATGAGCGGCAGGTCAAGTACGTAGCGTTCGGGCGGGGATTGCGGAGCGATGAGCAATCCGTCGCCATCGGGAGAGGGTTCAATCCCGCAGACGCGCAGCAGACCCAGCAACGCCATCGCATCCGGGTTGGCATTCATCACTGGGAAGTCGGTCATTGGGGTGACCGGGCTGGTCCAGGCGTAACCCGCGTTCGGCGCACTCGCCGCGTTCGGCGCACTCGCCGCGTACGGCGCACTCGCCGCGTATATCCCATCCGGCCCGGACCATATGCTGTGCCAGATGTTCGGGAACGCTAGCGCCCGCGCGATGAAGGTGTTGCGTTTGAGCGATCGCCATGCCAGGTTGGGGCGGCTATGCGCATACCCCCACGTGAGCAATTGCGATATCGCGGGCCATACCATGCCGCGTTCGCTGATCGGCGCTCCAATGGGCGACGGGTCGTCGAGCAACCTGCGGATGTTGTCGATCAACCGCGCCTGCACGCCTTTCGTGTCCATGCGCTCTGCCACACCGCTGATCAGCGCCCAGGGTTGCGATTCGAGGTTGATCCAATCGTCGGCGATTGGCACAGGCCGATCATTCAGATCGCGCAGGATGGCGCGCGTGAACCAGCGCCCATTCCACTGCAGGTGGATTGCTTTTTCGATTCCGGTTGTGAAGGCGCGCACCTCGGCGGACAGCGCCGCGTCGCGTTGTTCGAGCATGGCCGCGACGCGCGGCAGCACATAGAGCGCCATCTGGCTATTGGGGATCGACTCACCGCCGCGCCGCGTGTTGTCGAGGCTGATCTCCAGCGCCAGGTCCTTGAGCGCTGTTTCAAGGACAATCGAGTCCGACCAGTCGCCGTCGCCAATGCGAATCAGCCCATGTTCGCCTACGCCGACTGTGTCGATCAAGTGGCGAATCGTCAGGCGCATATGGTCGAGCACGCTGTCGCCACAGGGAGGCCGGGGCTTTTGACCGCGCGGGTAGTAAGGCAGTGCGGCATCAAGAAATCCCCAGTCGCCGGTCGCAGCCAGATATTCGTTCAGCGCAAGCAACAGGAACAGGTCGAGGTCTGATGGCGCGGCGTGCAGCCCCAGCGCATCGCTGTGGTAGCCAAAGCCGGCGAATGCATAGGGCAACTGACCGTTGTTGGCGTGCACCATGCTCAATAGCAACCGCAGCATCTCACGCGCCAGATCAAGGCGCAGGTAAACCAGCGGTAGTGTGAACAACGCCTGGTCGCGCGGCGCCCCATCTGCGCCATGCAGGTAGAGGTAAGCCGAGCCCTGCGGGATCACATGCGCATCGTAGTAGTCGTTGCGCAGGGTGGCCGAGAGCAGGTTGTGCGCATGCCATGCCATCTCGCGTTGCAACGCATCCTCGCCGGGCGCGCTGAAATAAGCCAGGCGATCCTTCCACGTTGCCACCGTATCGGCGAGCGGATTGGCCGTATACCGGTCGAGGAAAGCAAGCGCTTCACCGGGGCGCACTGCGCCATAAGCGTAGCGCAGATCGACGCGCGCCCCGGGTTGCAACTCAATGTCATGGCGCAGCACGAGGCAATAGGGCATCGTGCGATCCAACATCGTGCGATCCAAGATCGGGCGATCCAACATCGTGCGATCCAAGTCTGGCACGATGGTAGGAACAGGCGCGCCGCGCGCGCGCACCGCATCAGGCTGGACTGCGCCGCCCTGACCGAAGAAGGCTGTCTTTTGGGTATAACACGCGGCGATGCGACTGTCGCTCAGATTGGCGAGGATTACGTCGAACGGTTGTGTGTCCACGTCCTGTAGTTCGGCGGGGTCATGGCCAACGGGACTGCGCGGTTGTTGCCGGAAGCGCAACACCTTCATCTGCTCGTCGAGGCTCACGCTGGCGCTGTAATCATCGTTCAACGCCCGCCGCGCCTCGTCTCCTGGCGCGCCAAATGGCCCCGAGCGCAACCATTGTAGCTTGAGCCGATGAATGTTGACGTCCCAGTACTCGTAGTAGCGCAGGCGCCTCGCTTCCTGCCCCAGGTTCTCGATGCGCACATCATTGAGTAGAACCGGGTCATCGCCCGGCGGCGCATACACCTGGCGAGTGACGCGGATGTTGCGGTGGGTGGTCGTGCTGTCGCAGTGCCCGATGCCAAACGCGCGATCGACCTCGGCGGCGGCGGGGCGATAGCGGTAGGCCGTCGCCCATACCTCGACGCCGTCATCGACGTAACCGAACCCGCCAGAATAAGCGTGTTGAATCACCACCGCGAGTTGTGCCGTCGCTTGGGGCGGCGCTGTGGCTGGCTGGGCGGTCGTCCCGCGCGGAATGACCGGATCAGGGTGTTGGCGGTGGATCGCGCTGGCTCGCAGGGCATACCAGATCAGTTGCGCGCGCCGCCAGACACGCGCGAGCGCCAGCAGTACTTGCGCAGCAATCTCCAGAAGGCGCGCGCCGAGCGTGAGCGGGGGAGCCGTTGGGTCGGGTTGTCCCTCGCGGTCGCGCGTTTCGAAGCGGTTGAGGTATACCCCGCCGCGGTCGCCGATGACCAGTTGGATGATGCCATCGTTGCTGACCAGCGCCGTTACCCGGTCGTTGCCGATCTGAGACCAGTGGTCGCGGCAATTGAGATTCTCGGTGTTGGGGTAGCGCGCGCGCGGGTCGTTCCACTGGTCGCAGGTGTAACGATAGGCTGGCAAGCCGTCGGCGTCGAGCGTCCATTCGCCGAAGATGCCGCTGCCCTCAGTGGTTCGCGCGAAGACGCGCGCATCCCTGGGGGCGCCTCCAACGGATCTGCGCAGCGAATCGAGCAGCACACGCCATCTGTTCCACATAATGAGTCTGCGCCATTCTACAGGCGTTCAGATAAAGTCGCAGGGGGCGTGTGCGAGGTTATGATTGGAGACAAGTTAAAAAGTTTTGCAAGCAGGGAGGATCGTAATGCATGCAGTTCGAGTGCACGAAACTGGCGATGCCAGTAAATTGACCTATGAAGAAATTGCTGTGCCGGAACCGAGGCCGGGTGAGGTGCGCGTCAAGGTGGCGGCCATCGGCTTGAATTTTGTGGAGATTTACAACCGCAAGGGGCTGTACCCGAACCAGTTGCCGTTCATCCCCGGCGGGGAGTTTGCGGGCACGGTGGATGCTGTGGGCGCGGACGTGGCTGATCTACAGCCCGGGGACCGCGTCGCCACCGCCAACGGCGCAGGTGCGTATGCCGACTATGCCATCGCGGCGGCGGCGAAGTTGGTAAAGCTGCCGGAAGACGTGTCGTTGGAACTGGGCGCTGCGGTCATGTTGCAGGGCATGACCGCGCACTATCTGGCGTTGTCCACCTACCCACTCAAGCCTGGCGACACGGCGCTGGTGCATGCGGGCGCCGGCGGCGTGGGACAACTGCTGGTGCAGATCGCCAGGAAGCGCGGCGCGCGCGTGATCGCGACGGTTTCGACCGACGAGAAGGCCGGGCTGGCGCGCGAGGCCGGGGCCGACGAGGTCATCCTCTATTCGCAGGATGATTTTGAGGTTGAGGTGAAGCGGCTGACGGGCGGGAAAGGAGTCGAGGTTGTGTACGACTCGGTCGGCAAGACGACCTTTGCAAAGGGCTTGAATTGTCTTAAGCCGCGCGGGCTGATGGCGCTGTATGGGCAATCCAGCGGGACGGTGGAGCCGATCAACCTGCAACTCCTCAACCAGAAGGGTTCGCTGTTCGTGACCCGCCCCACACTCGGACATTACGTGTTAACGCGCGATGAACTGCTGTGGCGGGCCGGTGATTTATTCAAGTGGATTGCGGCAGGCGAATTGAAGGTGCGCATCGACCGCGCGTTCGCGCTCGCGGATGTGGCGGCTGCGCATACCTACATGGAAGACCGTGGCACGAAGGGCAAGGTGTTGCTGATCCCGTAAGCAGTATTGTCATTACTGAAGCGCGCCACGTAGCCGACGCCATGACGAGCTTAACTGGCGCGCTGAAGAATCTCTGCCGTTGTTTGCCACATGTGCCAGCGACGGCAAAGATTCCTCCATCGCGCAGGACGTAACGGGGACAAGTTTGTTAAGCGGCGCGATGTCGGAATGACAGGCAGCGTGTTGCGCGTGCATCAGGCGGTGTGTTGTTACTCAGATGACAGCAGGAGCACCACGGCATCATTTGGCGGGAACGCGCAGATGATATCTGCGCCATCGGGCTGCGGCGTCTGCCCATACCATGTGCCACTGATCTTCCATCCAGGCGCCAGTTTCACCGGCGTAATCACCGGCTCTGGGCTGTAGTTGATGAGCACCACCACCCGGCTGTCGCCGAGCGCGTGCTCGGTAATGCCGATTTGCGGGTGATCCTTCTGCGCGACGCGATCCGCCATGAAGGGTTGCGCCATGTGGCGATAGATCTGCCACACGGATTGCGGCGCATCGAAGCTGCCCGGCGTCTGCGTCAGCTCTTTCTCAATCGGCGCCGAGAGAAAGTAGATTGTTCCCTGCCCCAGGCGGCGCGCGTGAAGACCGGGTTGCCGTCGGCCTCTCGCCCAAGCACTTCGGCGCGCGTGGGTTCCAGCCGCAGTCGGAATGGCGCATGGGTAGTAAACGTCGGCTG
>Ga0118677_10014096_pt1 | contig 11363 bp, 11 predicted proteins | sample AliMusrvi5mmetaG_FD_86154 | JGI IMG/M metagenome (GOLD analysis project Ga0118677, IMG submission 86154) | reverse complement strand
CGTTCCCATCCTCCTCCTGCAGATGGTTGGCGGCTGTCAACAAGGCCGTCTTGATCTCCTCGGCATGGGTGAGCAGCATCAGTTCGTGCTCCAGTTGTTCCTGCTCTCCGATCTGGAGTCGCGCCTTGGTGAGTTGTTCCAGTTGAAATTGAAAATAATCCAACTCCTTGCTTAGGATTTTCGCCTGCTCTTCGGCGGAGGCCAATTCCGCCAGAAGAGCCTTATAGGATCTGTATTTCGTTTGATACTCGTTCAAGATCGTCTTATTTCCGGCATAGCTGTCAAGAACCATCAACTGAAACAGGCGATTGCCCAATTCGAGGCTTTGATGCTGGGAATGGATATCTATCAGTCGTAGACCGAGGTCTTGCAGCGTCTTCAAATTCACTGGAGTATCATTGACGAAGGCACGGGATTTCCCGTTGGCAGTGATTTCCCTCCTGAAGATGACCTGATTATCATAATCCAGATCATTCCCGGCAAACAACTCCTCCAAACCATAACCAGCCACCTCAAAAACCCCTTCCACACTGCATTTCTCCTCTTTGTCCTTCAGAACGGTGGTATCAGCCCGCTGTCCCAGGATCAGGGAGAGCGCACCAATCAGAATAGATTTACCGGCTCCGGTTTCACCAGTAATGATGGTCAACCCGGAGGTAAAATCCACATCCAGCTCCCGGATCAGGGCATAATTCCTTATCTGCAAACGTCTTAACATCTATTCCTGAATATCTTTAAAATTCTTGGTGAAAAGCTATTTACGGTTTGTTTCAAACTTTCTGGCTCTTCTGAATGCTTTCCAATCAACCATCCCAAATCCCACGGCTACTCTTCTTAGAAAACCTTCTGCTGGGTAATTTTTTCATATTTTCCGGAGTTGGCAGGGTCACATTCCGACAAAATAGAGATCACCCTGCTTTTCTCGTCTGTACTGCCATTTGAAAAGAGGTTGACAATCTCATCGGATTTCGCATCGAAAAACATCCTGTTAATGTAGGTATCCGGTCGTGACCTGTAAACTTTCTGAATATTTCTGAGCGCGTCGGCAATCTCAGCCCTTCCCACATTCGGTTTATCCGACATAACATCGAGTCCGAGCCGGTGGTAACGGTACATCAAATCCCGGAAGGGGCTGTATGCCTTGTTGGAAAGATTATCGATCATCCAAAATCTGTTGTAATTTCCTTCAAAGGCTCTCCACCCTTTTTCGTGTGCGTTTTGTGATTTATTGACGATATCCCTGGCTCGCTGGAAATAGGGGGTACCTCCCATCGGAGAAAAAGTATCGTAATCGAAACCCAAAATAACATAGGCATAATAAGCCAATATATTGGTCAATGCATTCGTATTGGAGGTCTCACTAAATTCGAGCGGTTGAAATTCAACATACCGCACATCAAAATCGTTGTCCTTGATGTTGAGTATCGGAGACTGGTAAGAGGAGTTGAAGACCGGCCTGTTCAGCTGAACCTGCATTGTCCCCTTAAATTCATCGGCCCCAATCTGATCGGTAACCTGGATAAAAATGGTGCATACAATCCGTTCATCCACTGCAAACTGATGGTCGGTCCATTTCCTGTTGTTCATAAATTCGGAGATGTCGGTCCTCATCGAGTTGAAGATCTCTTTGTAGGTGCCCTCAATCCGGGCACTGGAGACACTTACATTGCATTGCAGCTCCTGTCCCGTAAGCCTGAAGCACAAAGTAAAAAGAAGGAGAACCGATAGGATGAGGCGCATAGTCAAAAATTGTTTTCTAAAAATAGACAATCTATTCAAATTGTAGTGCCTGCACAGGGTAAATATGAAGATTTGAATCTAAAAAAATGATTCAGAGTGGAATAGACAATCAGAATAAATTAATTCAACTATCTAAATATCATTTTTTTAGAATATCATCCATCTCAAAGAGCTGGTTGACAATATCTGCAGCAACCTCTTTCTTGGATTTCAATGGAAAATTGTAAATTTTTCCATTTCGAATCAGGATGGAAATTTTATTGGTGTCAAAACCAAATCCGGCACCCTTATCCCTGAGGGAATTTAGTACGATCATATCCAGATTTTTGGATTTTAGCTTGGCAAGGGCATTGCCGGTTTCATTCTGGCTCTCGAGGGCAAAGCCTACCAATAACTGTCCCTTTTTCTTCAGCCGGCCAAGTTCAGCTGCAATATCCCGGTTTGGACGAAGTTCAAGCATCAGGTTTCCCGCTTTCCGTTTGATTTTCTCCGATTCCGTCACCAACGGGGCATAATCGGCAACCGCTGCGGTCATGATGGCCCCGTCACACCTGCCAAAACACTCCACACAAGCCTCATACATCTGGTCTGCACTGGTCACGTCGATTCGCTGAATGGAAGGATTTTTTGTCTGAAGATGAACTGGACCGCAAACCAGAATTACAGTAGCACCGGATGCAGCCAACTGCTCGGCGAGGGCAAAACCCATTTTGCCTGTAGAATAATTTCCAATGAAACGAACGGGGTCAATCTGCTCGTGTGTAGGCCCTGCCGTAACCAGATAGGTTTTATTCAGCAGTTTTTTTTTTCAGAGAAGAGCGCTGTGATAGTCTTCAGGATGATCTCGGGTTCCTCCATGCGGCCCTTTCCGACTAAGCCGCTTGCCAGCTCTCCATTGGCAGGCTCAACAATGAAATGGCCAAGGGCACGCAGCTTACCCAGATTTTCCTGCAAGGCAGGATGCCCAAACATATCCAGATCCATCGCCGGAACGATCATTACCGGGCATTTGGCGGAAAGATAGGTAGTGGTGACCAAGTTATCACACAATCCAACAGCCATTTTGGCAATGGTGGAAGCAGTCGCTGGAGCTACCAGAAAAAGGTCAGCCCAGACTCCAAGGTCCACGTGGCTGTTCCAGGAACCACTTTCCTTTGAAAAAAAATCGCTCAGAACCGGTTTCCCGGAGAGCGATGAAAAGGTCAGTGGAGTAACAAACTCCCTGGCTCCATCTGTCATCAATACCTGAACCTCGGCTCCAGCCTTCACCAAACCACGCAACAGGTATACCGCCTTGTAGGCTGCTATGCTACCCGTCACGCAGAGAACGATCTTTTTCCCTTTCAGCGGCATTTGGCGGAGATTATTTCAGGCTTGAAATTATTTTTTCTCCTTGGCAGGATTGCGGTAATAGATCAGACCATCCTTGAATTCTTCGTAAGCAATCAGAACTGGTTTGGAGAGTCTTTCATAGTAACGGGATATCTCAATTTGTTCCCTGTTCTCGAAAACCTCTTCGAGGTTATCCGAATAGGAGGCAAACTCCTGAAGTTTCTGGTTCAGTTCCTCCTTTACCTCGGCATTGATCTGGTTGGCACGTTTGGCAATCACCATCAATGATTCATAAATATTATCCGTGGTCGCGTCCAATTCACTCAGGTTGCGCGGAATGGTAGAAGAAGCAGCTTTAACTTTCCTGTAATCCATAATTAATTTCTATTTCTTTATTTTATTCTTCTGTCAATTTCATTTTCAATCTCATCCCCGGAAGGGATACTATGTAGGAAATTCTGATTTTATTTCTTCAGATCTTCCTCTTTCAAATTCATCAGCTTCTTTGTACTGGCAAAGAATTTATCGGCTTCCTTTCTGAATTTACTGTTTGGAAATTCATCCACGAAGGTATAATACTCATCCAGTTCCGAATTCAAACGTTCCCGCTTCTTTTCATCAATGCTGTTTTCACCCAGCAAGAATTTGGATTTTAACAGATAAAACATCAACTCTTCCCTATATTTCGAATCCGGAAATTCCTTCAGACTGTTCGTTAACGAAATAACAGATGCACGGTAATCTGCCAGGTCATAGTAAAGGCGACCGTTCATGTAGGATTTGTACACCAATTTTTCGCGCAGTTCATCGATGTATTTGTTGGCATCGGCGACCAGGTTGCTGGAAGGAAAAATATTGATGAAGAGCTGAAAAGCATCGATCGCATCCTGGGTCGTTTTTTGATCCAGGCGGGGTGTGGGTGAATCCAGGTAGTAACAGTAGGCAATCTGATACTGAGACTCCTCAGCAAAGGTACTGCGAGGAAACTCTTTAACCAACTGCCTGAAGTAGTGACCTGCCATCATGTAATCATGCTGTCCAAAATTGCTTTTAGCCAGATAATAGTACACTTGATCAGACCTGTTGGTTCCCCTGAAAATATTTACCAATTCTGCATAAAGCTGAGAGGCCCTGTTGTAATCCTTCTTGTCGTAGTATTCACGCGCCTTCTTGAGTTTATACTCATAATCGGTACTCTTGACAATCTTTTGGTACTCTCCACAAGATGAAGCAATTAGCAATACGCCGATTGCAAAATAAGTTCTCATTTTCTGAATCATGCTGCAAAGATAAGTTTTTTCTCCATTTATAGAATAAGAATCAACACTTTTGGTTGCTTATGAATGCTTAAAACCTGTTAAAAATATGCAAAAACCAAATTGTCGGATGTATGATTTTCTGACTTGTTGGAACCCAAAATAATTTTTAGATTTGCAGGCTCTCAAAAATATTTTGCAATACTACATAAAGTTTACTACCGTGGATATATTTGAAAAGATTAAAACTGACAAAGGTAACCTTGGCCAGTACCAGAAAGAGGCGCATGGCTATTTTTCCTTTCCTAAGCTTGAAGGGGAGATTGGCCCAAGAATGAAATTTCGTGGAAGAGAGGTCCTTAACTGGAGTTTAAACAACTATTGCGGATTGGCCAATCATCCTGAAGTTCGTCAGGCGGATTCCGAAGCAACTGCCCAATATGGCCTCGCCTATCCCATGGGAGCACGGATGATGTCTGGCCAAACCAGTAAACACGAAGAGCTGGAAAAACAACTGGCCGCATTCGAAAGTAAGGAAGATGCCTTTCTGCTCAATTACGGGTACCAGGGGATGATCTCCATCATCGATGCCATCTGCGGCAGGAACGATGTAATTGTATACGATGCCGAAGCGCACGCCTGCATTTTGGACGGTGTTCGTTTGCACATGGGTAAACGTTTTGTTTTTCAGCACAATGACATGGATAGTCTTCGTAAACAACTTGGTCACGCCACCAGCCTTGTTCAAAAAACAGGAGGAGGAATCCTGGTCATTACCGAAGGGGTCTTTGGCATGGCCGGTGACCTTGGACAACTCGACAAAATTGCAGAACTGAAAAGTGAATTCAGTTTCCGCCTGCTTGTGGACGATGCTCACGGATTTGGAACAATGGGCCCAACAGGAGCCGGCGTGGGCGAGCATTTTGGCGTTCAGGATTCCATCGACATGTACTTTGGCACTTTTGCCAAATCGATGGCTGGAATCGGTGCATTTATAGCAGCCAAAGAGGAGGTTTGCGATTACCTCCGTTACAACATGCGTTCACAGACCTTTGCCAAATCTCTGCCAATTGCCATGGTGATCGGTTTGTTGAAAAGGCTGGAGTTGATCAAGACACAACCAGATATCCGCAAAAATTTGTGGACCGTGGTAGAGGCACTTCAAAAAGGGCTGAAGGCTGAGAACTTCGACCTTGGTGTCACCAATTCGCCTGTGACCCCCGTTTACCTTTCTGGAAGTGTACCGGAAGGGACCAATGTCATTATGGATCTGAGAGAAAACTACAACATCTTCTGCTCCATCGTGATCTACCCGGTCATTCCTAAGGGTCAGCTATTGCTGCGCCTTATCCCAACCTCTTCACATACGCTGGAAGATGTGGAATATACCATAAAGGCTTTCTCGGAAGTTCGAAAGAAGCTGGAAGCTGGAAAATACGTTGCTTCAAAGATTGCACAAGTTTCTTGATATTGAGGTCAACCACAAAAAATAAGAGGGTATCCGTTTTGGATACCCTCTTATTTTTGCGTCTACCCGACCCGAATCGTGGTAGTTTATCATTGCAATGGTTATTTTACCTTTTCGATCCAGATATTCCGGAACTGAATTTTGGATCCTTCTGCCTGCAGACCTATGTTTCCCTTGGTCATGGAGCATTTTACCGCTGTATTTTGGAGCAATCCGTTGACGGAAACCTCTACTGTACTTCCCTTGCAGACGATGTCATAGCTGTTCCATTCACCCGGCTTTTTCTCGTTGGTCGGATGCAATTTGACGGCGATGGGTTTTACCTTCTCCGTTCCTACGTAAATACTGTCTCCGACGGTGGCCCTTTCTCCTGCAGCATTCACAATAAAATCACCTGCACACAAATTTTTCAGCTGACACTGATAATGCAGGGGCCAAAGCTGGTCCGGACCATTTGTGTGTACAAAGATGCCGCTGTTGGTTGGTTTCTCAGGATAACACCACTCCACGTGCAGGTGGTAATTGGAATAAACCTTCTTCGTTCTCAGGTAACCCATCGGAACTCCTACTGTCTCGATAAGGCCATCCTTTACGTAAAAGAATTTTTCGGGAGCAACTTTGGGATCGTTGACGAAGATCGTCCACCCTTTTAAATTTTTACCATTGAACAACGATTCTTTCTTCTGAGCATAACCGAATGCCGTCAAAAACACAAACAGAACCAACAATAATTTTTTCATAAGCCAAATTTTATTTGCCCTAAAAGTATAAAATATATTGTTTGGCATTCCCCGTTAAAGCGGTTTATATTTTTGCAAATGCCTGCTCCAGATCGGCAATCAGATCGGCTTTGTCTTCGCAGCCGATGGAAACCCTGATCAGTGAATCACTGATACCTGCCTCGGCACGCTCCTTGGCCGTAATGGATGAGTGCGTCATCAGGGCAGGATGCTCAATCAAGGATTCGACACCGCCCAAACTCTCAGCCAGAGTGAACAAATCGAGACTTTCCAGGAATGCAACTGCCTCTTTCTCTCCACCTTTTATTTCAAAAGAGATCATCCCTCCAAAACCAGTTGCCTGTTGAAGTCCAACTTCATATTGTGGGTGACTTTTCAGTCCGGGATAATAGACCCTGGCCACTTTAGAGTGTCCTTCCAGCCAGGTGGCTATGGCCATGGCATTCGACTGGTGTTTCTCCATCCTCATCGACAAGGTCTTCAATCCGCGAAGTACCAGGTAACAATCAAAAGGAGAAGGAACTACTCCGAGTGCATTCTGTGAAAATTTCAATTTTTCGTACAGTGCCTTGTCATTTAACATGATTGCTCCCCCGATTACATCACTGTGTCCGGCGATGTATTTGGTGATACTGTGTACGACAATGTCTGCACCCAGTTCGGAAGGATTCTGAAAATAGGGTGAAAGAAAGGTATTATCGACCACTACCAGCAGGTTATGTTTGCGGGCAAGTACTGAAATAGCTTTTATATCACAAACCCTTAACAATGGATTGGTAGGTGATTCCAGCCAGATCAGCTTCGTTTCAGGCCGGATGGCTGCTTCCACGGAGGAAACCTGTGTGGCATCCACCAAACTTACATGAAGGTTGTATTTTTCTTCCCACTGGTGAAACAATCTTTTGGTGCCGCCATAGAGGTCGTCAAAACCAATGACATGATCACCCGGTTTCAGAAGCGCAAACAACAAAGTTGCCTCTGCAGCCAGACCCGAGGCAAAACCCAGTCCATAGGCTGTCTTTTCGAGCGAGGCATACCGTTGCTCGAGTGCGAAACGTGTGGGATTCTGGCTTCGTGAATACTGGAAAAATCCAGGATTCTTCACCTCTTTCCTCACATAGGTAGAAGATAGGTAAATGGGTGCTACCACCTCGTTTTTGCTTCCTTCCAGGAATTCTGCCATTTCACCAACATGAATGGCACGGGTATCGAATGAAAAATCTTTGTGAGCCATGAGGAGAAGTTATGAGTGATGAGATATGAGATATGAGATATGAGACATAAGATGGATTAGTGTTTTTCGGAGAGGTAGCGCTCGGCATCGATCGCTGCCTTGCAACCGGAACCGGCAGCCGTGACTGCCTGCTTGTAATCGGGATCCATCACATCGCCACAGGCGAATACGCCGGGGATATTGGTCAGGGAGCTGCTTCCTATGGTTTTGATGTAACCCACTTCGTCGGTTTCGATCTGTGGCTTGAAGATACCCGAGTTGGGCACGTGGCCGATGGCCAAAAAGAATCCGTCAATTGGGACATTCACCTCTTCTTCACCGGCTTCCCCGCTGTTTTTCATGAGCACGACACCTTCTACGACCCCTTGTCCCGTCAAACCTTTGGTCTGATGCTTCCACAATATTTCGATGTTTGCAGCCCGGAAGACCCTGTCCTGCATCACTTTGGATGCTCGTAGCTGGTCACGCCGTACGATCAGGTAAACTTTGCGGCACAAGCCGGCGAGGTAGATCGCCTCTTCACAGGCGGTATCCCCCCCTCCTACTACGGCGACATCTTTACCCCTGTAGAAAAATCCATCACAGGTGGCACAGGCTGAGACACCCGAGCCGGCATATTTTTTCTCATCGGGCAGTCCGAGGTACTGGGCTTCGGCTCCTGTTGCGATAATAATGGTATCGGCCTCGATCAGATTGATCCCGTCGATGGTTACCTTGTGACTTTCTCCACCGAATTCAACCGCGGTAGCCAATCCCCAGCGCACATCGGTTCCAAAACGGATGGCCTGCGCCTTGAGGTCCTCCATCATCTCGGGGCCGGTCACACCTTTCGGGTAACCCGGAAAGTTCTCGACTTCGGTAGTGGTGGTTAGCTGACCTCCGGGCTGGAGTCCTTCATACATTACCGGGTTGAGATTGGCTCTCGAAGCATAGATGGCAGCAGTGAATCCTGCGGGGCCTGATCCGATGATCAGACATTTTACTTTTTCAACCGATTTGGGCGGATGGGTGGAGGCATCTTTTGGGAGCTCCGTATTCAAGGTTTTAAACATTTCCATGGCAAAAATTATTTGGTTCAAAAATAGTCTAAATGGATTACAACAGCAATAGTTGCTAGTGTAAATTATTTAATTTTTTAAAATCAAAAGAATATTTTGGAATCCGGAAAACAGAAGCCATTGGATAACTTGGAATGGACTCAATAATAATATTTCTTGCAACTTTGTATTCTTTGTTCTTAATCAATACAGGCAACAATTCTTTCTTGTATTCAATATCTTCACTTTCTTTACCGATGTCGGAGGATATTGATTCCAGCTTGCCCTTATAGGCATAAAGCTTATAAAGCGTTTCCGGAGACAATTTTTGCAGTTTTTTCACATCGCTAAAGTATCTATTCTTATACTTAGCAAACAATACAAGCGCTTTCTCCGTGTCGTTTACACTCTTTTCTATTTCGCCGACAAGCGAAATAGTCTTTCTCTTGTAGCTTACATAAAGCAAACAAAGTACTATCAAGATAACGATTAAAACGATTACAGCTACAATAGCTTGCTTCCTGTGAACAACTGCTTCTGCCTGGACAAGACTATACTTGGCGGATTCTGTCTGTATTATCTCAAGCGCCTCCCTGTAACGGGAGGCTGCTTTCGAGTAATCCTCAGTAGCCACGCAAGCTTCAGCGGCAGCTATTTTTTCCTGATATTTAGCCATATTTACCAGCAGTGTCTCCATTTCTTTCTTACGAACCGTTTTTCTTTCCGCTGGAATACCTTTCCTGAATATCTCCGCTGCTTTTGAAACATTACCTTTTTTCAAATAACTCATTCCCCAGTAGTAGCACCAAACATCGCCTATCTCCGCGGCCTTCTCTAAATGCTTGATGGCGCCGTCATAGTCCCCGGTATCATACAGCACGGAACCCAGCCAGTTCCTGTAAACCGCATTGGAAGGTGTTTCCCGCACTGCCTTCTCAAACAGCGAAACGGCAAGAGAAAGTTTCCCTTCAGAAACGGCTGCTTGCCCTTGAGCAAAATTCTCAAAAGCAGTCTGCGCCTGCAATTTAACGACAGTGAAACAGGCAACAGCTAAAAATACCAGTAAAGTTTTTTTCATATTCTCCGCACCCCTGAAAGTTCACATTAACAGACAAATCACCTTGAACTCATTGAACCCAAAATAATAAGAAACACTATTATTGGAACAGTACATAATAACGTTATAAGGGCGGCTCTGTCCCAAGCTTTACGCTTCCTAAAATACTCTTCTTTGCCTTTATCCCAGTTCTTTTCCCAGTCTATCTTGTTACCCTTAATAAGAAGATAAATGACTACGCCCAAGTTTACATAGGGTATCAGGCATGCAAAACCAAGCCCGTAGAATCCGCGGGAAAAACACCAAAAAATGTTTAGAAAAAAACCAGACCAGCAGGCTTTCTTTAACTCTGCCTCATCAATTTGATCCGCAGCCGGGAGAGTTTCTGGCGCAATGTACTCGATAGGGTCATAAACCGGAGCAGACATTGAGGCGTTCTCTATGCCTTTTACTGACTTAGTAACCAGTATTTCCTGGCAGTACCTGCACTTTTTTGCCTCGTAGAGGATTTCTTCCGCGCAGGAGGGGCACTTTTTAGTTAATACAAGCGTCTTTCCGCAAGACTTGCAGAATTTTGCCTCAGGCCTGTTATCAACCCCGCAATTTCTGCATGCCATTATTCCCCCCTGTCAACCGTGACCTTATACTCCTGCCCGCCAAAACTGAAAGAACAGGACGGGTAAAGCACTATGGCGTCATCCGGGGTTACAAGCAGAAGAATATCATCCCTGAGTAATATCCTGAAATCATCCGTTTTGCCACACTCAATGCCTATTTTAGTAAAAGCTATGGAGACCGAGTCACGCACAACAATGAAATCTTTTTTGACCGGGTCTGACATGCTCTCAATGAACAACCCGCCTATCCCTTTCTTTTCCTTTCTGCCTTTCTTATAGGAAGGAGAATCCGCAGTAAATGCCGGCGAGGTCAGCTGCTGGCGGGCGCCTTCTCCAGACCTTGAGAAGTGTACCGTCATCTGGACTATATGCGCCAGATCAAGAACTGAACCCTCCTCAAGCTGTGTTCTCGTTATCTTCTCATTGCCGCAGAAAGTGCCGAGCTTGGAACCCTCATCCTCCGCAATAACAGCATTCCCGGTAATGAATAATTTCAGGTGCTTGCGGCTGATACTCAGATTATCAAGATTCACATCGGGATTAACATCAACACTTTTTCTTCCAAATGTGACCGTGTCTTTTTTCAGCACAATTACCTTTTTCCCGGTCTTCTGCGGAACAAGAGCAAACTTTTCCGTATTCTTTGATTTTTCGACGCACTCCAGTCTGGCGGCAGCTTCGGGGTATTCCTTGTTGATCTTAAGGATATTATTAAGCGACGCGACATAGCTGCTCAAATCCTCTCCCTTAAGGAATTCTTTGGCTTCCCCAAACAGTCTTTCGCTTTCCTCCCTGATTCTCGATATTTCACCGCTAAAAGATGTGACCTTTTCCCTATAGTCCTGCGGCACAGAACCGGAGTTTATCATCTGTATGCCTGTT
>Ga0118677_10014095_pt1 | contig 11363 bp, 10 predicted proteins | sample AliMusrvi5mmetaG_FD_86154 | JGI IMG/M metagenome (GOLD analysis project Ga0118677, IMG submission 86154) | reverse complement strand
CCTCCATCCCAACATCGTCGACGAACTGCAGACGCTAGCCGAAAAGTGGAAAGCCACGCTAGTCAATCCGGACTAGCGAGTGCTCCGTAAAGGAAAACTTACCCGGTTCCACGCAGATCTCATCGGTTCCAGCCTGAGTCTGAACCGCAATCACTCCGGGCCTTAGAAAACGTACACGCACGATGCGCGCCGAATCCGTGTACGGCTCATGCACTGCGATAAATTGCGCAGAGGTGCCCTTGCGCCGCGCCATCACAAAGGGCAGCGGCACGCGCAGATCCGGTCCCAGCCCCTCACCAGTCACAACAGTCGTACCCGCCGCACCAACCATACGCAACCGCAGGCTCGACTTCTCATGAACGAAGTCCGCATCCCAATCGCCATTAACCACCGCGCTGCGAGTCTTGGTCAGATGCTGATACCCATCGTGCTTGGGCAAATCTCCAAACTCAGAAAGCGACATCGTCGAAGCCGCCTTGCCGTAGTTGTGATAAATCCAATCGAAGCGATGCTCTCTTCCATCGGTCGCCTTCGCCGTCACGATGTCGAGCGTGTAGTCGGCCGTGTGCACCAGCAACCGGTCCATCTCCACATTCGGATAAACCGCACCCGCCGAAACCCGGATCGCCGTCACCTTTTCGCCCGGCTTCCATTCCAGCACCGACCCCGTTGCGCCCGCCTGCGACTTCTCATCCACCACCACCGTGCTATGCGCGATGGTCATCTTGTCCCACGTATTGTGCGACGCCGCCGCATAGGCCTGCGTGCCTGGGTCTGCCGCCAGGTGCGCGCCGTTGGCGTAGCTCACCAATGACAACTTGTCGTAGTGTCCGTGCCCGCCGCCATGCGGACCGAACTTCACGGCCACCGTATGATCACTTCCTTTCACCCGCAGCGTAGCCATCCCTGAAGCCGGCAGCAGCGCCGATGCAAGCGATGCCTGCGATCCCGAAGGCAACTTCTCCGCGCCCCACAACAATGACTCCAATCCATGCCGGTTGCCGTTGAGCACCACCGCGTACCGCGCATCGCCAAACACACGATAGCCAATATCGTAATAGAGCGAATCCCCGGCCAGCTTCGTCAGCCCGGAATCATTGAAGTTCGGCAGCGTCCCATCTGGGAATACCGACATCAACGGGGCATCCAGCATCTTCTTCAACTGCGCCGCCTCGGGCAATGCGATGCCCGCGCGCACCGCCATCTCCCGCGTCAACAGCATTGGATTCAGAGCAAAGAAGTGATACCCCCACGCACCCTCCAGCCACGGTCCATCCGGAGTAATCGAGGCCCGCGTCTGAAATCGAAATCCGCCCGGACCATCGAGCGCCAGCTTCACCAGTTCGTCATCCTTCACGAGCAGGCCGACGGCAAGCAGCGCGGCGTTGTGCCAGCTTTGCCAGTTGCTGGTGCCGGCCTGATAGCGGCGGATCACCGCTGCCGCATTGCGCAGCACGTTCGTCTCAAACTGTTCGCGTTCGACCGCAGGCATCGCATCGCGCAGCATGTCGTACCCAAACGCCAGCGGTACCAACCACCCCGCTTCAGAGAGCGTCTGGCTCATCACACGCGCGCCGTTTTTGGTATCGAGCTTATTGTTGTTGTCATGAATCGGCAGAGTCGGATACAGCTTCGCGTAATCCGCGAAGATGCGCCGGGCTTTCTCGACATACACACTCTTGCCGGTCAGCAGATACGCGACGCCCAGATCGCGCGCCGCCGCGGCCACGCTGCCGTTGCGCTGCATGTAGACAACGTTGTCCACGGGCCAGCCGTGATAATCCTTGCCATCCACAGGGCACAGATTCTTGCCGCCCTTCTGCGTGAGCCGCATCCCATGCTCCGGGCACACATACGCGTGCGACCAGCCCGCGCCCTCGCGCGGCAAGGCAAACTCCTTCAACCCGAACTGCTTCACGTGCGACGCAGGCCAGTCATCGGCCCGTTCCACCACTTCGCGAAGCACATCGGCCGCCCACGGCTCCCGCGCGGCCATCTGTTTCATACGTGCGATACCGGCCCGATCCATCAGCAGCGATGGTTCGCCGAACGCCGAAAAGGAAATGAGAATAAGTGCGAGGCGCATCGCCTCCATCGTACCTCCGCAACACCTGCGATAGAATGCTACCTATGCGCTTCGCGGCACTGCTCGTCCTCACGGCCCTTTCCTTCGGGGCATCGCCTGTCATTACAGACCCGGCCAAGACCGGACTCGACCCGGCCCGCCTCAAGAAGATACCACTCCGCATGAAGGACTTCGTCGACCTGGGCAAAGCCGCCGGTATCGTCACCCTTGTCGCGCGCCATGGCCAGATAGCCGCGCTCGATGCCGCGGGCTATACCGATATCGAAACCAAACAGCCCATCCGCACCGACGCCATCTTTCAGATCCACTCCATGACCAAGCCCGTGGTCGGCATCGCGGCCATGATGCTTGTCGAAGAGGGCCGCATCTCCATCAACGATCCGGTAGAAAAACACCTGCCCGAATTCCGCGGCATGTCCGTGCTCGATAAAGCCACCAGCGTCCTCCACAAGCCCGCGCGCGTCATCACCATCCGCGACCTGATGACCCACACCTCCGGCCTGCCGCTCAATCCGCCCGCCGGCATCAAGGAACTGCACGGCGCACTGCACAAGACTCTCGCCGAAGTCGTTCTCATCTACTCGCAGCAACCGCTCGAATTCGAGCCCGGCTCCAAGTGGCAGTACAGCAACGCAGGCATCGCGGTGCTCGCGCGGATCATTGAAGTAATCTCCGGCAAGCCCTTCGAGAAATTCCTGCACGACAGAATCTTCCAGCCGCTCGGCATGAACGACACTTACATCTATCCGCCCAAAGAGAAGTTCCACCGCATGCCCACGGCCTATATTTTGAAGGATGGCAAGCCGCTCAAATACACCTCTGATCCGCTCGGCGAAGGCGCCATGAAGTTCCGCGTCGGCGCGAAATATCCGCTGCCCGAAGGCGGCATCTATTCCACCGCGACGGACCTCTTCGCGCTCTATCAGATGATGCTCAACCACGGAACTTACAACGGTGCGCGCCTGCTCTCGCCCGCCTCTGTGGAAACGATGACCCAGGTCCACACTGGCACACTGACTGCAAACGGCCCCGGCATGGGCTACGGCTTGACGTGGTCCGTAGTCCGCGACGCCCCCGCCGCCTGGCCGCTCATCTCCAACGGCACCTACGGCCACGGTGGCCGCTATGGAACCTACTGCTTCATCGATCCCAAGAAAGACATGATCGGCATCTTCATGATCCACCGCGAAGGCGGCAGCGAAGAGCGCATCGCCTTCACCCAAATGGCCTACGCCGCCGCTCTGGAGTAAGCGTGGCGCACGCTTTCAGCGTGCCGTGTCGGCATTCGTGCCGACATGTCTTCCACTAAGCTGCCAGATTACTAGCAAAGACAGCCATGATTTCGTGCCCAGGCGAGTGCACCAAGAAATCCAAATTGTAAGAATGTGACTGTGCTGTCATTTGCCAGAACGTTAAAGCTCTGCTCCCTGATTGTACTGGCGGGGTCGACTGGCTACCTGGCGTTCGCCATGCTGTCGCGCGGCCCCATTCTGGCTCATACGCCTGGTTATTGGGATTGTGCTTGTGGTGACTGGGTTGCAAAGACGACGCGGCTTGTAATTTGGAATCCGCTGAGGGATCGCGAACCCGAGTTAATGGCTTACACCTTCCTCGCGAACCTGCGCTCAGGCAATTGTTCTGTCGAACTCAAATGGTGTCCTGATGCCCTCAGTCGGCACCGTGTCAGCGACTGGCAACTGGCCTATCGTGAGGATGCAAGCGATTCGATATCGCTCTTCTTCAAGTTGACAAAGTATGATGGCGGACCTGCTTACGACTTGAAGGGAGCAGGAGTTGTTGGTTTGAGAAAGGGAACTGCTGGTTGGGTCGTTACAAACTATGATGCCATGTTTTGAGGTGGCCAGGCTGCTGCTAGAAACTTGCTTGTCGCGATGTCTTATCTTCCATTTTGCAGCTCGAACTGTTTGTGAAGAACGCAAGAAGGCGAGTCAGTCGATCCGATTCCCAAACGGTTTCATCCCCTTCTCCAGAACCGTCTTAGGAAACGGGCCCGTACCGCATAGAATGAACGACCCGAAGTCCTTGTACCAATCGCCGTCAGGAGCCACCGGACCGGTCTTGACCCATTCCTGAAGCGCAAGAAGGTCAGTCAAAGAGATGCGGCGCTCATCCACTCGTTGCAGAAGATGATGCCAAACCGCACGCGGCAGGTTAGAAAACTGAATCTTCGGCAAGCGAATCCTTCCCGAAAATGGAGCGGATGAGATCTTTTCCCGCCTCATTCTTTAGGGCCGGATCGTCCTCTGCTAGAAAGCGTTGCATCGAAGCTTTGAGCTGTTCCTTCGCCTCCGCTTCTGCCCGCACGCCGCGTTCCGCCAGCACCACTAATGCCCGGCTCATTGTCACGTGCTGTTTCTTTGCTGTCCGTCGAACCTCGGCTACAAGGGTTGCGGGAATAGTAACGCTCTGTCTAACCGATCTCGCCGAAACCTGCTTTCGAATTGCCATACTGTCAGGATAGCAACGTGCACCACTGTGGTGCACACGATTGCTACTGGTCGTACTTCCCAATCCTCCGCGCCCAAATATTCCGGTACCGCACCAGCGTGTCATGATTCTGCAACGACAGCGGCATCTCCGCCGGATGCGGCGTATATTTGCCCACCACCCGATGCGGCGTATTCCCGATCAGCTCCTTGCGGTGATGCAGCAGCACCCCATTATGAATCACCGTCACATACGCGGGCTTCGTCAACTTTCCACCCTCAAACACCGGAGCCTCCCAGATAATGTCGTACGCCTGCCACTCGCCCGGCTTGCGCGCAGCGTTCACCAGCGGAGGCCATTGCCCGTAGATCGCGCCCGCCTGGCCATCGGCGTAAGTCGGGTTGTTCCACGAATCCAGCACCTGAATCTCATACTGGCCCATGATCATGATGCCGCTGTTGCCGCGCCACTGGCTGGTGCCATCGATCACCGAAGGCGATGCCCACTCCACATGCAGCTGCATGTCGCCGAACTTCTCTTTCGTATGAATATCGCCGCCGCCGAAGTTCGATTCCATAAAGCCATCGCCCAGCGTCCACGTCGGAGGCGCGTCCTTCAACTTCTTCTTCCCGCCCGATTCCAGCCAGTGCGAAAAGTCCTTCCCATCGAACAACACAATCGCATCCGATGGCGGCATCCCCGGCTGCGCTCCCGGAGTCACCGAAGCCGGGCGCGGACGATCGATGTCGTGCACCTTCCACTTCTGTCCCGGCAGCACCGGTGTGTCCGAATAGCCCGTGGGCGACTGGCGATTCTTCAATTGCGCGCAGGCGAGGCTGGCGAATACGAAACAAAGTGCAATGCGGCGGTATGTCATAAAGAGCCTACTTTATCATGGCGAGCCACGCCATCAGTGCCTGCGGCCATGCGGCCGAAGTCTTGTCCGTCTTCTGAATCCCGAAACCGTGTCCGCCGTTCGCATAGACGTGCATCTCGGCCGGCACCTTGAACTTCTTCAATTCCAGATAGAACGGAATGCTGTTCGCCGAAGGCGCCAGCCGGTCGTCATCGGCATGCACCAGAAACGTCCGCGGTGTTGCGGCGCTCACCTGAAACGTGCGAGGCATCGCCGGATAACCAAGCACCAGAAAATCCGGACGCTGCGGTGCGGGCGCAACCATTCCCACCATTGCCGCCAGATGGCCGCCCGCGGAGAAGCCCATCAGCCCCACCCTGTTCGGTTTGATGTTCCACTTCGTGGCATTCGCGCGCGTGATACTCATCGCCTCCTGCGCGTCTTCGATCGCCACCTTCGCGGCCTCCGCGGCGCCTGCGAACTCGCCCATCGATAGCTTCATGTTCGCCGAGCCCGGCAGCCGGTAAGTCAGCACGATGCCCGCGATCCCCACCGATTGCAGCCACCGCCCGATGTCGTGCCCCTCTTTATCGATGGCCAGATGCGAGTAGCCGCCGCCGGGGCAGATCACGATCGCCATGCCCGTGGCCGCGGCCTTCTCCGGCAGATACACCGTAATCGACGGCTTGCTCACATTGCTCAGCGAGCGGTCGTGCACGCCGTCCTTACCGCGCTCCTCCCACTTCTCCGCCGGCGCGGCCGGATCAACAGTCGCGTTAGGCCGAAGCAGAATCGTCTCCTGCGCCAACAGGGGCAGGGCAATGGAAAGCAACAGGAAGGGTTTCATCGCTAACTATGATATCGCTCCAGATTCAACAGCAGTTCCTTCGTTGGAAGCCCGCCGCCGAAGCCAGTCAGCTTGCCGCTACTGCCGATCACGCGATGGCATGGCACCACGATCGGCAGCGGATTCCGGCCGTTCGCCATCCCCACCGCGCGCGACGCCTTCGCGTTGCCCACACGCTTCGCCAACTCGCCGTAGGAGATGGTCTCTCCATACGGAATCTCGCGCAGACGGTTCCATACCGAGAGCTGAAACGGCGTGCCCTGCGGCGCCAACGGCAGCTCGAACTCGCGCAGCTCACGCGCAAAGTACGCGCGCAACTGCCGGATCGTCTCGTGAAATGTCCGTGCGGATTCGATCCACTCCGGCTTTGGCTCCATCGCCATCTTGCCCTGCGAAAAGCCGATCAACTGCAGGCTGTCCTCTTCGCCCGCCAGCAATAGCCGCCCCACCGGACTCTCCATATACGTGTACTTCATCTCATGCCTCCCCTTGCCACAAATGCATCGCCGCGTATGCTCGCCACGGCCGCCACGCCTCGGCCCGTGCCTCCAATTCCTTCGGCTTCGCCAATCCGGAATTCTTCAACAGCACCAGGTCGCCCGCCGGAAATGCGTCCGGCTCATGCAGCGCGCGCATCGCATAATACTGCGCGGTCCATTCTCCGATCCCGCGTAGCCCAAGAAACTCATCGAGCGTAAAGTCGCCGGCCCGTGCGATCTGCCGTAGCGTCTCCGCGCGTGCGGAGGTCAGCCCCAGCCCTTCGAACGTTGCATCGGCAATAGCTTCCCTGGTCGGAAACAGATAGGAATCTCCTATAGGTTCTCCATACGCCGCCGCTACTCTGCCTGCCAACGTCGTCGCGCCCTTCACCGTCACCTGCTGCCCCAATACCGCCCGCACCGCAAGCTCAAACCCATCCCACGCACCCGGCACGCGCAGCCCCGGCCGCGCCGCCACGCGCGCCGTAAGAATCGGATCCTCCGACAGGCACGCCGCAATCTCCGCCGGGTCCGCATTCAAATCAAACAACTGCTTGGACCGCTCAACGATTCGAAACAGTTGCCGCGAACTCGGAAACTGAATCCGCAAAGCCAGCGCGTCCCCATCCAGCTTCGCCTCCATCCATCCGCTCATGCCGTCCATCGAAATCGTGCGGCGGTAACTCGCCTCATCCACAACTTCGACACCCGGAATCGCCCGAGGCCGCAGAAACCCCAGCACCCTCGCCCAATCGTAAGGAGGCCGGAACCGCAATCGAAACCGGTACTCGCCCGGATCGCTCACCGCGCTCTTGCCCGCCAGCTTGCGCAGCTCCGTTGGCGTTCGCTGATACAGTTTCTGAAACGTCGCATTGAATCGGCGAACGCTGCCGAAGCCCGCCGCCAGAGCCACTTCCGTGAAAGGCAATGACGTTTCGTCGATCAATTTCTTCGCAAAGTGGATGCGCCGCGTCTGCGCCACGGCCACCGGTGCTGCCCCCAGGTGTTCGATGAACAGCCGCCGCAGATGCCGCGAGCCGATGCCCAGCCGCTCTGCCAATTCATCGACGCCTGCTTCATCAAGTGCACTTTCATCAATCAACCGCAGTGCCCGTGCCACCGTCCCCGACGTCCCGGTCCATACCGGCGATGTCTCCGGCCTGCACCGCAGGCAAGGCCGGAACCCTGCCTCCGCGGCAGCCGCTGCCGAAGGATAGTACCGGACATTCTCCTCCTTCGGCGACGGCGCCGGGCACACTGGCCGGCAATAGATGCCGGTGCTCGTCACCGCAATAAAGAAGCGGCCGTCAAACCTTGCGTCGCGCGATCTTCGTGCTGCCTGCCATGCGTTCATCAAATCCACTATAAGGGAACCCTGCCCCAGCGGCTAGCCGTTTTCGGACATCAATAGCACGACACCGCGCAAACCAGGGACTGGCACGAATTTCCGGCCGTTTGTGCCGGAATTTCGCTGCCTGTCCCGGTTTGCCCCGACACCTATCCAACAGCTGTTTCTTCAATGATCCATGTACAATCACATCATGAACAGACGATCCGCAATTCTCGCCGGAGCCGGCGCCTTCGCCCAGACACTCCACTCGCAGGACGCGCCGCTGCGCGTTGTCGTTGCCGGCCTCGTCCACGGCCACGCGCGCGGCTTCTTCAACAAGTATCTGAAACGGACCGATGTGCAGATCGTCGGCATCGCCGAGCCCGATGCCGAGGTGCGCAAGAAGTACTTCGATTCTTTGAAGCTCGATCCATCGCTGGCCTTCGACTCCGTGGAAGCCGCCATCGCCAAGACCAAACCCGAAGGCGTGCTGTGTTACTCGAACACCTTCGATCACCTGGCCATCGTGAAGCTCTGCGCCGCCCACAAAGTGCCCGTGATGATGGAAAAGCCGCTCGCGGTAAGCAATGAACATGCGTCCGCGATGGCCGCCGAAGCAAAGCGCAGCGGCATCCACGTCCTGGTCAATTACGAGACAACCTGGTATTCCAGCAACCGCGCCGCCTATGAGATCGCCCGCGCCGGCAAGATCGGCGAAGTGCGAAAGTTCGTCATTCACGACGGCCATCAGGGTCCAAAGAAGATCAACGTACCGCCGGAGTTCTTCCACTGGCTCACCGACCCGAAGCTCGGCGGTGGTGGCGCATCGTTTGACTTCGGCTGCTACGGAGCAAACCTCATGACGTGGTTCATGGACAATCAAAAGCCGCTCGCGGTCACCGCGGTGACGCAGCGCTTCCAGCCCGAATACTATCCGAAGACCGACGACGAAGCCACCATCACGGTGCAGTACAAGCACGCGGTCGGCATCATCCAGGCCTCCTGGAACTGGCCCTTCGCACGCAAAGATATGGAAGTGTACGGAGTCACAGGACAGGTGCAAACGGTAGCGCTCGAAGGCTTGAAAGTCCGGCTCGAAGGCGGCGCCGAACAAGCCTCAACCGCTCCGTCGATCCCCGCGCCTGAGCACGATTCACTCGCCTACTTCGCGGCAGTAGTAAGAGGCAAGCTCAAGCCCGCGGGACTGTCGTCCCTGGAGAACAACCTCGTTGTGACGCAGATCCTGCACGCCGCCCGGCAATCCGCAGCCACCGGCAAAACAGTCACCTTGGGCACATAACCACCGCGTCGGGGACCGTCCACGCTGTCCCAAGCGAAGCGCGCGGACTGCGCGGACTGTCCCCACAACGACGCATCCCCTACTTCGCCTCCAACCACAAAGCCTGCCCACCACCACCCGGCAGCTTCGCCTCAATCACATCCCCACGCCCCACCGTGCGCGTACTCACCACCACATCATTCTTACCCGCCCCATTCTCATAAATGTGCGCGATGAACTTCCGCCCCGCCGGCAAAAACGCCAGCGGCACCTTCACAGTCCGGGCCGCACTGTTATTGATCGTCCCAACAAACCAGTCATTCCCGCCGCGGCGCGCAATCGAAGCAAACTCCCCAGGCCTTCCATCAATCACCCGAGTCTCATCCCACACCGTCTTCACGTGATCGAAGAACTCAATCTCCGGCTCTCCCTTGTAAGCCTGCGGCCGGTCATACCAATACATAAACTGAAACGGGCTGTAGTAAGCCGCAGCCAATGCCAACTGATGTGCGCGAGAAGTCTTGATGCGGTCCACGTAGTAGCAAACCGTATAATCCGCCGCCCCGGCGACAAACCGCGTGAACGGCATCACGGTGTTGTGATCCGGCGTAGGCATCGTCTCATTGCCAGCGATCCCTTCCTGCGTCAACAGATTCGGATACGTGCGGCTCAACCCCGTAGGCCGGTGCTCATCGTGAATATCCACCATCAGGTGATACTTCGCAGCCAGCTCCACGCCATCATAAAGCCAGTTAGTCCAATACTGCGACCCGACATTCACAAACCCGAACTTCACGCCCTTAACTCCCCACTTCTGATAAAGCGGGAAAACCGCCTCGCGCTGCTTCTCCAGCGCGCGCCGATTCACGTAAAGCAACACACCGATGCCGTTGTCTTTCGCGTAGCGGGCCACCTCTTCGATATCCAGACTCTGATACCCCGCCTGCTTCGAAAGCCGTGCCGGATCGATATGCACCCCGCTCGCATCGGACTTATCATCGTACTCATTGCCATACCAGCCGGCGTCGTATTCGATGTACTGCAGGTTCCGCTGCTTCGCGAAATCCACCGCCTCCTTGCCACCCTTGGTCGACAGCGTAACCTCGCGCAAGACTTTCCCAGGCTTGATCCACGACGTATCGGCCAGCTTGGAAGGCTCGTTCAAATTCAACAACAGATAGTTGCGTTCCAGCAGATCGCCCGCGCGCTCGCCAACGATGATGGCCCGCCATGGAGTGGAAGATCCAGCAGGCACCTTCGTCAACTCCTTGCCCGAAAGCGAACTGATCAACGTGCCCGGCTTGCCCGGCGCGGGCGAAAGCAGCATCCGCGCATAATTACGCGTGCCCGCTTCCACGATCGATCCAAACATCCCATTCGCAAACTCCAGCGTCAAAGGCCGCTCACAATCGGGCTTAATCTCCGCCACCGGCACCAGCTTGTAAGTGCTCTGCGCGCCGTGCGTCTCCCAGCCCTTCGTCCCCGCCGGAAGTTGAAACTCAGTCTGTTCAGCAACAATCGACGACTGTGCCAGCAGCGTGTAGCGCAGCGCCGCGCCCTCATTATAGGCGCGGATCGTCACATCTATATCGCTGAAGTGCACCGTCGCTTCGTTGTAGTTCTCCGGAATCTCATTGCGCTCACCATAGAGCGGCTTCCAGCTCCCGCGCTTTTGCGAACGCTTCACGGAAAGCTTCTTCGAATCCGCGCCCAACAGCTTCTTCCCTTCGAGCATCAAACCAAGATTCGAATCCAGAATCACAGGCTTATCATGGTAACTCACCGAGTAACTCATCCCCGCGAGCGAAATCGACACCTTCCCATCGGGAGACTTCACCGTCTCCGCAACGGTAGCCCGGGAAATAGCGGCAGGCAGCGCATAGGCAACGTAACTTCCACCAGACGGCGCGCCGGACTTACCACCACCCGCGCCAATCAAAACAAACTGGCGCCCATTCACCGTGTAAGTCACCGGAGTCGCATTGCCCGACGCCGGCAGAGTATCTTCCCACAGCAGCTTACCCGTGAACTTATCAAA
>Ga0118677_10014094_pt1 | contig 11363 bp, 6 predicted proteins | sample AliMusrvi5mmetaG_FD_86154 | JGI IMG/M metagenome (GOLD analysis project Ga0118677, IMG submission 86154) | reverse complement strand
CTTTCTTCCCTATAAAGGAAAAGTTGACCAGTGAATTGCTAATAGTGTATAGAAATGGCAGGTTTCGTAACGTATCAATTGTTGAAGGAATATAATTTTCAAAACTAAGTGAAAATTTCCCAGTAATGATGCCATTCACCAAGACTAGTTTTTCTATTCTCGGTGGGGCCAAGACAGATGCAATTAATATCCCGATCTGCCCTCCCATCGAATGTCCAATCAATGAGAACTTTGTCAAACCTAATTTGTCGGCCAATGACAAAATTCGTTGACCCTGGACAGGGAGACTGTAATCAGCGTCATCGGGTTTGTCACTGGAGCCAAATCCAAGTAAATCTACCGCTATGCAATAATATTTTGAATTAAAAGCAGAAATGGTTTGTTGCCAAACCCCGCGATGGGCAGCCCAATCGTGAATCAAGATGATGGCAGGGTTTTGAGGGTTTCCTTCAATCGTACAGGTCAGTTGGTTCCCTTTAATATTGATTGTTTTTTCCATGCAACTCTCCAAATATTTTGTTTGGAACATTAGACCGCATTTTCCTGATATTGATGAATAAATATACTGCTGTCCGATGCGAGGCGCAAGGGAAAAACGTTATTATTTGTCACAGTGATTTGCGGTTCACCCTATTGTTATTTTTCACTCAGTGCTTTGGCTGCAGCCGCAGACCTGGTGTGAACATCCAGCTTGTCAAAAACAGCTTTTAAGTGCCGCTTGACTGTATTGGTTGTAATAAATAATTTTTCAGCAATCTCCTTGTTTGTTAAACCCTTCGCTAAATGGTCAAGAACTTCACGCTCTCGCTCAGTCAGGACAGTAAGTTCACTATTCTGTTCCAAGGATATCTTCGCCTCGGCAACAATTTTCCGAAAGGAAGCACGATCGAAAGATTGTTTTTCAAGGAAAGCAAATATGGATTGTTCGTCGTAAATGCGCTTTATATCATCTGTAGACGTAATTCCACTCACAATAATGGTAGGAATACCTGCCTTGCTTGTATTTGAAAGAAGCTGGTATCCTTCCAGATTCTCTGTGGATAATTTTTGGTTCCATAAATTCTCAAGGCTTCCGCTCAGCGATAAATCCACCACCGCTAATGAAAATTTATCACGATTTAAGTAACCCAAAGCCTCACCATAACTATTGCAAGTCTGAACGTTGTAACCAGAGTCAACCAACAATTCTTCAATAATATTTCTCCAACCGGCATCATCTTCAACAATAATCGCCTTTCCACTGGAAACATCAGATTGAGCGGGTGACAAGTATATTTTTGAGGTTGATTGATTACTTGTCAATAAATTCGAGGTTAGATTTTGCTGTGGCGATAACTGAGGTGCTGTTGCTAAAACCCGGTAAATAATTTCCCGAAATTGACCTCGGGAAAAATTTTCCTTGCGAAGAAAGGTATAAGCACCGTAATCGGTTAATGTTGAAACTGCAAGTTCAACAGTAGCAAATCCAGTTAATAGTATGGACTGACAATTGGGATCAAGTCGGTGTACAACATCCAACACCCTTAAGCCATCGCTATTCGTGTGATCATTCGGGGAAAGAGATAAATCAAGGACAGCCACTCTGTGAGGAAATGCCTTGAGCGTGGCAACGGCATCGTTGATATTATCAGCAACATCAACTTGAAGACCGCAATCCGAAAGGATTTCACTTAATATCTGCTGCCAGGACCGATCGTCTTCGACAACAAGTGCTCGAAAAATAGGCAGATTCATTTATTGCCCTCCATTACTGGCAACCGTAGGTGAAATGTGGTTCCATGTTGGCCATCGCTCTCCACATTGATGCTGCCGCCAAAGCGGGTGACCAGGGTTTTCACCCACCATAGACCAAACCCAAGTTTACCCGGCCTCGTGTTGGCCCGACCGGAATAATTTAATTCAAATATTTGCTCATGTAGTTCTGGCGGAATACCAGGTCCGCTGTCGCTGACGGAAATTTCAATCCATTTTGCAACTGAAACTCCTTTAACCTTAATAATTCCATTGCCGTGCATGGCATAAGCCGCATTTTCTAATAAATTTGTGAACACAAAAATCAGGCTCTGGCCACCTGCCTTTACAACAGGAAGCTCTTCAAGACCTTCAGTTTGCACAAAAATACTAACCGGGAGTTGGGACGTCCGCAAAGCATCCCGCATCCGATCTGCAACATTTACCTGTTCAATTTGAATTGGGCGTAGGTGCGAGAGGTTTTCGCGCACAGTTTGCATGGCATCCATTGCGCAACGTTCAATTTCGGTAAGGTTATTCGATAAATACACATCGGCTGCCAGGGCCGGAGCGCATTTATCTTGAACATTTTGGACTCTGACAGGAATGGTGCCTATTTTATTATCTAGTTGATGAAGTACATTGGAAGCAATATCACCCACAGCCGCGAATGTTTCAGCAATGGCGCGTTGTTCCTGAGCGGACCGTAAAGCCTGCTGACGATTTTCGTTTTGAAGCGCAAGTACGGCATAATGAGCGAGAAAGGTTAATACTTTTTTATCCCAATCCGATTCGGCAAAACGTCCTGGATCTGATTCTGAACCATAGACGCTAATTGCTCCCATAGGTTGCTCATTTTCATTGGCTATCATCGGCACAATCAGTGCCCTGGCCCAATTTTGCGAATTAGCCAGATCTGGGCGATGGAATCTAGGGTCGCTGCGAACATCGTCGGTTACAACAGCTTGGCGAAGTAAAATAGCCTGACCAGTCAAGCTGCCATCCAGCGGCATTTTTTCTCCATGTTTGTATCCGCCGCTTGATGCTTCAAGAACTAATTCATTTTCGTTTAACAGCCAAATGACGCTTGCCGATGCATTTAATAAATTACAGGCCATACCTGCCAAATGTATCAAAACTTTTTTATAGGGTTGTGAATAAATTTGCTGTGCTATTTCTTGTAATGCATCGAGAAGCCGGACTTCCTGAATCGCAGTAACGGCATAAGTTGCCAGGGATTGCAGCATGTGACTGTCATCATCATCAAATGCCCCGGGTTCAGGGCTTTCAAGATTTAATACACCTTCCAATCGCCCACTGGCATTAATTAATGGAACAGCCAACTCAGAACGCATTTGCAGACCTGCGTCAAGTGGATAATATATACTCGACCATGGTTCGGCTTGTAAATCAGGGATCAAGATTGGCTGACGCGTCCTGGCAGCCTTGGCCATAACACTATTTAGTTTTAACGAAAGGGCCTCGAGTTTTGGACGTGTCATGTCATGTCCGGCAAAGACACGGGTAATAAGATTTTCCCCACTATGATCAAGCAGACGGAAAATTCCGTAATGAGCATTGGTCATATCCAGAGCTAAGTGGAGAATGGATTCAAGGGTTTCTTCCAACTTCAGGCGTGAAGAGATTAGCATTCCGGCGTTATGCAGTCGGTTGAGCTCACCTTCTTTGCGCGCCAGGTCTTTGCGCATTTTTTCAAGACGGCGGGTATGGTAAATAGCCATGGCTGCCTGATTGACAAAATTATCAAGCATCAATAATTCAAGCCGCGTAAAAGCACGTTCTTCCCGTAAATAAACATATAAGACCCCGACCACCTGTTCAACAACAATCAAGGGGAAACAACCAACAGCCTTAACACCCATGGCCGAATGGTAAGGATGCACATCCAGGTCAGATTCTTCGTATGAAAGAACACTTCTTCGGCGGGCGACAGCTCTTTTACCGATTCCGTTTTGGCGAGGTTGGTCTTCGGCGTTATTTTGAGATGAAAGAGCTGGCAAGTCGCCAGGTTCAGCCGAAACTCGCGATTTGTTTTCGAAAACATCATTTATTTCATCATAAATATAGATTACAGCCGATGAACCGGGTACAACGCGAATTGAGCTTTCAACGATGAGTTGAAGACTGTCTTTATTACTGATTACATCTTCCGAACCAATTCGATTAATGGTACTGCTTATCTGGTTCAAGCTCGCAAGAGCCTCCAATAGTCGGATATCCGCTTCTTCAGATGGCAATTTATTAATTTTCCTCATTTGTTTGCCCGTCATGTGTGATCTTGAATTGTAATGATGCCGAGTATAACAGGATTGAAAAACCACCGGCCGCTGAATGCAAACCGTATCTGGTCGGCAGTCAGTTGTCGGTGGTCTCAATTCAAGTAGTACTTGTACGATTAGATATCGAAGTACATCGTGTATTCGTATGGAGTTGGACGCATGCGAACCGGGTCGAGTTCGTTGACACGCTTATACTCAATATATGCTTCCAAAAAGTCAGAAGTGAAGACATCACCCTTGAGGAGGAATTCATGGTCAGCTTCCAGCGCCTTCAGAACCTCACCGAGAGACCCTGGCACCTGTTTGATCAGCTTTGCTTCTTCAGCCGGGAGTTCATATAGATCCTTGTCATGCGGATCACCCGGGTCGATGCGGTTCTGTATACCATCAAGACCGGCCATCAAAATAGCAGAGAAACATAAATACGGGTTGCTGGAGGGATCAGGAGCACGAAACTCTACACGCTTAGCCTTAGGGCTCCTGGTTACTGGAATGCGGCAAATAGCAGAGCGGTTGCGTTGTGAGTAAGCCAGGTTAACCGGTGCTTCATAACCCGGGACAAGGCGGCGGTAGGAATTTGTGGTTGGCGAGGTTAAAGCGAGCAAGGCCGGAGCGTGCTTGAGCAAACCGCCAATGTAATATTTAGCAGTATCAGATAGGCCGGCGTAGCCAGATGCATTGTAGAAAACGTTGACGTCGCCTTTCCAAAGAGAAGAATGAACATGCATACCAGAGCCATTATCTCCAAAAAGCGGCTTGGGCATGAATGTAACGGTCTTACCGTTCTGACGAGCGACATTCTTGGCAATATACTTGTAAAGCAAGAGTTGATCTGCCATCCGCGTAAGTGTTGTGAACTGCATGCCCAGCTCAGACTGACCAGCAGTGGCGACTTCGTGGTGATGGACTTCCATCGGAACACCAGCGTCTTCCAGGGCCATGACGATCTTTGAACGAATATCCTGAAGTGTATCCGCAGGTGGAACAGGGAAGTAACCACGCTTAGGGGAAATTTGTCCGCCGAAATTCTGCTTATCTGCACGGCCACTGTTCCACCAGCCTTCTTCGCTGTCTACATAATAGAAGGATTCGTAGGTATTGCTTGAATACCGAACATTGTCGAAAATAAAGAATTCGGCTTCAGGTCCAAAATAGGCAGTATCAGCAATACCGGTTTGCTTGAGGTAGGCCTCAGCCTTGCGGGCTACATAGCGAGGATCGCGTAAATAAGGCTGTAACGTAATCGGGTCATAAACGTCGCAAGTGACTACAAGGGTTGGGATGTTGGCCACCGGATCGATAAACACTGTTTCAGGATCTGGTTTGAGGAGCATATCAGATTCGTGAATTTCCTGAAAACCGCGAATGGATGAACCATCGAATGGGATCCCTTCTTCAAAAAAATCTGCATCAAACCGACGGACCGGAATTGTAAAATGCTGCCACTGTCCTGGCATGTCCGTAAAGCGAATGTCGATCATCTTGACATTTTTTGCCAATGCAAGTGCGTCTGCAACTGTTTTTGCCATAGAGTTCTCTCCTTGAGATCTTTAAATTATTACCGTGTATTTATTAACTTCGTTCTGATTATATTAGCGGGGATATTACGAGTCCATTACCCAAATGGAGTATTTTGACGGTAATCAATAGGTTTTTGGATCATATTGGAATAGTTGAACATTCCCCCGGAATATTTATTTTTATATAAACCCATAATAGATACTGTATGAGGTTAACCTTTGCGCAAATAAATTAATAATTTGGAAGATATTTTGTTAATTCCCACTCGCTAATATCAAGACGATAATCATCCCACTCAAGTCGTTTGGCGCTTAAAAAACGATCAAAAGTGAGAACCCCTAGGGCCTGCCGAACAACATCATCCTGTTCCATGGCATTTAATGCCTGGTTCAAAGAACCAGGCAAAATTGCCAATCCGTTTTTGGGTTGGGCCATGGGAGAAAAGATATTTTCATCAGCGGCATCTGGAATTTGGAGTTCGCGGCGAATCCCATCTAACCCCGCCTGCAGCATTACAGCGAACGCCAAGTACGGATTACAACTTGGATCTGGGTTACGTAACTCTATGCGGGTAGTTTCCGATGAAGTAGCCCTGGGTACTCGGATTAAAGCGGAACGATTAATTCGAGCCCAACTGATAGATACCGGTGCCTCATAACCTGCAACCAGCCGTTTATACGAATTTACCAAAGGCGCCAGTATGGCGCACATACCTCGCGCATGGGCAAGCTGGCCAGCAATAAAATGTTTGGCGATCCTTGACAAGCCATGCGGATCGCCACTATCTGCAAAGGCATTTTTTCCTGAGGACAAAAATGCAAGACTCTGGTGAATATGCATGCCGCTGCCATTTATTCCGCGAATGGGTTTTGGCAGAAAAGTACAATAGAGGCCATTCTGCTGAGCAATAATTTTAAGCGCAACACGGAGGGTGACAGCGCTATCAGCAGTTGTCAGTGCATCTGAATATCGAAAATCAATTTCTTGCTGACCAGGGGCACCTTCATGGTGCATCGCCTCGACATGGATTCCAAAGGCATCAAGGGTTGATGCCATCTGCCGCCGTAAGCCTGCTGCAAGGTCAGACGGGGCATCAAAATAATTAGCACTATCGTGTGGAAGGGGTGGGATCAAACTGCCGTTTGAATTGGGTTTTAGCAGGAAAAATTCCAATTCAGGCCCGGTGTTATAACGGAAACCCATTTCTTTCGCTTCAGATATTGCACGTCGTAAAATCGCGCGCGGATCGCCCTGAAAAGGTTGTCCATCTGGAGTATAAACATCGCAAATCAGGCGAGCGGTTGCATCTTCGCCTTTCAACCAGGGCAATATGGCAAAAGTGTTCGCGTCTGGGCGAAGATGCATATCGTTCTCGGCTACACGGGCAAAGCCTTCAATGGCTGAACCGTCAAAATAGATACCTTTTATCAAGGATTGACCCAATTCATGGGAAGGGATGGTTACATTTTTTACCACCCCAACTACATCGGTAAACTGTAGGTCAACAAATTTAACCTGAGCTTTTTCGGCCAGGGCGATTCGCTCTGCGATAATTTCCGGTGAATTTTCCATCTGGATCGAGAAGCCCCTGCAGCTTAGTGCAATTTTTGGAGAACAATGGCTACAACGACGATAACAATCATAATAGCCAGCGCTATACCAATCGCTTTAATGGCTTGTGATTTTAGAAGAGAAGATTCGGTAGCCATTGAGGATGAGATTGGCTGATCAAGGATAGATTCATCAACCAATTCAGGATGATCCAGATCATTGATCAAAGACTGCATATCCTGATAACGATCATCGGGATTTCTAGACAAGCAACGGGCGGCAATGGCCGCGATTTTCTTGGAGATTGCAGGGTTTAGGATGTGTAAATAGGGCGCTGAATTATTCAAATGCTGGGCCATTATTGCCATATTCGTGTCCCCAGTAAAAGGCGTCTGCCCGGCGAGCATTTCATAAAAAATCGTTCCCACTGCATAAATGTCGGTACGCTGATCGCCGCGCTTTCCCTCAATTTGCTCCGGGGCCATGTAATCAGGGGTGCCCATTGTAGCGCTGAGATTTGAATAGGTCACACGATGAGAGCCTTTGGTTAATGCCAAACCAAAATCCATAATGACAGGCTGCTTATCAGAACTTAGAAGAATGTTTTCTGGTTTTAAATCACGATGAATAACATTATTTTGATGACAATATGCCATACCATCAGCAATTTTTCTAATCAGGGAAACCGCATCTTCTACTGGTATTGGAACAGCCGTATCCATAAAAACCCTTAAGGATTGTCCATTAACATATTCGGTTACCAGATATGGAACCCGGTTATATTTACCTGACCCCAAACCATGCAAAATAGCGGGGTGGTCAAGTGTTTTTAATACCTCCAGTTCGCGTTGAAAGCGCTCGTATTGCGCCGGATCACCGATCATTGATTGATCTGGGATCTTGATGACAACATCGCAGTGGCGCACCATATCGAAAGCCCGATAAATATCGCTCATCCCACCTTGGGCCATATGGGCTTGTATTTGAAACTGGTCGAATTGATCTCCAATTTGTAGCATCTTGTTTGTGATTATAGCATAAGTACCCATTCAGCTAATTCCCAGTAAACAATAATTACAAGACAAACATAAATTTCGAGTATGATGAAAACGAATTGCGCGCCATACTTTCGACGCGCAATTCGTTTTGTTTCCAAGCAAATTTACTTTTTTGTCGCCATCGATGCGACTGTGGGGATGATCGCTTGTCCTCTTTGCCGACTTGTGACCACAAAGTAAGCTACACTGATAATAAGCCATCCAACCGATATGCCGACTGCCAGATATGTGGCCTGTGCGGTTGCGCCACCCGAGAGGAAGCCGATAATGAAGATGGCGAGAACCATGACTACATTTACGATCAACCCAAGAATGGGAACAATCGCATGTTTCAAGAAATTGAAGCCTTTGTCGCCCATAAAAGCCACCATGGTCAGACCGCAAATCAAGGCATAAAGAACGAACGTGCCCAGATTAGATGCCAATGTTATGCCGGTCAAAGCCATGACACCACCTAACACACCTACGGTTCCAATGATCCCAGAAATGATTACCATCATTATCACTCCATAAAATGGGGTGGCATATTCATCATGCAGTAAACCCATAATATCGGGCATTTCAGAGTCTTGCGCCATGGCAAACGAGATACGAACTCCGGTGTTCATGGCGGCCAAGGTTGTGCCCAGAATAGCAATGGCTACGCTGGCAGCTATCACGAGCATAAATGCGAATCCGTTACCGCCCAGGAAAGCGTTGCCAATTTGGATCGCCATATCACCAATCGGGGCGCCGGAAACAGCCGCTGCAGAAATACCTTTCAATGTGCCGTCAGCCGATACAAGCTTGTCACTCAAAGCATAATTGGCGGCAAAGTATTCCAAGAGATAGGCAAATAGGCCCTGTATCACAAGAGAAAGAATTACACCCCGAGGTATGTCACGCTTCGGGTTTTTCGCCTCAGCGGCGAAGGCTGTAGATGATTCAAAGCCGACCAGGATCAGAATTGCAATGGTTGATTGAAATAACATGCCTGCGAAGTTGTGAGGCAAGACTATGGAACTGGCTACCGGGTGATACCATTCACCGGGAGCCACTCCCAATGGATTTTGCACACGGAACATAATCGCAAGAACGGAAAATACAACTAGCGCTGTAAGCTGAATAACATTAATGACAATCGACGCTGTTGTTGAGCCACTAATGCCGCGCATCGCAATCAAACCGACTACGAGTGAGAAGACCCACGCTATTACTATCTGGCCCCAGATGGGGAGATCCAACCCAAATTGTCCAGCCAGATATGTGACCAGAACTGCAAAGAAAGCAACCATGACCCCAGGATATACCCAATAAAACAGGTGAGCGGCCCAGCCCGTGATAAATTTTGCGATGCGGGCCCACCGACGGTGATGTGGTTCTTCTCGATCAAGGAAGGCTTTTTCTGCGAAATAATACGCACTGCCACTTCCAGCATCGGGGTAACGCTTTGCTAATTCGGCAAATGAAAAAGCTGTCAGAAAAGCGACAATCAGCGCCGCAATAATCCCTGTCCACATATCAAGCGCTGTGCTTGTACCGCTGATATCCGTATTAGCGGCCTGCAACTGGTAAGTCATCCAAAGAAATGCGCCAGGCGCAATTAGCGCCATGGCATTGACGGTGACGCCCGTCAGACCCAAAGTTTTCTTCATAATTGGTGTAGATGGTGTTGCCATAATTTTACCTCCGGTAATGAGTTGCCAAATATGAGTTTGAATAATCTGATGTGAATTTTATACAAGCTCGTCTATACAATCCATTACCCATCTGGAGAATTTTCCTGTTCAAATTTCAATAAATTGCCCCGTTTTTATTACTTTTTCTTACCTATTTGGGTAGGGTAAAAACTTTATCGCGACTTTGATAATTTATATATTTCTGTTTCAGATTACAAAAGAAAAGGGTAACTGCTCACGGGGTGGGTGCTTTTTGGCAGAAACCCATCCTCGCGAAGAACGCGCGAGGTGCTGGGAAAACCAGTGCTTATCGTTTCACTTGGGCATTAAAACTTGATGATTATGCCTAAACCCATCAGTCACAAGTTAAGCGTTTTCGATTTATGTCAAGATGTCTTTTTGCCAGGCCCGCCTGGGGCTGAAGCCCCGGCTCATGCCATGAAAGCCCTTCGGGCTGGTTAAGGAGTCGGCTCGCGTTCTTTGCGCCCTGTGGGTTAGCCGACTTCCACGACATGAGGCAGGGACTCACCCGTAGGGCGCCTTGTGGGTCAGCCCGCGATTCGCTAAGCAAATCGAACCGGGCAATCAATAGCTTAATATTCAACAACAATTTCGGAAAGACTTTTAACACCCAAAGCAACTCAATTTACCGACAAGGCTCAACCTTACCCAAAGCAGGGAAGGCTTAGTTCGCAAAGTTTTTAAGCATTTCTTGTCGCCCTGGGCCCACATGCTTGTGGTGGGTTGCGACTTCGCGGTGAAATGTTTAATCTTTGTTCGGCGGCAAAATCTTTCAAAAATGCAGAGTAATACTTTTACAAGCACTAAACACGTTCGCAAATCATTTTCCATCCACAGGGTACATATTGGGAGGTAATATAATATGACCGTCCCGCTCAAAGGGAAGGTTGTTGTAATCACCGGCGCATCCTCCGGCTTTGGCAAGGATGCCGCCCACCTGTTTGCCGCCGAAGGCGCCAGGGTCGTTCTGACCGCCCGGCGGATCGAACGCATGCAGGCGGAAGTGGAACTGATCCAGGCCGCGGGCGGCGAGGCGATCTTCATCCCAATGGATGTCAGCGTGCTGGAGGATATCGATCGCATGGTAAAGACCGTCATGGATCAATACGGGCGCATCGACATCCTGTTTAACAACGCTGGCTTTGGCCGCCTGGATTGGTTCAGCCAGCTCGACCTGCAAACCGACATTCACACCCAGGTGGATGTCAACCTGGTTGGGCTGATGAATGTCACCCACGCCGTGTTGCCCGGCATGCTGGCCCAGCACAGCGGCCAGATCATCAACATGTCGTCGGTCGCGGGCTGGATCGCCGCGCCCATGTATACTGTATACGCGGCTACAAAATATGGCGTGCGCGGTTTTACAAATGCGCTGCGCCGTGAAGTGCGCACGCGCGGTGTGACTGTCTCGGCTATTTACCCGGGCTTCGCGCGCACAGAGTTTGGCAGACATATCGGCAGCAGCGTGCTGCGCACAGATTACAAAACGCCGACCTGGATGTTTATGACCTCTGAATATGTGG
>Ga0118677_10014093_pt1 | contig 11364 bp, 15 predicted proteins | sample AliMusrvi5mmetaG_FD_86154 | JGI IMG/M metagenome (GOLD analysis project Ga0118677, IMG submission 86154) | reverse complement strand
CTGAGTCGGCGCTCGGGTTGCGTCTCCGCAGAGCCCTACCCTCCGCTCAGGTCCGTTCAGTCTACCAGGGATGAAAATCAGAAAACACGAAGGCCGTTTACACAGAATGCTTGACGCGCCCAACACAGATGGCCTCAACTTTCAGTAAGCGCCAGATTCTGGACATATTCCTCCCAGCCGTCATTGCAGTTTCTCATTAGGCCGGTTAAAAGTCTGTCTAAGCTTTTCGGTCTGCTCGGGAGTAAACTGTTTATTCGGGTCGTTCAGACCTTTCTTGTCGTCTACGCCATTCATGATGGGACTAGTACCATCGTCCCCGAGTCCGCCCTCGTGCCCGAGCTCATGAGTCGTAACATTCGTTAGGGCAGTCGCATTCTCGTTGCCGTTCTCGGCTACGCTCGTGATGGCCGGCCCGTCGACGACCGCTCCATAATTGCCAATAGCCCCCCTCGAATTCTGTTGGCCCAGCTCCCTGGAATCTTTTGGATCAAGACTGACAAGGCCCTTTTCTTTCCCCTTGCCTCCAGAAATCTCTACCGTGCTGGTGTGTTTATCGAGCGCACTCTGCAGATCTGCCTTAATGGCCTGCCAAGTGCTAGGATTATTAATTACCTGAGTGCTTACGTTGAGAACGCCAGCTTGCGTGAATTTCGCTTTGGTAGCGGTCGCAACTCTATCCATCGTGTTTTGCGTATATCCTGCTGAGTTGAGCAGGATTATCTTCATCTCGCGACCATCTGGGTCTGTAGCTATAAGAGGACTGTTTCGTACGTAGGAGTACATGTTCCACTGTTGCGGATCGAGCACTCGCATCGTGGTAATCTGCTTTGGATCAGGGCTAGTAAACCTCCCCTGCGCCCCGCTGAAGTACCGCGCCCCAAAGAAGTCGTTGCTGGTTTCGCTATCGCGTTCTTTGCCGGTGAATCGCTGATGAAGTGTCCCGGTCATCTCCATTTGACTTGAAACTTGAGCTCCAGCGGCCGTTCGCTACATTCCCTATCGCTGCAGGTGAATCCGCTGGTATTTTGTTCGCCAGGCTCGGACGTCCCGATAGAAGCAGTGATACCTGAGCTCGCGTGTACTCCGTAGTTCAAGCGAGTCAGAATCGGGCGTAATTGCCAGGATAGCAGCGAGCGGCGAACGATCTGTCTGGGGAACGTTGCCCTCCCATGCTCATCTGTCCGCGCATCTCCGCCGCCGGATAGGTCGTATGAATATGCATTCCAACTTTCAGACACACGAACATGCTGCAGCGGTTCTCCGAATCTGTCGGTGACGACTACCGTGCATGGCGCGACAAAGGTCCGCTCCTGTTCGATAGACGCAAGAATCGCGAGCGAGACGGATGCGAACACGCCGCTGAAGAACAGTGTTCTCAAGTACCGCACCATTACGGTTTCTTCCTGTCTTGAATACGTAGTGCGGAGTCATTGTAGGCACACCCCGCGACCTGCTTACAACCAGTGGCCTGGGTGAACGCTTCCTGTCCGAATGTCTTCAAATACTCAGAGCGTTCCGCATCAATTGCTCCGTGATACTGATCCAGTGATATAGTCGATTCCGGCCCTCCGTGCATCTCTGCCCGAACGCCATCAATTCCGGCCCCCACGATTGTTCCCAGCGGCCCTCCGATGGCGGTAGCAACACCCGGCTCGCCCGCCCCGGTCCACAACTGTTCACCCATATGAGATGGCGAAAGCCTATCGCTGACGGTGTGAAGCGCGGTGCCCATCTCGTATAGGGCAGCATCCGTCACGCCACCACTCTGCGTGGCTATGCTGTTGGCTTTGCCTTCATGCTCGGAAATGAAGTTGTCTGCCTGTTTCCGGGCGGCTTCGGGGCTCTGCCCGGTGCCACGCATGCCGTGCTCGTACGACTTCGCAGATGTTTGGCCCCCATTGAAGAAGCCATCAACCCTCCGGCTGGCGGTTCGCAGTATGCCGCGCTGAGAGTCGGAAAGTCCAGCAAATCCTCCGCCGATGATCGCATTGTGAATCTCGGTTTTCCATCTCCCGGTTAAGTCCACAAACCTGAGTGGGTTGTTCCCGACGTAAACATACAAGTTCCAGCTCTGCGGATCCCCCGGATGCTGATCCGCAAACGACTTATCTGGGCTGGTGAACCTCCCCTGCGCCCCCGAGAAGTATCTGGCGCCGAAGTAATCAAGGTTGGTTTCTGAGTCGCGTTCTTTGCCGCTATCACGAGATCTTCTGCCGGAATCGTACAAGCAAACCGGCAAGCCTAGTGCCTTCTGCGGGTTGTCGAACCAGAACCCCAGTAGCCATGTGGCGACAGAGTCGCGGACCCCCTGATGCGGATTTGCGGCTAAGTGGAAGGCGGTCGTAGACGTGGCGGCGGGAGCGGACGGAAGGGCGGCTAAAGGGGAAACCGGGAACGCGGGCACGAGCGTTCGAGCCGCAAGCATTGCAGAGCCATTGTATCGGATCGAGGCATTCGGAGACCGCAGCGGCAGCGCAGCCAAACCGGGGTCCGTGGGTTCCGGCGTGACGATCAGCGACGGCGTGCGGTCGTCGTGAAACGGGCAGCGCCCCACCAGGTTTGCGCCGGTCCCCGTCAGCTCGACGCCGAAGCCGCTCACCAGACGCTCGATGGGGATTTCTCTCTTTAGCCGCTCGATCTCCTCGTCCGGAATGCGCGCCATCAAGACACCTCCCGGAGCGCCTTGCAGATGCGATTGCTGTCAAGAATCATATGTGTTATATCTGTGATATCAGATGATCTCTCTTCCAGTCAACACATCTGCTCTCTCCATTTATCTTGGGTACGTGAGCAAACAGGTTGCCTCCAACGTCAATTTCCCGCAACGGCTCGCGGAGCGTCGCAAGCTCCACAGCCTCACCCAGCAGCAGCTCGCCGACCGCATCGGCATGCATGTGGTCCAGTTGCGCCGCTACGAAGCGGGCACCTCTCAACCCACCCTGGATGTCATCTGTAATCTCGCCACTGCTCTCCAGGTCAGTGCGGATATGCTCCTTTTCGGTAAGGACGAGCGCGGTCCCGACGACGACCTCCGTTTGCAGTTCGAAGCCGTCTCACGCTTTGATGAAGAGGAAAAACGGGTCGTCCGCAGTTTGCTCGAAGGCATGATCCTCAAGCACGAAGCCCGCCGCTGGCAGTCCGTCTCCAACGGCACGGAAAGGAAATAGCCATGGATTCCAACTCACAGCAGGAACGCCAGCAGGCGCATGCTTACCTCGATCACTTGCCCGATGCGCAGGTCTCCGCCGTCCGCGGACTACTGGAAGTGATGCTCGACCCCGTTTCGCGCACGCTGGCCAACGCGCCCATCGACGACGAGCCCATCACCGAGGAAGAAGAGCAAGACGTGGCCCGCTCGAAAGAGTGGTTCCTGCATAACGAAGGGACGCCCTTCGAACAGGTCGTCGCCGAGCTTGGCTTGACCATGGAGCAGGTTTGCAACCATCGGCTGGATGAGGAGCCCATGGATCGGCAAAAGGATCCGGCGGCTTGAAACGAATCGTCTTTTCCGACCAGGCCAAGGCCGACATCCGAGCCATCCCCCAGCACATCGCCATGAACATCCTCACGGCCATTCAGCGCTTGGCGGAAACCGGAGCGGGCCGCGTCAAAACCTTGCAAGGCCAGGAAGGCGAGAAGCGCCTCCGCGTCGGCGATTACCGCGTCCGCTTCACCGACGAGCACCCCGACACGATCCGCATTCACGCCGTCAGGAACCGCCGCGAGGCCTACCGCTGATGGGCTACGAGGCCAAGAAGACCGAACACTGCGGCCCCAAGCGCGGCAACGGCGCTTACTGGGGCTACAAGTGGGAAGCCAAGAAAGAGTCCAACCGCATCCGCCGCGAGAATGCCAAACGCGAGATCCGCGGCACCACCGCTGACACTGCGCACGAAGAATCAGCAGGTTCCCAGCCAGCAACCAAGAGCGGCGGCTAAGCGGGAAGAACTCCTGTTTTCAGATGGTAATGAAACCAGCCTACCGGTGCCCGTACGTGACGACGCTGATGATGCCGTAAATGCACAGCAGCAGTTCGCCACTCAAAACAACAGCGGACACCGGCCACATCCGCCACCCTCCCGGCGCTAGTGTCCTGAGGCGTGCCAGCACAAAGGCTGTGGTCAAGAGTACCCCAGCTATCGAAAGCATTATTAGGTCAAAGGTCCGATCTTCCCCTGGTGTTTGGGTCAAGAGGATCGCAAAAGCCAAAACGGCCGTTCCCAGGCCGAACAATACCCAAAACACGACAGCTTTGCCGATGCTTGACGATTCTTCCGTAAGTTCCATGCGCAATTCCTCGTACTTACTCTCACCGCTTACTTCTTGTGTCTGGGACAGAGCACACCATTTCTACACAGGCTCTGGACTACCATCTCAGCGTGGGCACAATGTAGCAGAATACATTCCTGCTGAGATGAGAGGGTATGTAATTCTCTCCGGTTTAGTAAATAGAAACCTCCTCGAGTTTATTGAAGCGCCATCACTGGGAGTACACCCTGCGCCTTGCCATTCAGCCCGAGCAGGCCTGTACACAATTTAGGCGGTCGCAAAGACGAAGAGGTTGGCAAAAGAACATACGGCTGCTGCGAGACCGAACAGGAATCTGAGCGGCGGTTCTTCCATGCGTTCAAGACAGTCCGCCGATTCCACATGTAGTCATCTCGGACGCTTACGTTCGAGACTGAGATCAGTGCCATTTGGGCTGGCTTGTTGGTCATGCTCAGTCGCACGTCGTGCTTGGTTTTCCATCTGCGCCAGTAACGGTCACGCAGCCATGCACCGGCTGCAGCAGCAGCATGATGTAGTCGAAAGTATTCATGCCGAATCGCGGGTTGCCGTAATCGACTCCCCGTTGTGTGACCGTCTGGAGATTATCTAATTGATCTCCGTATCTAGTAGACAGTGAAAACTGTTGTGCTTTGTACTTACTGAACAAAGAATACCACAGCCCGGCAGGAGTGATGCTGGCAAAATCTCGCGGCAAGATACCTATAGCTTTAAGCGCGTCCCGGCATACTGTTGTGCAGTTTGTCTGATAGAGCTTATACGGGTTGTCAGTTGTAGATAATTGATTTATGAAGTTGATGACTTCTTGCGCATGTTCCGGGCTCGTCTGAATGGACAGCGCAGTGTAATTGTGCCTGAGATCGTCGGCGGATTTCGGCCAGTCAAAAGTTGTCGTGCTTCCCACCAGCCCACCCATCACTTGAATGGCACGACCACCGGCGCTGGTATCTGTCGGCCCGAAGCTCATCATCGCCGACTGGCCGTTTTCAGGATTGTTGGCAAAAAGCATGAAGTGACCAGGCATCATGCCGCTCCCTGGCTCAAAAAGGGCGACGACGTCGCGACCGTCTAGATCTTTGAAGCGCAAGGGGTTGTTCGCAGCGTAGGCGTATTTGTTGAGTGTGCTAGGCACGAGCAAACGATCATCGGTGACATTGAGTTTATCCGGACTCGTAAACCTGCCCTGCGCGCCCGAGAAGTACCTGGCTCCGAAGTAGTCGAGGTTTGTTTCGGCATCCCGTTCTTTGCCGCTGATCAGTTCCAACTCCGACAATTCAGGCCTCTCTCGTGTCGGCCCCACCAACTCTCGGCGATCGACCGCAAGCTTCCAACCGAACCACGGGGACTTTCCCCGATAATCATGCGCAGTGCTTTCGCTGCTGCAGCACCAACCGTCAGGCTCTTCTCCGTATATGGGTCAGTGGAAGCCTCTTTACCGTACTCAGCAGGATCATCAAGAAGGCGAAGAAGTCGCGGAACAGCACAGGCCTCATGATTCTTTGCCAGCGCGATGGCAGCGTTTGCTCGAACCAGGGGACGGGCATCGTCGAGGGTACACCTCAGTGCCCGATTGCCCTGGGCCGAGTGGAGTGACCCCAAGATGCCTACCAGGAACGCCTGGCGAGGCTGTGGAGCATCCTTCTCAGTCGCGAGCACATCGAGTACAGCATTAATCGAAGCATTGCCGAGGGACAATAGCGCCTCGCGTGCCGCCGGTGCCGATTTCGATGTATCGGAAAGGATCGCCCGTGCCCTCGCCCCAGGGTCCTGAGCCCAACCGGCGGAGACTGCCGTAATCAAGACGCAACAGCCTACGCCCAGTTGAGTCAAACCGCGGCACTTCATCGTTGCTCCTCTTTCTTGGGCTTCAGGATGCGTTCGACAGCCTGAACAGCGTCGTCAGTAGGCTTACCGGGCAACTTCCCGACCTTTTCGGCCTGGCGCGAAGCATCCTCATCCTGCTTTGGATCGAGCCCTGTGATGACGGGATTGCTCGGATCGCGCTCGGCCAGGTCCAACACATTCGAGGTATGGCCGCCAAGCTCGTGAGCAAACACAGTCGCAGGATCGAGCCCCATGTCGGATGTATTGCCTTTGTCGATGACGACCTGAATGGCGGGAAACGCGTCAGGGGCCCCGGGTTGGCCTTCAGCATGTAGGTACTTCTGTCCAGCGTCGGCCCCAGTTTCGTATTTTGTGATCCCTCCAGTGACGTGTTCGCTTGTAGGCGACAGCTGAACGCGGGGCAGTTTGCCAGCGCTGATGTCGACCACGTACGGGCTGTTGTTGACGCGCTCCATGTAGGCGCGGCCTTTGTCTGTCATATAGAGTCGCGCGAGGTTTGTGACGATGTAGCTCCGGTCTTTGGCGCTCACGCCAGCGGCCAATTGCATGTCCCGCCCATCCGGGTCAACGTACTTTAGCGGGTTGTTTCTGGTGTACGCGTATAGATTCCATTGCTGTGGATCACCAATCCGCGCCTTCGTCATAAACGTAGGGTCGGCGCTCGTAAACCTCCCCTGCGCGCCCGAGAAGTACCTGGCCCCGAAGTAATCAAGGTTTGTTTCGGTATCCCGTTCTTTGCCGCTATCACGAGATCTTCTGCCGGAATCGTACAAGCAAACCGGCAAGCCTAGTGCCTTCTGCGGGTTGTCGAACCAGAACCCCAGTAGTAATCACCAGCAGACAATAATGTGAAGGAGCCCCGCGTTTCCCGTTGCGATGCTGCGATGGCTGAGGAATCTCCTCCACATTATTCCCCTGTCGCTAGAGCGTATCGAGCCACGCGAGCACGCTCTTGTCGTGCTTCCACGATGGCGGCTTGCCGGGTCGTGAGGAGGTTTTCAGGCTTTCAAGCGCCTTTCGTTTGGTCTCCAGATTGGCCTGGGCATAGTGGTTCGTGGTGTCTAGGCTGACGTGACCGAGCCAGCTTCTGATCACCGTGACGTCAACACCTGCCGCGACAAGATGGACCGCTGTCGCGTGACGGAAGCTGTGCGGTGTTACGTGCTTCGTCGCCAGGCTCGGTACGATCTTGGCTGCCGTCTCGACATATTCCGCCAGTTTGAAGCGGAAACCCGATGCGCCCAGTGGCACGCCGTAGCAATTGACGAAGACCGGTTGGTCGTCTGTCCTCGGCTGCCGCCGAAGCAGCGATCTGAGCAGTGACACCGTTTCCGGCCACAGTGGGCAGACTCGCTCTTTTCGTCCCTTGCCATAGAGGCGTACACAAGCGGGAGAGTCGAACCGGATCGCCCGCGGACAAACATCGAGCGCTTCCTGGATGCGTGCACCGGTGTTGTAGAGGAAGGAGAGGAGGGCGTGGTCGCGTTGGCTTTCGATACTTGAGCGATCCGGCTGAGCCAGAATGGCCTTCACTTCATCTGGTTCCAGATAGAACGGCGCTCGGATCGGTGCCCGTTTAGTGGGAACGCGCAGGATTTCGGCACACTGAGCGATTGCAGTCGGCTCCCTGCCGGCGACAAAACTGAAGAAGCTGCGCAGAGCGGCCAGGCGGCAGTTGCGTGTGCCGATGGTGTCCCCGCGTTCGTGCTCGGCATATTGCAGGAAGGCGCTCACCTCGGAGGCCGTGAAGTCGGCTAATACGAGCTGGGCGACCGTTCGCTTGCGACGCTCGCCGACGAATCTGAGGAACAGTCGCCAAGTGTCACGGTACGAACGAACAGTATGGACGGAAGCATTTCGTTGCTGGACCATCCATTCGTAAAAGAAGGTATGCAGCAGCCTGGGAAATGGGTCGACCGGCTTCATGACTTGACCCCTTCCGTAACATGCAGACAATGCGCCCCGAACGTACGGAAACGTTCGTTTGCTTGTTGCAATAAATCCTGAGTGACTGTGATGTAGACCAGAGTCGAATGGATATCGCGGTGCCCCAGATAGGTCGCCAGAAATGGGAGTTTATCCTGCGGATTGATGCCGGCGCGATACCATTCCAGGATGCGGTTTACGACCATTGAGTGACGCAGGTCGTGAATGCGCGGACCGGTCTTGCCTTTCGGCGGCTTGATCCCTGCGCGCCGCAGTATGTCGACGAGCCCCCATGCAATGCTCTGAGACGTGTAGCGTGCGTTTCCCTGATCGTGCCAGAACAAACCAGAATCCGGGGTTTGCGGTCCCTTCGCCTCGCGCCTCGCCGCAAGGTATTCACGTAAAGCCGATAGCGCACTGTCAGTCAAGGGCAGGATTCTAGATTTGAAGAACTTTGTCTCCCGAATTAGGATCGTGCCGGATTGCAAATCGACATCGCCTAGGCCCAGACGCGCAAGTTCTCCCAAACGCAGGCCGGCGCAATATGCCAATACCAGCGCGGTGTATAGGCTGATCGGCCGAAGTGATGCGCGTGGAGACGGATAGGTCCGGGCGATATCAAGGAGACGACGGACTTCTTCCGGGCTATAAATGTACGGCCGCCGCCATTGTTTCGCGACCTGCTGCTGTGGGCGCGAATCCGTGCGTTTCAGCTCGACGCTCGGATCGAGATGACTTTGGGCTTTGCCCAACGCGCGGGCCACTCGTTCGCACTCAGCGACATGGTTAGGAGTCGGACGCGCTGCTGACCAATGCTGCAACATGACTGATACCGGCTCGCCGGCAAGCTCCGGATGAGCCTGCAGGAAGCGATCGAATCGCCAGAACCAGCGAGCTTGCGTCTCGTATCGGAATCCTCTGGTGCGCATCAGTGCGGTATGGTTGCGCATCAGATCTCCGAGGATGCTACCAAAAGGCGGGAACTGACGAAGCGCTTCGAGCGCCTGATCGGGATCAGGAGCGAGTAAGGCTCGCAAGATGGCTTTGCTGCTTTTCACGCAATATTCGGCGCGGAGATCGGCGACAGGATTACTGGCGACCAATCCCTCCTGCACCAAGAAGTCGAGGAAGCGATTGACGATGCGGGCTCGGTGCAGCAGCGTTGATGAAGGCCAATGCATGGCACGTTCATGCAGCCAGGCTTCGAGCGCATCCCGGCTCACCTGTGAGGCTGGAGGTTGACGCTGAATCACGACTTCCTGGAAGCTCCGAAGTGCCTGCCGATAATAGATTGGGCTTGTTGGGCAGCGTAGGCGGAGTTGCCGCAGATAACGAGTAATGATGCCGCCGTTTGTGTCGGGCCAGTTTTTCACGATCGCACCTCCTGTCCCGGAATCTCCAGGGCAATGGCGCGCAAGTCCTCCGTGGCCAATTTCAGATAAGGGATCGTTGCTTCCATCGAACGATGCCCCAATACGTCGCCTATAACTTTCCGGGGGACTGCCGCACGCAGCAAACTGACGGCGCGTGCATGCCGAAAAATATGAGGGCCGCGTTTGCCGCTCGGCTTCACGCCAGCCGCTTCCATTCGGTGGCGGACTGCACTGTAAACCCCGGTCCCGGACATTTGACGATAGGGCGCGCGCGTACGAATGAAGATCTCCCGCACGTCGGTTTTCGGACGCCCGTGTCGTAAGAAATCTATCAGTGCCTCTCCCACTGGCTGCATCAGCGGCAAAAGGGAATGTGCGCCGGTCTTGGAATGGCGGATGTGCAAGGTTTCCACGCGCCAGTCGATGTCGTTCAGTTTGAGGCGGGTAATCTCTCCAACACGCACCCCGTACGTTGACAGGAGCTGCAGAATGGCATAGTCCCGCAATCCGATCGGTGACTGATCTTTCCCCGCAGATTCTAGAACGGTCGCGATCTGATCCAAGCTCAGAGCAGAGGGGATGGTCTCATAGGCGTAGAGCATCGGAGCGATGATTTGTGGAACCAGATCGGCAGAGATACGGCCCGTCCTATGAAGGTGTCGCATGAAGGAGCGGAGCCGCTCAGCAACATCTTTCAGAGACTTCCGCCTCAGGCCGGGTGCCCGCATGCCGAAGTAATCATCGATGTCCCGAATGCACAGATTGATGAAGCTGGCAGTGTCGGAGCGGTCGATGTACCAATCGCAAAAGTGCCGAGCCTCCCACATCAAGGCGTGTATCGATGCGACAGCGAGGCCGCGCTCCTCCTCCAGCCATCTCTGGTACTGGTTGCACACTTCTCGACAAAGAAGCTCGCCAGCGTCGGCTGTGTCGGGCTCTGGTGGCCATAGCTTCAGCACGAACCGCAAGAGGCCGTGCACGCCTGACCTCGGAACGCTCTCCCAAGCGGGCGCGGGAGCGTGACCGTGTCGCTTACGAAACCGCTGGACTGCGAAGCGTAGATAATTCAACACCTCTGTAGGCGTCGCAGACTCAAGGGAGATCTTCCGCTCCGCCAGATAGCAAAGGAAATGATCGGCATGGCGGCAGTAGTTATGGACTACAACCGGGCTATATCGCTGCTGCGTCAGGGTCCCTCGGTACTGTTCTACCAAGGCCCGGATATCATGTGACATGGCAAACCTCCACTGTGTTTGAACCACAGCCGAGGATCTTTTGCCCAAAATAATGCGCAGCAACCCACCGTAAGAGGTAGCGGTCCGAGTCGAAACGGCACACCCCCTGCGTAGTCAGGGCAACGCTCCTTCACATTATTGTCTGCTGGTGATTACTCACCGAATGGCGAGCTCGCCATTCCAGTAGCCAGTTCGCAACGTAAGCTGCATGGTCTGGACGCGGCTCATTGCAGAGTGCAAGGTCCGCGCAGATAAATGCTGCACCAAGCTCGGCAACGAGCTCCTCGGCGGCACCAGCCTCACTGCCAAACCTGCCCGACAAATCGCGATTCAAGCGAGAGACCGCGCCTGTCATGTGCGTTGCCTCGTGGGCTAGCGTGCAGTAATACGAAACCGGATCAATAAACGCCTCGAACTCGGGCATCTGGATCGAATCGGTGCTCGGCTGGTAATACGCCCGGTTGCCTCCGTGCTGAATCGTTGCGCCTAACCCGGCAAAGAACTCCTCCGCGCATGCGATCCGCTCTGCAACGGGACGCTCTGCAACCGCGGGAGGGACAAAGCCATCGACCTGGGCGGCATTGAACACCGAGTACCCACGGGCTAACACTAATCGGCGGGATGCTTCGTCGGCGGTGGGGCTGTCGTCGTCTTCGCTTTCGGCATCCGCGAATTTCCAGAACACGACAAGCGAGGAC
>Ga0118677_10014092_pt1 | contig 11364 bp, 5 predicted proteins | sample AliMusrvi5mmetaG_FD_86154 | JGI IMG/M metagenome (GOLD analysis project Ga0118677, IMG submission 86154) | reverse complement strand
CTTACCTGGTTAACCCTCCACGAAACGGGGAACCGGTGGGGCGACCCGCCATAGGGGCAGCGTTCGTGGGACTTGGACATGGTCAGAATCTGGAAGCGATCACGCTCACTGAAACTCCCTTTAGTCGACTTGAGCTCGGATTTGGTGCCGATATTATGCAGTTGGGCGATCTGCCTGGGGCGGTCAATAAAGCGGCAGGGGTAACCATTGCGGAGAACGTCGGGTTATACAATTTCAACGCACGGATTGCGCTGTTAAAGGAAGGTGAGTTCAATCAGAAATGGCTGCCGGCAGTGACTTTTGGAACTCATTTTAAATATAATGACGCGACCGATTCCTTGAATCATGCATTAGGCGGGGCCTTAACGAACATCGGGATCACTAAAAATGAGGGAGTGGATTTCACACTCTATGCCACAAAATTGATCACGGCTTTGCCGCGGCCTGTTCTGATCAACGTAGGCGGACGGGCCACCGAATCGGCCTGGATCGGTTTGCTTGGTTTCAGCGATTCCTACCAGTTCGTATTTGAAGGAAACGTGGCGGTGTTTCTCACTGACCGGTTGGCACTCGCTGGAGAATTTCGGCAATTGCCCAAAGGGCTTTACACGCCGATTGGCAACCTGATCACGCCCGAGTCCAACTGGTGGACGGTTGACCTTGCGTATGTGATTAACAAAAATTGGACCGTGGCAGTTGGCTACGGAAACTTCGGGAATGTTCTGAATCACAACGACAGTGGAGTCTGGGGTGTGACCACGAAGTACGAATTTTAAGAAGCCCTTTTTATCAGTCGATTTGTGGTTGCAACAGGGAGGGATGCACTCCCCGGAGGAATTGGTTGCTCCTCCGGGGAGACCCACAAATTCGGAATTTAGTAGAGAACCCGTTCACAAAGAAAAGCCACACAATTTATTATTCCCATGAGCGATAATCCCAATCATTTAAACTGGATCGACACCGTAAAAAAACAGGTGGAAGGCATTCGCTTCGGCGTGGTGCAAATCACCATTCATAATGGCGAGGTGGTGCAGATTGAACGGACTGAGAAAATCCGGATTGAAACCCCGCGACCCGCTCCCGTGCGACAAGAGAAGATTGTTCTGCCCAATTCGTTGTAGGGATCCGCTGATTTGCGGCGTTCATTTTTAAACCGTCCATTAGAATTTCAACCTCACCTTAACCCTTAAAAATCTATTATTATGTCTGTAATTACTGCAAAAAATCGTCCTTTATCAAACGGCGTTTCTGGTCATTTCGATGAAAAAAATGCCAGGGCCTTTCTCAATCCCTTGCTGCAAGTCGCCAGCACTTCGAATCACCTTATCGTTAGCAACGGATTCGATTTTCGAATTGGCGGACGGAAGTTCTCGATCCCAAAGTTCCTGTTTTTAGGGGAAAGAGGGGGCGTGGCTCCCTTTGAAATTGGGATCTTTGCAGGAATCTCCCCCAACCAGGAATCGACCTCGGAGGCCGTCGTCAATCTGCTCGTCGATCTCGAGTGGATCCCGGATATTGCCACTAATTATGTGCTCTTTAATTATCCGGTCATCAATCCACGTGCTTATTCAAAAGTGAGTGAATTCGCGCCCGATTTGAATGAATTATTCTGGCAACAGTCGGCTGAACCGGAAGTCGGTTACCTGGAAAAGGAACTCAAACGACATTCGTTTCAGGGGATTATTACTTATCAATTGGATGACAGTGGTCGTGGATTTCATGCGAGCACGCAGAGCAAAATTATTGCCAATGAATTGATTCAACCGGCTTTGCGTGCCGCCGCGCTGGCGGTTCCGATTGATTCTGAACCGATCGATCTTCTGGAGGTGAGCCGGTCCGGTCGGGTGATCGGTCAACCCAAAGGCAGGTTGTCTGCGCCTAAAAATGCGCATCCTCAGCCGTTTGATATTTCACTCTACGCGCCTGTCGCTGCTTCCCCTGAAGCGCAGGCGGCAGGGTTGGTGCTTGCAACTAAAACGATTCTCCGAGAATACCGCAAACTGATCGGGCATGCCCAGCATTTGTAAAACAGGACGGCGGATGCGAATACGTGGAGGCTGTAAAAGGATGTGAGGATCGCCCCTTTCTTTCAAATCGCTAAAAATCCAGTGCTTTTAAGCAGTGGACTAAAAAAGCAGGGCTGATGATTTGAGGGAATGTAAAAATAATATAAATTAGGTTGACTTTGTTTTGATTAAATGTAGAGTAATTCAATATCGATTGTATTCATTCGCTTCGCGGGTGGAGCCAATGGCTCTTAATGAGCAGCTTGGTTTAATCATTTTTCAGACCGACCGGAGCACCGGAGGCAAAATTAAAAAAGGGGGGAATCGGCCGACCAAACGCATTGGAGGACTTTTTCAAAAAAGCGGGATGGGCATTGACTCTCCCAAACAAAGAGTAAAACAAATGATTAAAAAAATATTTATAACAGTCCTGCTTGGGATGGTTGGAACGGCTTTAATGCCTCGATCGGCCAATGCGGATACAACCTCCTACACGGCTGGAGACCTAATATTAGGTTTCCATCAGGTAGGGGCGTCAAACGATCTTGAGGTTGACTTGGGTCAAGCCTCGACTTTCATCAATGCGGCGGCTGGGTCCACGTTTAATGTTCAGTTTGGGTTAATCCCGACAGGGCAATTGAATGCGGGCAATGCTGTATTTGATCTGAATTCGGATCTGACTTCGGTATTTGGTTCAAGTTGGAACAACAATTCGCAAACGAACCTGGTTCGCTGGGGGATTGCAGGGACCGACGCTTCGACCAAAGTGTTTCTCACATTTGCTGAAGCCACGCCGGGGACCTTGGTAACTCCGGTTTCAAACGGAGCAGGTTGGGGGTTTGTGGGTAGCAATTTCACCTCAATTAAAAACAAGATTAATAACAATCTTGGTTTGGGCATCGGGGGTTATCAGTCCCAGCCTACTACTAATAATAGTAATGTTGCCACGATCCAATCTGCAGGTGTTTTTGGATCGGGTAACAATGCATGGCAGGGGTTTCAGGATAATTCCAACGGCCTTGCTTTTGGATCGGGGCGGATTGTTGAGCAGCCGTTGAGCGGTTCTTACAATGGACCGACCAATTCGACCCTGGATCTGTTTCAATTGCCAAACACTAACTCTGCCGGAACCTACGTCGGGAGCTTTAGTTTGAACAATTCCGGGCAGCTTCAATTCAGCAATGTGCCTGAGCCTTCCACCCTATTGGTCTTGACCACTGGAGCGGCCTTTCTTGCGCTGCGCCGTCGTCGGTCCGTTCGGGCATAACAAACTATTTAAAAATAACAAATCGACAATCAAACAATAATTCCAATGAAACTATTAAAACCAATTCTAGCGGGCGTCTTGGGCCTGGCCTTTGCCAGTGCTGCATCTGCCCAGACAAAAATTTACATCTCGGGCGCTCCGGCGTTTCGTCAGGTGTTTAACACGGCGATCGGCAATGTTCTTGCAGGAACAGGCACGATCCAGACCTCCTTCGTCGGACCCAATATTCTGACTGCAAACCAAGTCACCTGGACCGGTGGAACCATCAGCGGGACTGCGGTAACAATCAAGGTTTCTTACATCGGTTCCACCGGTGGGATTCAAGCGGTTGCTTCAGGCGCAGGCGGGTTCACCGTCAAGTTCCTGCCGGACTCTGTGAGTGGGGCTGGTCCGGGCCAGCTTGACCCGACGGCAACAGGGAATGCGAATGAAGCGCATATCCCGGATTTCACGCTTCAGGATGAATGGCAAGCATCGACTCCGTTTAACGGGACAAATAACGTGACCGGGAGCTCGGTGACTTACGCAAATCTTCAGGCGGATGTTGTGGGGATTGCTCCCTATCGGTTTGTTGCAAGTGCAAGTGCTCCGGCGGGTTTAAATAATATTACCCCGCTTCAAGCTCAATCGCTTTGGCTGAACGGTTCGTTACCGCTTTCGTTTTTCACAGGGAATTCGAGTGATGAAAACGTAAATGTGTATGCGACGGGGCGCGATATTGCGTCTGGTTTGCGGACCATATTGTTGTCTGAAACCGGCCTTGGAGCAGCAACGACGATTCAGCAATATCAAATTAATACGGGAGCGACAACGCAGGTCAATGCGATTGTGCCTTATACCACTGGAAGTGGTTACAGCACCGCCACGGTGACCATCCTTGGAAATGGTGGAGCGGGTTATACCAGTGCTCCAACTGTCGTGTTTTCAGGCGGTGGTGGTTCAGGAGCAACCGCGACGGCCAACCTCACTGGAGGTGCGGTGACTTCTGTGACTGTTAATGCGGGTGGAAGTGGCTATACAAGCGCTCCAACCGTCACCTTGGTGGGCGGCGGCGGCATTGGTGCTGCCTATACGAGCCATATTGGCAGTGGGGCAGTTACCAGTGTAACCGTGCGACCTGGATCCGGTGCGACGGCAACGGCAAATATTGTGGGAGGCAAGGTGACTTCCTACACCGTAACGGCTCCTGGAACAGGATATGCCACCACCCCGATTGCAACCATCTCTGGTGATGGGGTTGGTGCGACGGCAACGGTAATTGTGGGAGGTGCAGCAGTGACCAGCTCAGTTCTGTTTGCGTCGGCGACAACCAATAGTATTGTGACTCCCGTTGGAGACGGAGGTTATCCTTCATTCACCAATCTGCTGAATGGTTTGGTGGCTACAAGCAGTACTGCAAATGGTTATTTCGTGACTGGTCTTGCCGATGCGGATGCCCAAGCGGCAATCGCAGGGGGCGCTCATGAAGTGGCCTGGAACGGAAATACCCTTGGAACTCTCGGAACTACAGGCCCAGGTCTGACTTCTTCACCCGCCTTGAGTGAAGGGAAATATACCTACTGGAGCTACATCATTGTGGGCTATCGGAGTTCAATAGCAGGGATCCAAGCTGCCGTGAAAAATGCGATTGGGAACCAGGTTAAAAATCATGACGCCACCGTGTTGCTCAACGATGTCAATGTGAGTCGGAATGCACCGGATGGGACTGCGGTTAACTCAGGCGGTAATATTTACTAATCGCAACATCGATTAAAACGATTCAGTAGGGGGGAAAACAACAGCCGGCGAACCTTTAATCAGGTTCGCCGGTATTCTCTTTCAAAAGTCTAAATGAGTTGGTGCGGCGGTCTCCTGACCGTCGTGGCGCTTTGGCCTCCTGCAAATTGAGCGGCTTCGCCGGTTGTTTTTCGGTCAACGGTTGGAAACCGACGCTACAACAGACAATTTTTTATCATGAAAATCAGCATCCCACTTTCTATTTCGCTGCTCTTAAATCTAGTGCTGTCAGGGCTGGTTGGTTATGCGCTGTTGGAGCGGGATCGCGCTGTTTTACAGGGATCTGATGTGGCGCAGGAAATCCCTCATTTCGAAAAGGAACAAGCTCCTGTTCCATCGTTCAATTGGAGCCAGCTGGATTCGACAGATAATTCCACTTATATTGCCAATCTCAGGAAGATTGGCTGCCCGGAGCGGATCATCCGGTTAATCCTTACCGACCGGGTAACAGATTTTTATGAGGAAAAGGCAAAGATTGGAAACGATTTGCAGCGCGGGGCTTTGACTCCAGCTGGCCATAATAATATCGCGGCACTTCAGCAGGAGCAGGATCAAGTGCTCCTCAAATTGCTCGGACCGACGCCGGCGATTCAATCGGAATCGTCGAACTCGGGCCCTGTTGTTGAATCGTCGATTGTCGACTCCACAGTTCAGTCGGGTATAACGACGGTGGGGCCTTCGGCTGAAACCGTTTCGATGCCGTTGGTTTTTTTAAATCTGAATACCGATCAATCTCCGATCACAGAAAGGCAGCAATCGGTTTTGGAAGGGCTGCAACAGAGTTTTATCGATGCGATTGGTGGGATGAATCAGAACCCTTCAACTCCGCAATATCTTGAGAGCTGGAAGAATGCTCAGTGGCAAAGTGATCAGCAATACCGTCAGAAATTTGGCTGGCAAGCCTATATGGCTCAAACCATGCAAGCGGCAATGCAACGTGGATCACTTTAGCACTTTGTTTTACAATAGAAATATACAATGACGTTCCTAAAGTTACTACGTCCGCACAGGACGCGTTTCTCATTCTCACGCACCTTGTTTTCAGGGGGGATGGGGGTTTTGGTGGTGATGTCTAGTTTTCCTCAATCACTTTTGGCGGCTCGTGCAGCGGATGTTCTTGCGGGGACGGGGCATAGCACTTCGTCCCAGGGCGGGACAGTAGCCGGAGCGGGTGGAGCCGTGGCTGTTCCTGTTGTAAAAGCCCGTGCGGCGGATGTTTTGGCGCGGACGGGCAATGCCATTCAAGCGGTTCAGGCAATGCAAGCAGCCGCTCGAAGTGCAGCGGCCGCGATGAATAATTTGGGAGTGGATCCGAATCATCCAGGGCATCTGCTTCCGAATGTTCCCAATGGATTGGTCACCGGAGGATTGGTACCCGATTCCGGGCTGGTATCGAGTGGGGTTGCCCAAGCGGTGTCCTCATGGCAAAACGCGAATACGCCGACCCAGTCCACTGCCAATGGAAAGACCACGGTGACGATCCAGCAGACGGGCCAGCAGGCGCTGCTGAACTGGCAGAGTTTTAATATCGGCAAAGATACCACGTTAAGTTTCGACCAGAGCGGGGGAGGTGCCAATGCTGGGCAATGGATTGCTTTTAATAAAATCAACGATTCGAGCGGGGTGCCCTCGCAAATTCTCGGGTCGATGACCGCTCAAGGACAGGTTTATTTAATCAATGCGAATGGCATTATTTTTGGAGGAGCGAGTCAGGTTAATCTGCATACGTTGGTGGCAAGTTCTCTCCCCATCAATGACAACCTCTTAAGTCGTGGTCTTCTGAATAATCCGGATTTACAGTTCTTGTTTTCTTCTCTTTCAATTCCCGCGCTTTCCGGTGGCTCAATGCCGGCGTTTGTTCCTCCTGTCTCTCCGAATACGCCTGGGGGACGCGATGGAGATGTGGTGGTGCAGGCCGGCGCGCTTCTTTCGAGCCCGACGAGTGCCGATCATGTCGGTGGACGGATTGCGTTGGTTGGACCGAATGTGACCAATGCCGGGACGATCTCAACGCCCGATGGCCAGACGATTCTTGCTGCGGGGAATCAGGTCGCGGTGACGGCGCATTCCAGTGATGATCCGAGTTTACGCGGACTCGATGTTTATGTGGGAGCGGTTGATTCATTCAGTGGAGCGGCGACCAATACGGGGCTCGTTGAAGCGGCTCGCGGCAGTGTGACTTTGGTCGGGAAAAATATTAATCAATTGGGCGGGATCGATAGCACCACCTCCGTTTCACTCAATGGACGGATCGATCTTCTTGCCAATTACGGAACAACCGTGGTGACTTCGGTTGCGGGCCAGCCCGCACTTGATCCGACTGCGGATGGCGTGGTGGTCCTCGGCCAGAATAGCGTGACCCGGATTTTGCCGGAATGGTCGAGTTCAGAAACCGTGGCAGGCTCACAGCTGGCGTTGCCTTCGCAGATTAATATCCAAGGGGTGGCCATTCATCTTGACCAGGATGCAAGCCTCTTTGCGCCGAATGCCAATGTAACGCTCAGTGCCGGTCTTTGGAATTTATTGATGGTTGGAGGAGCTGCTGCCTATTCGTTTTCGCTGACTGGCGGTCAGATTTATCTCGACCAGGAAGCGGAGATCAGTGTTGCCGGTTCCACCGATGTTCAGGCCTCGGTTTTGGAGAATATCGTGACGGCACAGTTGCGGGGGACTGAGCTGGCTAATTCTCCGCTCCAACGCGATGGCGTGTTGCGCGGTAGTTCGATCCAGTTTGATCTCCGCCAGTTTGGCACTTACAACGGCCAGGCATGGGTCGGAACCCCGGTTGCCGATGTTTCAGGGTATGCAGCACTTGTGCAACGGACTGTTGGTGAGTTGACCACGAGTGGCGGGTCGGTTCAGTTGAATGCAGGCGGTTCGGTGGTGATGCAAAATACTTCAAGCGTGGATGTCTCCGGCGGTTGGATCGATTATCTCGGAGGAACGGTTCAGACGACTCGACTTATTTCAAATGGTCATAGTTACGATATTTCACAGGCCTCGCCTGATCTGATTTATACCGGGATTGCCCAGTCGATTTCGCATTACGAAACCGGATATGTGCAGGGAGGAAGCGGCGGTCTGCTTTCGATTAAAGCGCCTGCCATGGCTCTAGATGGCAGTTTATATGGCAATACGGTGGCGGGACCGCGGCAGCGGCAGAATGTCCCTGGCACGTTGACCGTTGCCAGCGGCACGGTGCTTCCAAATTCCAATGCGCTTCCCATTGCAAGCTCGCTTTCGATTGCGTTTCAATCGCAAGTCATTCAATCAGGAGTTCTGGTGAGTCAATCGCCAACTCCGCCGGACTTGACGATTGGCGGGGGAGTCAGTCAAACGCCAGCCGATGCGTTTACCCTCGATCCTTCAGGGAAACCGAGTCCGCTTCGAGCGGATCGTGTGGCGCAGGTTGTGTTGTCGTCTGATCTGGTTGGAGCCAATGGATTCGGATCGCTGACGATTGATAACAGCGTTGGTAATATTACTCTGGCTGCCAATACCCCATTGACCGGACAAGCGGGCGGTTCCATTACTCTGCTTGGCACGAATATCGACATTGAAGGGAATCTTGTTTTACCCGGTGGAAACTTTAGCGCCACGGCGTTTCAGGTGTCGCCTTATCTGACCACGTTGAGATCGACTCCGGTTGCCGATCCGACTCACGGAAATTTTACATTGGGTGCCGATGCTTCTTTGAGTCTTCAAGGATTGATTGTGGATGATCGCGGTAGTTCACAGACGGCTGGAGATCTCCCGTTGATCGCAGGAGGCGGAGCCGTTACGATCAAAGGTTACAACGTCAATCTCACGCAAGGGAGTTCGATCGATGTCTCCGGCGGAGTGGCCGTTTCAGCGGCTGGAAAATATTCGTATGGGAACGCCGGTGCGATTACGATTAAATCGGGACAGGATATTAATGTGGCTTCAGTGGTTGGCGGGAGTTTGAGTTTCAATGCAGTATTAAAGGGTTATTCAGGAAATAAAGGCGGGGCCCTAAGCATCGTGGCTCCGCTGATTCAGGTAGGAAGTTCCACGGCCCCGCTCGACCCTGCGAATACGTTGTTGCTGGCTCCTGAGTTTTTTAATGAAGGGGGGTTCTCCTCATTCACACTCACGGCCCTAGGGGAAGCCCTCGCTCCCGATCATTATCTTCCAGGTCTTGTGATTGCTCCTGGCACGGTGATTTCGCCTGTGGTGGAAAATTTTCTGGCAGCTCCGGATCAGAATAATCAGATTCAGTTGACGCCGATCATTCTGGATAAGGGATTGCGAACCGCAGCCCGTTTGAGCTTTGCCGCCACGGGGTTAACCGATCCCTTTAGCGGGTTATTATCGATCCGAGGGGATTTGGTCATGGGCAAAGGGGCTTCCATTGAAACTGATCCAGGCGGTTCAGTTTCATTCAAGGGACAGACCGTCGCCTTGCTCGGTTCAGTAACGGCCCCAGGCGGTAACATTACGGTGACGGGAGGAAATAGTTACGTTACTTTTAGCACGCCGGATCCGGACGTGGCGCGAGCGACGGTTGATCTTGGTCCCTCAAGTCTTTTATCAGTGGCAGGCGTTACCCAGTTGGTTCCTGACTCCACAGGAAATGGTTATCGAACTGGGTCAGTTCTGGCTGGGGGTAACATTACTGTATCGGGTAATATCGTGGCAGAGACGGGCGCGGTGTTGGATGTTTCGGGAGCAACAGGAGTGCTTGATTTGCCGGCCGGTTACAGTCAGTTGAACCCTTCCAACAGGGGTTTGAATACCGGCTATATTCCAACCCAGGTGGATAGCAACGGCGGTTCGATTGTGTTGACTGGTGGACAGGAACTTTTTACCGATGCGACTTTGCTGGGCGCGGCGGGCGGTCCTTCGGCGATTGGGGGGAGTCTAACGCTTTCATCCAAGTATTTTGTACCGAGCGGGGTGAGTATTCCTGCAACCCCGCTCGTGACCACGATGATTGTCACACAAAATGGGCCGGTGATTCCTGTGCCTTTTTATGGAGTGGACCAGACTGCGATTGGGAATCCGGTGTTGGATTCTCATGGGAATGTGTTACCGGGGTTGGGGTATTTTTCTGCCGATCACTTTGAAAACAGTGGTCTAGATTCTTTGACGATTAAAGGGAGTGTACAATTTTCCGGTCCGGTCAATCTATCAGCTCGAAGCAGTCTATTAATCGGGGATGGCGGCGTGGTTTCTGGCAATGATTCCATCGTTTTAACCGCGCCCTATGTGGCTCTCGGAACGGCTCTCTCATTACCGCCGGAACCGAACACTCCATTCATTCTTGATGGGACACCGTTTTATTTCAGTCCAAGCACAGGTTCCGGGAGCCTCACGGTGAATGCTTCTCAATTAATCGATGTCGGCAACTTGTCGTTGCAAACGATTGGGGTAGCCACTCTTTCTGCCGGGACAGGCGAGATTCGGGGTGCAGGAACCTTGGATATCCAAGGGACTGTTTTATTGAGTGCGGGCCAGATCTATCCGACCACCGATTCGATCTTTACCATTGCCGCTTATGACCATGGAAGTACCCTTGGCTCTGTGACAATTGCAGGAGACGGACTCCGGTCACTCCCACTTTCTGCTGGGGGATTATTGAATCTTTATGGTTCTGAAATCACTCAGGGCGGCGTGCTTAAGGCGCCGATTGGCACGATTAACCTCGGATGGAATGGAGTCGGAACGGGACCGGTTGATTTAATCACCGGCAACACGATTACATCGACCCGGCAATTGACGCTTTTGCCTGGAAGCATTACTTCGGTCTCAGCGGTGGATCCCATTACTGGAAAAGGGTTGGTCATTCCGTATGGGATCAATCCAAATGGCACTTCATGGATTGATCCGGGTAGCGCGGATATTACTACAGGTGGGGTACCGGGGAAATCGATCAATATCGCGGCACAAAACGTCACTGCCCTGGCCGGTTCAAAGATTGATATCGGCGGTGGCGGAGACCTTTACGCCTATCGCTGGGTGTCGGGTTTAAAGGGAACGGTTGACATCCTCGCTTCGACGTCGAGTTTTGCCGTTATTCCGGGATACCTTGCAAACTTTGCGCCGGTTGACCCGGGCTATTCAAACAGCAGTCTCCAGGTGGGGCAGCAGATCTATCTCGGTGCAAGCGACGGACTCCCTGCGGGTGTCTATACATTGTTGCCGGCGCGCTATGCCTTGCTGCCCGGAGCGTTTCTTGTCACAGCGAAATCGGGGACACCGAACGGCAGTGCAGTGCAGCCGGATGGGGCTACGATCGTATCCGGGTATCTTTTCAATAGCCTCAACACCTCGCGCACGGGCCAGCCGTTGATC
>Ga0118677_10014089_pt1 | contig 11365 bp, 6 predicted proteins | sample AliMusrvi5mmetaG_FD_86154 | JGI IMG/M metagenome (GOLD analysis project Ga0118677, IMG submission 86154) | reverse complement strand
AGTCGCCGGGGTCGACGCCGTCCAGGGGGCTGAGGGCGCCGCCGAGGACGTGGTAGAGGCCGTGGTACTCGCGCGTGCGCTCGATGGTCACGATGTCGAACGGCTGCTCGACCACGCAGAGCAGGTGCGGGTCACGCCGCGTGTCGGCGCAGATCGTGCAGAGCTCGCCCTCGGCGAGGTTGAAGCAGCGGCTGCAGAACCCGATCTTCTCCTTGACGTCGACGATCGCCGCGGCCAGGGGCAGGATCTCCTCCGGCGCGAGCCGCAGGATGTGGAAGGTGAGGCGCTGGGCGGTGCGTGGGCCGATCCCCGGGAGCTTGGCCAGCTCGGTGATCAAGCGCTCGACCGCAGGTGAATACATTTGCAGATCCCTCGTGACAGCATGAATACAGATACACTCTTGTCAGCGGGTGTGCCCACCCTTCGGACAGAGGGCGGGCGCGAGTCCCGATTGTACTCTCCCTCAGGCCCATACGGCAATCCTGCCGTGTGCCACAGGGCCCATCCGGCCAGTGGCGGCCCGTGAGGGCCGGAGAACGAAGATCCGTACGGCCGCCGCCGCCGTCAATCGGGATTCAAGTGGTCCGGTATGCAGCGTCTACAAACGCGGTCGCGCGCCCGGCGGGAGCGCCGCGCGCGGGCGCGTCACGTGCAGGTGCGTCGGGTGCGGTCAGCGGGTCGCCGGCCGCCGGGTGCGGCCGGCAGTCTCAGAAGAGGCCGGGGATGTTGGGCAGGTCGAGGCCGCCCGTGGCGCCGCCGAGCTTGGTCGAGGCGAGGTCCTGGGCGGCGCGCAACGCCTCGTTGGTCGCGGCGACGACGAGGTCCTGCAGCATCTCCACGTCCTCCGGGTCCACGGCCTCTGGCTTGATGCGGACTTCCTTGATCTCCAGGGAGCCGGTCACGACCACCGTGATGGTGCCGCCGCCGGCGCTGGCCTCCACCGTCTCCACGGCGAGCTCTTCCTGCGCCTGCGCCATCTTGCGCTGCATCTCCTGGATCTGCTTCATCATCTTTGCCTGCTGGGGGTTGGCCACGGGAGTGTCTCCTTCAGGAGTCGTCGGGCAGCTCTTCGGCGTCGAAGGTGCCCTTGACGTGCTTTATCAGGTCGGTGAAATCGAGTGCCTGCTCGGGCCACGACGCAGCGGGCTTCGCCGGCGCGCTGTCACCGCTCGAGAGGGTGAACAGGGGCGTCAGCGGCTGCCCGAGGGCGGCCTCGATGGCGCCGGCGAGGAGCTCGGCGTTGCCGGGCTCGCCGGCGCGGCGGAGGGCGAGCTCGGACGGCAGCGTCACGGTGAGCGTCCCGCCCTCGAGGGCGCTGGGGCGCGCGTCGCGCAGCGTCGCGTAGAGGCTCACGCGGCTCGCCTGCACGCGCTGCAGGATGAGCTCCCAGGCGCGCTTGACGCGCTCCAGCGTGAGGTCGGCCACGGGAGTGGCCGGTGCCTCGGCGGCCGCGGTGGCCGGGGCTGCGGCCGCGGCCGTCGCGGCCGCGGAAAGGTCGGCCGCCGGCGGCGCTTCAGCGGCCGCCTCCGCCTCGGCACCCGGCGCCGCGGCAGTCCCGGGCGCCGCAGTGACAACCTCCTGGGAAGGCGCCGCGGCGGGCGCCGCCTCCTTGCGCGGGCGCGGCGGCTTGGCGGCGCTGGCGGGCGCGCCTGCGGCCGCCGCGCCCGGGCCGGATCCGGCGGCCGCTTCGAGGCGCCGCAGGCGTTCCTCGAGCGCGGCGGCGGTGTGGTCGAGCTGCGGCTGCGTCACCTTGACCAGCGCGAGCTCGAGCTGCAGGCGCTGGTCGAGGCCGTCGCGGATCTCGCGCTGGGCGTCGCCGAGCCGCTCGATGAAGTACACGGCCTCGCGCGGCGAGAGGTTGTTGGCCTGGGGGAGGAGCCGCGTGAGAAGCTGCTCGTCCAGTTCCACCGTCTGCCCGAGGGCGCGCAGGGCCGCCTCGTCGCGCGCCGCTTCCTCCAGGTGCTGCAGAAGGAAGAGCTGGCGCAGGTGGCGCAGCAGGTCGCGGATGAACTGCGAGTAGTCGGTGCCGTCGTTGGCGAGGCGCTGGACGAACTGGAGCGCCTCGGCCGTGCGGCGCTCGGTGACGACGTCGGTGATCTCGAAGAGGAGGTCGGCGTCGGTGACGCCGAGCGCTTCGAGCACGTCGGTGGGCGTGATCGCCCCCTCGGAGTACGTGATGAGCTTGTCCAGCGTCCCGATGGCGTCGCGGAAGCCGCCCTGGGAGTGGCGCGCGATCTCCGCCAGGGCGGCCTCCGAGATCTCGATGCGCGGCCCCCCTCGCTCCTCATCAGGCCGCGCGTTCTCGCGCTCGACGATGGTGGCGAGGAGCCGGGCGATGTCGCGCACGTGCGGGCGCCGGAAGTCGAAGCGCTGACAGCGCGAGATGATCGTCTCGGGGATCTTGTGGGGCTCGGTGGTGGCGAGCACGAACACGACGTTGGCCGGCGGCTCCTCGAGCGTCTTGAGCAGCGCGTTGAAGGCCTCGCGCGTGAGCATGTGGACCTCGTCGATGATGTAGACCTTGAAACGCCCATCGACGGGGGCGAAGGCGATCTTGTCGCGCAGGTCGCGCACGTCGTCGATGCTGCGATTGGAGGCGGCGTCCATCTCGACCACGTCGAGCGAGACGCCGTCGGCGATGCTCACGCAGTGGCGGCAGACGCCGCACGGAGTCGCGGTGGGGCCGCTGACCGGCGCCTCCGGCGTGCCCACGCAGTTGAGCGTCTTGGCGAGGATGCGCGCGGTGCTGGTCTTGCCGGTGCCGCGCGGCCCCGCGAAGACGTAGGCGTGGGCGACGGCGCCGGTCTCCACCGCGTTGCGCAGCGTGCGCGCGACGTGGTCTTGCCCGACCAGCTCCGCAAAGGTCTGCGGGCGGTACTCGCGGTAGAGGGAGCGTTTCATCGGACGGTAAGTGTACCCTGCCGTCGAGGGTGAAAGTAGCGGCCGCGCACCCGCCGTCGAAGCGCGTTCTCCGAGCGTCCTCGCCGGGCGCAAGCTCGGGCCAGGCGACCCTGCGGCACATGGAATGGCCTGCTTACCGCTGCTTCCTCCCGGACCTGACGGGGTTCGCAGGGTTCCATTGCGTAGGACCCGACCTTCAACGCCGCGACACGGCTGACAGCCTCGCGGAACGGCCCCTCGGGCGGGGATTCAGCCCCGCTATAGCGGATTGCGGGTACAGGGCACCGCTGGCTCCCCGCCTAGCGCGACCGGGGTGAATGGTACGTCGGGCTGGGGGGAGAAGCAAACGGGCTCCCGGCGAGCTCCGCCGCACGGTCGACGGCGGCCAGCACCGCGTCGGGCCGCGTGAACTGCGGCATGTGCCCGGCGTCCGGCAGGCGGACGAGCTCGGAGTGCGGGAGCAGTTCGTGGAGCCGGGCGGAGGTGCGAGGCGGCACCATGCGGTCCTGGTCGCCGACCACGATCACGACCGGCAGACGCAGGCCGGGGTAGCGCGGCGCCAGCGCGCGCAGCCCGTCCTCGGCGCTCTTGCGGTCCTCGCCGTCGTGGATGAGGCGCGCGTCGTCGAGGGCCAGCGCCGGCGTGATGCGCGCGTACTCCGCCGGCACGACGCCGGGGTAGAACGCGCGCCGCAGGGCGCTGTCCACCAGCGGCCGCCCCAGGCGCGAGCGCCCGATGCGGCCGACGCCTCTGAGCACGGCGGGCGAGCGCATCAGCGCCACGACCCACGGCGGCGGGCCGCCGAGCGGCAGGACGTAGCCCCCGAGGGTGACGACGGCGCTCACCTCGTCCTGCGCGTCGAGCGCCCAGGCGAGGGCGACCGCGGCGCCGAAGGAGTGGCCGAGCAGGATGGGGCGCTCGAGGCCGAGCACGCCGGCGGCGGCGCGCAGGACGGCGGCCTGCGCCTGCGGCGAGCCGCCGTCGCTGGCCGGCCGCCCACTGAAGCCGGCGCCGGGCCGGTCGAACGCCACCGCTGTGTAGCGCTCTGCCACTTCGTCGGCGATCGACATCGTGAAGTCGTAGACGGAGCTCTTGGCGCCGTGGATGTAGATCACGGGAGGTCCCGAGCCGCTGCGCACGTAGTGGACCGGGACGCCGTCCGCCCTGACGAACTCGCCCTGGGGCACGCGCGCCTCGACCTCAGTGGTGTGTGCCGCCCTCATCATGGGCGGAGTCTGCGCCGGGCGCGGCCTTTGCAAACCGCGGTCCGCTGGCTACCCTGAGGGGATGAGTGCCGACAAGCACGCTGGGGCGCGGAGGTACCTGCTCGCGGCGCTGGTCGTCGCCGTCGTGGCGGCGCTGGTGGCCGTGGGCGTGACGCCGCTGGGAGCGCCGCGGCCGCAGCCGGCCGGCGCGCCCGCCACGACGTTCTCGGCCGCGCGCGCGCTCGGCGAGCTGCGCCGCGTCGCGGCCACGCCTCACCCGATAGGCTCGCAGGCCGAGGGCGAGGTGCGCGCGACGATCCTCGCGCGCCTGCAGGCCCTCGGCTTGTCACCGCACGTGCAGACGGCCGGCGTTGTCTCGCAAGAGGACGGCCGGGTCGCCGGCACCGTGCGCAATATCCTGGCGCGGCTGCCGGGGAGCGACCCGGCGAGGACGGTGCTCCTCGTCGCCCACTACGACTCGGTGGCCGTCGCCCCCGGCGCCGCCGACGACGGCGGAGGGATCGCGACGCTGCTCGAGACGGCGCGTGCGCTGGCCGCCGGCCCTGCGCCGCGCAACGACATCGTGTTCCTGTTCACCGACGGCGAGGAGAAGGGACTGCTCGGCGCGCGTGCCTTCCTGCGCGACGACCCCTGGGCCTACGGCGTCGGGGTCGTCCTCGACTTCGACAGTCCCGGTTCTTCATCGCCGGCGCTCATGTACGAGACGACCGCCGGCAACGGGGTGCTCGTGGGCACGCTCCTCGGCGCCGGCCCGCCGGTCTTCGCCTCGTCACTCATGTACGAGGTCGCCCGGCGCCAGCCCGTGGAGACCGACTTCCGCCGCTTCAAGGCCGCCGGCGTGCCGGGGATGAGCTTCGGCGCCCTCGACGGCCCGGCCGACGATCACACCGGCTACGACTCGCTGCGCACGTTCCGCCTCGCAAGTCTCCAGCACGAGGGAGATACCGCCCTGGCGCTGGCGCGCCGTTTCGGTGCCATGGACCTCTGGGACCTGCACGCGCCCGACCGCGTCTACTTCGACGTCGTCGGCGGGTACGCGGTCTCCTATGGGGCCGGGCTCGTCTGGCCGCTCGTCGGGGCCGCGGCGGCGCTCTTCGCCGCGGCCGTCTTCGCAGGCTGGCGCCGCCGCCGCATCACGCTGCGTGGCGTCGGCGTCGGCGTGCCTGCATCGTCGCTGGTGCTCGGCGTCGCGTTCGCCGTCGTCGGCATCGTCTGGGGCATGTACCGGCCGGCCTACGAGCAGCGCCTGTGGACCAACACCGGGGTCGTGGTCAGCGACTTCCACCGCCTGGGGCTGGTGCTGCTCGCCGCGGCCGTCGTCGCGGGAGCCTACGGGTTCCTGCTGCGCCGCCTGAGCCCGTGGGACCTCGCCGTGGCGGCGCTCTTCTGGTGGCTCGCCGCCGCGACGGTGCTGGCCGTCGCGATCCCCTCTGCCGCCTACCTGCTCACGTGGCCGCTCGCGGCGGCCAGCCTTGGCTTCCTCCTGGCCGCGCTCCTCGGCGAACGCGTGCTCTGTTCGGCCTGGATCCTGGTACCGCTGGCCGCCGCGGCTCCCGGCGTCGTCCTGCTGAGCTCGGCCGGCTATCTGCTGCTCATGTCGGCCGGCCTCAAGACGATGGCCACCGTGCTGGTCGTGTGGTTCGTCTTCGGCCTGCTGCTGCTCCCGCTCGCCGTGGCGCGCCGGGGCTTTCGCTGGTGGTTGCCGGTCGGCCTGGCGGTCGCCGGCGCCGTGGTGCTCGTCGTCGTGGCGTCGAGTGCCGTCTACGACGCCGACCACCCCAAGTTCACCAGCGTGTACTACCGGCAGGACGACCGCGGCGTGGGGCACTGGGAGACCATCGACCCGGTGAACGTGTGGACGCGCCAGTTCCTGCCGGACGTCGCCCGGTACCACTACGGGACGGACTACTTCCCGGGCCTCGGCGGCCGCTACTCGATCTCGACGCCGGCGACCGGCGACCACCTGCTGCCGCCCGCGATACGGGTGCTGTCCGACGTGGCCAAGGGAGACCGGCGAACGGTGACGGTGCGCGTGCGTCCGCGCCGGCCGGCGGCCGTCCTCAGCGTGCTGGAGGAGGCGGTCGTCGGCTCGCTCACGGCGAGCGTCGACGGACGCCCGCTGCGGAGCCAGGACACGACGATCCTCGACGCCACGCCGGTGCGCTGGTACTTCGACTACTACGCGCCGCCCGCCTCGGGGGTCGTGCTGACGCTCCGCTGCCAGGCCGGGAGGCCGCTGACCCTGCGCGCCGTCGACTACAGCTATGGCCTGCCGCCGACCGCGGCCCAAGGCCATACGCCGAGACCGCCGGGCATCCTGCCCGGCTGGATCGGCGACGGCACGCTCGTCGAGAGCTCACTGCGCCTGCCCGCGGTCGCCGGCGCGTCCGGCGTCGCGCGGTAGTCGAGGCCGCCCGCCGGGCTAGAGCCGCAGCACCAGCTTGCGCACGTCCGGCTCGTCGCCGGGGCGCACGTCGAACCCGAGGCTCTCGGCGAAGCGCGTCATGCCCGGGTTGGCGGCCAGCACGTGCCCGTTGATCTCGCGCACGTGACGGTCGCGAGCCGCGTGGATGAGGGCGTCCATGAGCTTGCTGCCGATGCCCTTGCGCTGGTACTCGTCGCGCACGAGGATGGCGAACTCGCCCTCCTCCGCGTTGGCGGTCTCGATGCTGAGCCGGGCGACGCCGAGCATGGCCTTCTTCTTCTTGCCCTTGCCCTCGCGGATGGCGGCCAGCGCGATCTCGCGGTCGTAGTCGATGTGGCAGTAGCGCACCAGCATCGACTTGGTGACCTCGCGCACGGGGCCGAAGAAGCGGTACTCGGCGGTGGTGGGCGAGAGTGACTCGATCATCTCGGACCACAGCGGCTCGTCCTCCGGCTTTATGGCGCGGATGGCCACCTTCTCGCCGTCCATCGGCACGTCCCAGTGGTACTTGCTGGGATACATGGAGATCATCAGGTGGGAGCCGGGGAGGACGATCTTGCGCACGTCCTTGGGCTCGATGACGATGCGCGCGTCGAGCGCGCAGATGCCGTCCGGGCGCACCTGCAGCGGGTTGACGTCCATCTCGACGATCTCGGGGAAGTCGACCAGCAGGTAGCTCACCTTGACCATCGCCTGCTCCAGAGCGGTCATGTCGACCGGCTCCTTGCCGCGGTACCCCTCGAGGAGCCGTGACACCTTGGTGCTCTGGATCATGGAGCGCGCCAGCGCCTGGTTGAGCGGCGGGAAGTCGACGGCGACGTCGCGGTAAAGTTCCACGCCGGTCCCACCCATCCCGAACATCAGCGCCGGTCCGAAGGTGGGGTCCTTCTTGGAGCCGATGATGACCTCGTAGCCGCCGCGGCTCATCGCCTGGACGGCGACGCCGATGATCCTGGCGTCCGGCACCTGCGCCTGGACGCGCTCGGTGATCTTGACGAACTGGTTGGCGGCCTCGGGCGCGGAACGCACGTTGAGGGCGATGCCGCCGACATCGCTTTTGTGCGTGATGTCGTGGCTGAGGATCTTGATGGCCACCGGGAAGCCGATCTCCTCGGCCGCCTTGGAGCACTCCTCCGCAGAGGTGGCGACCATCGTCCGGACGGCGGGGATCTGATAGGCGTCGAGCACCGACTTGGCTTCCACCTCGCTGAGGATGGAGCGCCCGTCGCGGGCTACCTCGATGAAGGTCTTCTTGACCGTGTCACGGTCCGGCGAGAAGTCCGGCAGGATGTCGGCCGGGGTCTCGTACAGGTTCGCCAGGTTGCGCGTGTACTGGTACATGTACATGTAGGCGCGCACCGCGTCCTCGGGGGTGTCGAACGTGGGCACGTGCGCGTTGCGGAAGATCTGAACGCCTTCGGCGACCTTGATCTCGCCCATGAAGGACGTGAGCAGCGGCTTGAGCTGGTGTGTGCGCGACACCTCGACGAGGGCCTGCGCGGTCGCCGTGGGGTCGCTCATCGCCTGCGGCGTGAGGATGGCGAGCACGCCGTCGCAGTTGGGGTCGTCGATGAGCGCCTGCGCGGCGACGGCGTAGCGGACGGCGTCGGCGTCTCCGGCCACGTCCACCGGGTTGCCGCGTGCGGCGAAGCCGGGGAGGGCGGCCTCGAGCTTGGCATCGGTCTCCGGCGAAAGCTCCGCGAGCTCGCCGCCGAGGTGCAGGAGGCGGTCGCAGGCCATCACGCCGGGCCCGCCCGCGTTGGTGACGATGCCGAGGCGCGGGCCGCGCGGGCTGGAGACGCGGCTGAGGGCCTCGCTGGCGTCGAACAGGTCCTCGATCTCGTCGACGCGGACGACGCCGGCGCGGCGGAAGACGGCGCTGTAGAGCGTGTCGTCCCCGGCGAGCGCGCCGGTGTGGCTGGCGGCCGCCAGCGCGCTGCGCGCCGTGCGGCCGCTCTTGACCACGATGATCGGCTTGCTCTTGGCGAAGTGGCGCGCCGCGCTCATGAACTTGCGCGCGTCGGTGATCGACTCGATGTAGAGGATGATGCTGCTCGTGTGCGCGTCGGCGCCGAAGTAGTCGATGAGGTCGCCGAAGTCCACGTCGGCCATGGAGCCGACGCTCACGAAGGCGGAGAAGCCGACCTGGTTGGCGGCGGCCCAGTCGAGGATGGCGGTGCCCAGGGCGCCGGACTGGCTGAAGAAGGCGACACGTCCGGCCGGCGGGATCACGTGCGCGAAGGTGGCGTTGAGGTTCACCGCGGGACGGATGAAGCCGAGGCAGTTGGGACCGACGATGCGCACGCCGTAGGACTCGGCGACGGCGACGATCTCCTCCTCGAGCTTGCGGCCCTTGGACCCGATCTCCTTGAAGCCGGACGACACGATCACGGCGCCGGCCACTCCGGCCTCGCCGCACTCGCGCATCGTCTCCAGGACGGCCTTCGCCGGGACGGCGATGATCGCCAGGTCGATCTTGCGCGGCACCTGGCTGATGCTGGCGTAGGCCTGGATGCCCTGCACCGACTGCGCCGAGACGTTCACCGGGTACACGATGCCCTCGTACTCGGCGCCGATCAGGTTGCGCAGCAGGATGTAGCCGACCGACCCCTTCTTGTTGGACGCGCCGATGACGGCGATGCTCTTGGGGTCGAAGAGCTTGTCCAGGTTCCTCGTACTCATGGCGCTCGTCCCGTCTTTCGTGGTTGCTCTGTTCCGCCTGCCTGCACGCGTCCACGATGAGCCACTGTGCCGGCTCGTGGGTGAGCCCCGCGCGCATGCCGGGCCTCGACGGCGAGTACGCCCAGCACGAAACGGAGTCCGGCGCGGGACTCTGCGCCTACTCTACGCCGTCCGCTTCGCGGGTTCACCCTGCCTGGGTGGACGAGGTGGAGAAGCGCGCGGCTGCACTGCGCCCCTTGGGCCGGGCTCAGGTCACGCCTGGCGGTGCTGGGGCCGTGGGCTCGGGCCGCGCTCGTGTCACACACCGGCCGCATCGGCGTTTTCGCTCCCGCCGTCGCGGGAACGACCCGTCGACGACCCCGGACCGGGAGGTGCCCGCGTGACCGATTCCCTCTATGCCCAGCGCTACCGGCTGGTGGAGGCGCTGCCCCCCGGCAGGGCGCTCGCCGTACATCGCGCCCTCGACTCCCAGGGCCGCACCGTACGCATCACCGTCGTGCGGCCGTACGACGCCGACGCGTTCCAGCGCCAGATGGGCGCCGTCTCGTCGGCGCGGCATCTCGACCTGCCGGCGATCTTCGATGTCGGCCGCGACGGCTTGGACTGCTACGTTGTCACCGAGGACGTCGAGGGTGCCGACGCGCTCGCCCTGGTCGCCCGCGGCGCGCTACCGGTGAGCGACGCCAGCATGCTTGGCGCGCAAGCCGCCGCGGGTCTCGCGGCGCTTCACGCCCAGGGCGTCGTCCACGGCGGCATCGGGCCGGAGCAGGTCGTGCGGACCGCCGACGGCACGGTCAAGCTCACCGGCGCGGGGATGGCCGGGGGGTATCCGCAGGTCGACCTGCGGCCGGGGGCGCCGGCGGCCGGGGCACGCTATCTCAGCCCCGAGGAGGCGCAGGGCAAGCCCGCTGAGCCCGCCTCGGACGTGTACCGGCTCGGCCTCGTCCTGTACCTCATGCTCACCGGTACGGGCGTCTTCGACGGCCCAGACGCGCGCACCGTGGCGCAGGAGCACATCGACGGCGTCGTCCAGCCGCCCCAGCTTCGCAACCCCGAGGTGCCGCCGGCCATCGCGCAGGTCGTGCTGCGCACGCTCGACAAGGACCCGATGCGGCGCGGCTCCGCGGCTCAGCTTCAGGCCGACCTGTCGTCCATCCTCGGCTCAGCCCAGGTCGAGACGGCGCCGCTGCCGCAGAAGCCCAAGAACCACGGATGGATCTGGGCGCTGGGTGTGCTCGTCATCGTCGCCATCGCGGCGCTGGCCGCGATGTGGGCCGGCGGCGTCTTCAAGAGCGAGACGCCGGCGAAGGCGGACGTCACCGTGCCCAACGTCGTCGGTCAGACGCAGAGCGGGGCCACCAACGCGCTCCTCGCCGCCAAGTTGGCCGTGGGCAAGGTCACCGAGGTGCAGACGGTCGGCGCGCCGGGCGGCTCGGTCGTGACGCAGGACCCGGCCGCCGGCTCCAAGGCGCCCGAGGGCACCAAGGTGGCGCTGACGGTGGTCGCCACCTCGTCGCCGAGTCCGACGGCGAGCACCCTGCCTGTGCCGGGCGTGGTCGGCGAGTCCCAGGGGACGGCGCAGACGCAGCTCATCGGCGCCGGGTTCGTGGTGGTGGTCAGCCGCGAGTCGAGCACCTCGGTGGCCAGCGGCGACGTGATCTCGCAGTCGCCGTCCGGCGGAGTGATCGCCGCTGCGGGGACGACGGTCACGATCGTCGTGTCCAGCGGCGCGCCGACAGCATCGCCGACGGCGAGCGCCACGCCTTGAGAGGGTGCTGACGCGCCTCGTGCGCAGGCGGGCGCTTCGCGCCCGCCCCGTACGCAGAGAGGGCGGGTGGCCCTGCGGCCGCCCGCCCTCTCGAGCGTACGTCTAGCTGAGTCCGCCGACTGCTACTGGCGGTTCTCCTTGAGATCGTCGACGACGGCCGGATCGGCCAGCGTGGACGTGTCGCCCAGGGAGTCGAACTCGCCCTCGGCGATCTTGCGCAGGATGCGGCGCATGATCTTGCCGGAGCGGGTCTTCGGCAGGCCGGTCGCGAACTGCATCTTGTCCGGCGTCGCGATCGGGCCGACGACCTTGCGCACGTGCACGACGAGCTCCTTCTTGAGGTCGTCGCTCGGCTCCACACCT
>Ga0118677_10014088_pt1 | contig 11368 bp, 7 predicted proteins | sample AliMusrvi5mmetaG_FD_86154 | JGI IMG/M metagenome (GOLD analysis project Ga0118677, IMG submission 86154) | reverse complement strand
ACCCCGACCCTCCCCAAGGGGAGGGAGTAAAACCATGTTTCTCCCTCCCCTTGGGGAGGGTCGGGGTGGGGTTGATTTAGATGATATAAACATAGTATTTGACAACTAACTAAAACACTAAAAAAAAATTTGAGGTACAAATGGATCATTCGACACATAAACCAGATCTTCCGGAAAATGCTTACAGGGAACTTAGGCATGGCGAAATATACCGCCCTGTTATGTCTCCCGAATATAAATTTCCGGAGGTTACTTCCTGGTCATTATTCTGGGGTTTATTTTTTGCAGTGGTATTTTCAGCCGCGGCAGCTTACTCCGGCCTGAAAATAGGACAGGTGATGGAAGCTGCCATCCCAATTTCAATCCTTGCAGTTGGAGTTTCTACTGCTTTTAAAAAGAAAGGTGCCCTTGGTCAAAACGTTATTATTCAGTCTATTGGCGGTAGTTCCGGAGTAATTGTTGCCGGAGCGGTTTTCACTATACCTGCTCTGTATATTTTACAATTGGACATTAATTTCGTACAAATATTCTTTGCAGCAATGTTCGGCGGATTTTTAGGTATTTTATTCCTGATTCCATTCAGAAAATATTTTGTCAAGGATATGCATGGGAAATTTCCTTTTCCTGAAGCAACTGCTACTACCGAAATCCTGATAACAGGTGAAAAAGGCGGAGCACATGCCGGTATATTAGTTATCACAGGATTAATCGGCGGCTTGTATGATTTTATGTTTTCGACTCTGCATTTATGGAGTGAAAGAATTACATCAAATCTTCTCCCCTATGGAGCTGAGGCAGCAAAAAAAATTAAACTTGAGTTCCAGCTTAATGTCAGCGCCATGATTTTCGGATTTGGATACTTAATAGGGTTGAAATATGCAACAATTATTACTGTTGGTTCATTATTATCATGGTTTGTCATCGTTCCCCTGATTAATCAGATTGGAGCAATTGCTGCAGGCCCCGGCGGAACAAATTTCTTCGCTTTGTTGTCAGCAGGCGAGATATTTACAAAATTTGTCAGGCCAATAGGTATTGGTGCTATTGCAATGGCAGGAATTATTGGAATATTAAAATCATCAAAAGTCATCGGAAGTGCGTTCGGACTTGCATTTAAAGGTATTTTTGGTGGGAAAGCAGTAACTGAAGAATATGTCGAGCGTACACAAAAAGATATTAAGATGACTTATGTCCTTATGTTTATTGCGTTAACAATTATTGCTATATTTATATTCTTGATTATTGGTGTAAATATTACATTTGGACAGGCCGTTGTTGCTCTTCTTACAATTGTAATTATTTCATTCCTGTTCACTACGGTGGCGGCAAATGCAATAGCTATAGTTGGTTCAAATCCTGTTTCAGGCATGACATTGATGACATTGATTCTTTCATCCTTTATTCTCGTACAGGCAGGTTTAACAGGCTCACAAGGAATTACCAGTGCCTTAATCATCGGTGGAATAGTTTGTACGGCATTATCAATGGCAGGTGGCTTTATTACGGATTTAAAAGTAGGGTACTGGCTTGGCTCAACACCTATAAAACAGCAGTCTTATAAATTCCTTGGAACAATACTTTCAGCAGCTACTGTGGGTATGGTTATATTTATTCTGAATGCTTCCTACGGATTTACACGTGATGATTATTTAGTTAATAACAATGTTATGACTAAAACACAGATTGAATCGGTCAAAAGTAATACGGCATCTCCTGATCTTATTAATAAATATCAGACAGAAATTAAAAGGGCAGAGCCACTTGTTGCACCCCAGGCAAATGCAATGGCAGCAGTCATTCAGCCTTTGATGACAAAAGGTGCTAATATTAACTGGACTCTGTATCTTGTTGGGGCACTTATAGCTGTGCTTGTAAATTGGCTGGGAATTTCACCTCTTGCCTTTGCGCTTGGTATGTATATACCGTTACAGCTAAATACACCATTGATAATAGGAGGGTTGGTGGCACATTTTGTCGGAAAGAGTTCGAAGGACGAGAAAATATCTAATGCCCGGTTACAGCGGGGGACACTTGTTGCCTCCGGATTTATGGCTGGTGCATCGATATTCGGTGTAATTGGAGCTTTATTATTATTTATCAAGGTAGGTGGCAAATCATTAGCTAAGCATCTTGAAATAGTACCTCAATCGTGGGCAGACAATCCAATGTCGGAATATCTCGCATTGATTATGTTTGTAGCATTGGCAGCCTATGTATTCTGGGAATCAATGAGAGCGAAAGAAGAGTGAGAAAGTTAGAAAGTAGAAAGTAAGAGTTATAGAATTACTGTTCTTTAAAAAGAATTGTTGAATTTTGGTTTCCACGTGCTTTACAGGCTTTGTGAAAAATCAAAATACACCTCACCCCAACCTTCTCGATAGATGGAGAGGGAGCTAAATTCCTCTTGTATTCTCCCTATCCATTCATGGAGAGGGTTGGGGTGAGGTGTATTTTGCGATTTTTCAAACTTTTCACACAGCCTGTTTAGCTCGTAGTCTGATAACAGGTGACAAAGCCTGTAATATCTACCCACGATTAAAAGAAGTGTGTTGATCAGTCGAATATCGAATGGAATTGTCATTCCTGCGAATGCAGGAATCTCCTATGGTGTGTCTTAAGGAGATTCCTGCATTCGCAGGAATGACAAAATAGTGACTTTTCACCAAGCTTTTAAAGCACGTGGCAACCATAAATAAATTCAATATATTTTTTGCTTTCTATTTATAATTATTTAATGAAATAATAAAATCAATAATAGAAAAATATAATGACTGAGACAAAAAAAAGTTTACTTCGTTGGGCTGTAGTAATTGTATTATTAGTTGCTTGTGTTTGGTTTACAATACGAAACCTTGACATGGCAAAGGTTTGGGGTTATATGGTAAGTGCCGATTACTTGTGGGTGCTCTTGTCAATACCTGTTATGCTTATGTCGCATTGGGTTCGAGCATTCCGCTGGAAAACCATGCTTCAGCCTGTTGTTAAACACACCAAGATGTTGGACTTGTTTTCGGCAGTAATGGCAGGTTATGCTGTTAATAATGTTCTCCCGTTAAGAACCGGCGAATTAGTCAGGCCTTATGTCTTAGCCCGTCGCGAAAAAATTTCCTTTACTTCGGTCTTTGCAACTATAATAGTTGAAAGGTTTATCGATGTTGTTGTTCTTTTTCTAATGCTGGCTGCTGTAACATTTGCATTCCGTGATGCAATAAAGACTGCATTGCCGAATCTTCCTGCAGAAAAGTTATTCGTACCATGCATAGCAATACTCATTGTAATAGCTTTAAGTTTCTGGCCGAAGTTTATAAAAATGGTTTTAAGATTTACAATCAAACCATTATCAATAAAATTGCATGACAAAATCAATGATTTGTTTGATAAATTTGCCCACGGCTTTGAAATTGTAAAAAAACCATCACAATATGCAAGGCTGATAATAGAGTCTTTATTAATATGGCTTTTATATACAATACCTAATTTTTTGATGTTTTTCTCATTCGGCCTTAATAAAGCTCCGTTTAACATGAATTTCTATGATGCAATACTTTTGATTGTTATTTCAGGTATTGCTTATACTATAGCACCAACTCCGGGAGCATTCGGTTTTTATCATCCGTTGATTGTATCAACTCTTGCCAAATTATATGGAGTCAATTATGAACTGGCACTTGCTTATGCGACAGTCAATCACGGTTTAAATTATTTGGTACAGGTGATTTTCGGAGGGTTATTCCTGTTACGTGAAAATGTTAAGAAGATACCACACACTGAGGATATTGAGAAGGAGTTGGGAACAATTGTGCCGGAATAGCAAACATTTTATCAATTATATAAAGGGTGGTTCTAATAACTATATTATTGTCATTCCTGCGAATGCAGGAATCCCTTGTTCATGCAGTTAAGGAGATTCCTGCATACGCAGGAATGACAGTTTTTAGAACCACCCTTTATTTTTTAATAATTCTGCAAAATCCTTTAATTTAATTATATTGAGAGGCGGAAAAACCAATATTTTTTACAACATCAAAATGATGATCTTCAGTAACTAAATAATCAGAATTACTTGCAATATAGCAATCTACAAATTTATTATCTGATTTATCTTGATCAATTAAATTCCAATTAAAATAAATTGGACTGAAATTTACATTTGAAAGATAATAAAAAGTTGAAACAAATAAATTAGCACCTTCAATACCGAATTTCCATTCAAAAATCTCCTGATACTCCAATAGAATATCTGTTGAAACGGATAATTCAAATTCACCATTTAAGAATTTTTCATAAATCCACCTATATAAAGATTTTCTTGGAAAAATACTAACCATGACATTTGTATCAATGATAACTCGCATCAACTCTTCTCATATATCCATGAATTAATTTCTTCCTCTGTATAATTTCTTTTATCGCATTCGGAATCAACAATATCTGATGCTTTCAAAGCAAGATATTTCCAAACCATATTTTTTATTTGAATCAGGTCTTCGTCACTTATTCTCAAAGCAAAAAGTTTAAGAAATTCTGCCTGCAAATTTGTCAGCCTGGCTTGTGGATTAACAGTGTCAATCATATTACAACCTCATTAAAAATAATTTTCCAATTATTAAACGCATATTTTTGGTTTTATTTTAAAAATAAGCAACGAAACTTCAGTTCCTATACAGATTTTTCAATATCATACTTTTTTATTGGCCAAATATCATCATAAAGATAAATATGGGGGCTTAATCGATATTCTTCTTCGTTAAAATCTTCAATTGCTTCGTTTAAATGTTGCCGATTCAATTCTAATGTTGCATCTATATTCCAACAAATTAAATTATCCTGGCTTGCTAAAGTTTAAAAAAAATTATTACCAAGTTCTCCTTTTAAATAGGCTAAAAATTCCGGAATAAGCAATCTTATCGCATTAAACTGATCATCATATAACCACCAAATAACCTTGTTTTTTGGAGGAGGATAAGCGATTTTAATATCATGCTCCGAATCTTTATTCCATAAATTTTGATGAGAAATTTCTAACAATTCTTGTAAAGAAATATTTTCATCTTAATACATATAATTTAACAAATATGAATAACCGGAATCTACTTTTGAAACAAAACCGATAGCAACATCTTCGGTAAATTCTATAGCTGTAACGCCATATTCTTCAACCCAGGATTTGGTACAAAACTGAGGTAACAAATTTTTAAAATCAATCATAAATTCCCTTTTATTTTTCTATAAATATGCCATCACTACGTGATTAAATACGTCATTCCATATCCTATAAATCCTTAACATCCTCAAAATCCTAGTTCCGACAATTATCAATTCATTCTTAATTCTTAATTCTTAATTATTCCACCATTACAGTGCCCCCTCCATTATAAGAATGATATTCACCATTATACATGCAATCGGCACTAACCGGGCCCATTTTAAAACTACCCTTTGTGACGGCACGAACCATATAATAGAATGATTTGTTGTATAAATCAAGTACAATTTTATCTTTCTTTGCCCTGTTTTCAGTGTTATTATCTACATCTTCATCATCACCTTCATCATCGTCATAATTATAATTGTCATTATTTTTCATTTTCTTTGTCCAGCCAAGGCTGCAAAAGATATTTATCCTGTCGTCACGGTAATCGAAATGCTGAGGTATGGATTTATCCTTCATCCATTCCATGTGCTTTTCTTTATTGAGCCTTGGGTTTTCAATTTCAAGGCCTGCCGGCAATAAATCAGTGATAACAATATTTTCCAGATTTTCCTTGTAAATTGATTCGAGAGTAACTTTGACAACTATCAAATCTCCCTGCCTGAACTTATTATTGAGTATCTCTTTACCTGACCTGTCGAAAAATCTTCTTCTTACTTTTAAATAGCTGTCATTTTCATCATAAGAACCATTTGCTGAAATTCCTTCCTTCTGTGCAAAATAGAATATCTTGCCGGAACCTGTATTTTTTACTGATACATCCTGACTTTTAAATTTATCTTTGATATACATGTTTGAAGAATTCATATTTCCGACTGTTTTCCCATCAAAGTATAATTCCGCTTTATCAACGGTAGGGTTAACCCTACCGTTGATGTTAACCCTACCGTTGATGTTAACCCTACCGTTGATGTTAACCCTACCGTTGATGTTAACCCTACCGTTGATGTTAACCCTACCGTTGATGTTAACTCTACCGTTGATGTTAACCGACTTTGCCAATGCAAGCAAACCGAATGACCTGTCCTGTGTTGATAAATATCTTTCATGCTTTAATTGATTTGTCAAATGTTCCGTTAGCCTTGGTATTTGTGAATTATTCGGATCTGAAATCTGCAAAGTATAAAGTACCAGTGCCAAATCCCTTGTTGGTGTTGAAAAACTCCCGCCGGTTTCTATCTTGGTATTTGCAATGTTATAAGCAGGTATTAAATAAGCCGGCTGTTTTGCCTCACCTGCTATTTTATAACTTGCAGCCAGCATAAATTTGGAATCATCCGTTAACAATCCCGGATTGCTCCTGAAATGATTCATCAGGGCAATTTCAGGCTTTCCTGCCAACGATAATACAAAGAGTGAATAGCAAGCCTCCCTGCTGTAAACTTCCTTCATCTGGGTATTACTACTGGCATAATAATAATAAATACCCGGTTTTTCTTCCGAGGTTTTATTTACCAAATATCTTAATATTCTTTCAAGTACATTATTATTCACCTCATAACCCGCTTTTTTCGCTTCAAGAAGGAAATGGCAGGCATAAGCAGTTCCCCACCAGCATTCATCAAAAGTGCCCTGCCATAATGTCAAACCACCTCCGGGTAATTGCATTGATTGTATCTTTTCAATTGCATATTTAACATTTGCCGAAGCCTCAGAAACTATTGATTTATCGCTTTCAGTGCCTATATACGGTATAATATCGCCAAAAGCAAGCTGAGGAAATGCTGTCGAGACAGTTTGCTCCAGGCATCCATAAGGATATTCAACCAAATACCTCAAATCCTTTGTAAATTCTATCATCGGCGATTTGCTTACAATTATATCCCCATCAATACTTTCTTTGATAAAATTATTCCCAAGCTGAATTTTTTGAAACTCTCCGGGATTTAACACACCCGATATATCAAATTTTTGAAGGCTTGAAGCCGGCCTTACTCCTAAATTTGTAGTCTGCGAAAACTTTTCACCCAATCCATCAGCCATAACTTTTATTGCGCAATTACCTGTCTGGTTGTATGCCATAAACTTAAATGTCACTTGCTTTTCGCTGTTCGGCTCGATTGTGACATCATTATACTCATTTGACATTAATTTTATCGGGCCGGTATAAACTATTCTCGTCTTAGCACTTGCTGTTTTCTTGGTTGTGTTGGAAATTGTAAACTGAGATTCAATAACATCACCCGGACTTAAGAATCTTGGCAGTGCTGTACTTATAACAATCGGGTCGGAAACGGTTATCATACTTTCCGCATTTCCAAAGGCTCTTTCGCTGTAAGCACAAGCCATAACCCTTATGGCTCCTGAAAATTCAGGTATTTCAATATCATAGGTGGCAATACCCGATGAATTTGTTTTTAATACTCCGCTCCAGAAAGCAACAAGATTAACCCTCTTGCTGGTTAATGGATTTAACCTCTTCTTTAAATTATAATCACCGTCATCACCGGCTCCGGACCTGTAATTCCCCACTTTCAAATCAGGAAAAAGGTATGGATAAAGAGAAAAAGTATTTATTCCCAATCCCACTTTCTGGTAGAAAAAGTTATACGGGTCCGGTGTTTTGAAATTTTTAATCTGCAAAATACCTTCATCGACAGCCGAAACCGTCACGAATATATCTTTTTGAGCTTTAGTTTTAATGGTAATTTTTTGTTTGTTCTTCGAGCGTGAATTGGCATTGGTTGTAATTGTAACAGGCAGTTTATTATCCTTGTCCTCAACAATTAACGGGGCATAGCCGTAAGCAATGGTTAATGGAATATCATCGGAAGTCAATGGTTTTATTAAAGTAGCCGAAATAAATATGTTTGGCAGATATTCCTTTTTAACAGGGATAGTAAGTTCTGCAACTTTATTATCGGTTTGCAGAATGTGATAATCCAAAATCCCGTCCCGTTCAAGAGTCACAAGAATTTTTCCCTGGAAAGGAGCTTTAAACAATATCTTTGCCTTATCTCCAACTTCATAAGATGGCTGGTCCAAGGTTATGTTAATTTTTCCTTCGGCATTCACCTCGAATGAATTTGCCTGGGAGCCTCCACCTGAGTACGCATAAAAACTCTGGCTTACATAAGAATTGGCTTCTTTGTTAAATACTCTTATTTCATAACTTCCCGGCCTTTCGGGCTTGAAATTGTACACATGATTTTCACCGTTAATAACATCTGTTTTTTCCGATACGATTTTCTCAATTTTCTGCGATTCGAACATATACCCGTTGGAACTGTTCCTTCTTAAAACCGTTTCCCATTCCTTTTTAACAATTCTCACCGTAACAGAATGATTTTTAACAAGATTTCCGCTCTTATTCAATGCAATCAACGGAATTTTCACAGGCTTTGATGTTCCGACAAAATCATCAAAATCGCCAATTCCGACAAACACATCCTGGGTGTAAACATTTAATAATAAATTTCTGGAAACAGTTCGTCCATTCTCATCGAAAACCGTAACATCAGTATTTACCTGCAATAAACCCAAATCCTTCAGAGTCATTGGCAGTCCGATTGCTTCCCAGGCTTCTCCCTGATAATTTGTTTTTCCGGTACGCTCCTTAACGTCTAAAAGTTTATCACTGCTGAAATCCATTTTGAAATTATAATCGGGGTAATCCTTCGACTTAAAATCCTGTTTTCTAATATCCACACGGAATTCATAGTTCCTGTTAACAGCCGGTGGCCCAAACAAATTCATAGCCACGGTTTTTACATAAATCGAATCGGGTACACCGTAATAATCTTTATTCGATGATATATTCACCTTTATTCTGTCGGGAATAAATTCTTCGATACTAATTCTTCTTGTTTTCAGGATAGCACCGTTAAGCATTGATACACGCAGGTTGTATATTCCCGTCACAATTCCCGGAGGTAAATACAACCGTTCTGAAAATCCACCCTGTTCATTCAGAAGAACTTTCATTTCCTTAAATACTTTTGAATTTGGCATCAGAAGTTCAACTTTGACATAAATATCCCTTATTGGCTCCCAGTTCTCATCGCGTACTATACCGGCAATTGTCAAAGTGTCATCCGGACGGTAAATATCCCTGTCACCGTATAAAAAAGTTTTATATTCATTTCCCTTAATACCACTAATACCTTTGAATTTCGAATTATCAACCAAGGTTTTATTATTCAAAAGCATATAATTTATATCGTTATCCACGCTGGCTGAAATTAATCCCGGCTTGAAATTCGGAACTGTATTCTCGCTCAAATCAAAAATTACAAGGCCGTTTGCATCTGTCTGTTTTGTTGCGTAAACCTGGTTGGTAGTGCTTATCAGCCTTACTTTCGCATTCGCAATAGCATCACCTGTTTTAATCGAATTGGCAAAAGCCAGCAATTGATTGTCGGATTTCTTAACAATTAACCCTATATCGGAAATTGAAATAACCCTGCTGTCCTGGAGCCATTTTTTATCATTTGATTCGGCTGTCACGACATATATACCGTCATAATTCCTTATTACATCATTAAAATTCAGATTTAATAAATACAAACCGCCGTTCTTAGGCAATCCGCTTACATTGTAAACCTTCCTGTAAACAGTATCGCCATGGTCTTCCGTATCAAAATAATTGTAATCATGCCAGTCATCACCATTGGTTGACTCTACATAGCCATACCGTTTTCCCTGCTTACTGAAAGCAAGTATATTATTTTCATAAACCTTAACAACCGTAACAACAATCTGGTTTGCACCAAAAATCTTCAATCCGACATTTTTCGTTCCTTTCGAAGTTAAATACATTCCATTGGGTGATGAAAATTCTACAAAAGGCGAGACATCATTAAATGTCACTGTTGTCTTATAATCATCTGTTAAAGAATTTCCTATAACACCCCTCAATTTGCCGGAAATAGACAATTCATAGTCAACACTTGGGTCAAATCCTGCACGAATATTGAATCCGTATTCATTCGGCTCGATAGTGTATTCTATATCAGGATTTAATTTAATCAGGCTCTTCAGATTTTGGTCTTTAGCCAAATCCTGGTTTGTCATCACCTGAATGCCGATATTTTCAATATACTTGTTGGTTTTAACTTTTTCAATTGTCAGCTTGTTGAGCTCAGGAATAATACTTTCGGTCACATAATCCTGGCGTGTTTTTGTCCTGGAACCGACTACTGTTAATCCTTTTTTCAGTTTAATCCTGATAGTTTCACCAGCCAGGTCTTCAATTCTTTCCGGTTTAATCAGGAAAGTGGCTTTATTATCGACTTCCATTGACAGAGCTTTGAAATTACAATACTTGCCGTTGACAGTAAATTCGAGGGATGAATCGAATTCAGCAGGATTAGCCTGTGCATTGAAAAACAGAGTTATATATAAAGAGGGTGTTGTAGAAAGGGAATCGGCAATATGCCATTGAAATGCAATATTTTCCACCTGGAAATATTCCGTATGAAATTTAATTGTTTTTTCATCAGACAACGAAAGACCCATCTGCTGATGTTTTAATACCTGCGGAGAAACCTCGAGTGTGTAATCGGTATTGGGCTCAAAGCCTTCGTTAGGTGAAAATGAAAGTGTATTTTTCTTCAGCCATTGATAAGAACCGCGGACATAAGGTGTAATCTTGTAGTAGGCAGTTGTATCCCATTTATTAAGCAGGGAATCGGGAACAATTTCATGGTCGAATGGTGTTGACATGGCACTGGAAACACTCTAAATGAATATCCAGCACTGAACGGAAGCCTCACTTTATTCCTGATCCTGATGTCTGCACTCCTGAAGGCGGTGTCGGGCAGACAGAATATCTTCATTCAAAAAAAGCTATGCGGGCCATAGAAAAGTTTCTGTTTAACAGCGAGCTCAGGATTCCTCCTGACTTGTGCCAAAATTTAAAAAAGCACTGACCAAGAAAACTAAGTTTTTGATTTTATTGCAGTTAATATTTCCGGGTTCCTGAGTATTGGCACTAATGCTATCTTCTCCCTATGCGTGGGGACTTGAAAATCAGAAAGGTGCAGACTGCATCCGGAGCAACTGCCGTACAGGTAGTCCAGAATAAAGGAACGGGGCGTTCTTTTCTCAAACATATTGGCAGCGCCCACGACGAGCACGAGCTTGAATTGTTGCTGGATGAGGCCAAACAATACGTCGAAGCCCATTGCCGCCAGCCAAATCTGTTTACTGATACTG
>Ga0118677_10014086_pt1 | contig 11369 bp, 4 predicted proteins | sample AliMusrvi5mmetaG_FD_86154 | JGI IMG/M metagenome (GOLD analysis project Ga0118677, IMG submission 86154) | reverse complement strand
GAGTTGACCCCCTGGAAACGCCACATCCTGTTCTAGACTGGTTCGCGCAACGCACCATTGCGAACGGGTTCCGTGCTCCACCCACCCTACGATGAGTAATCCGGGATAGAGCAAGAGGTCCTCGCTCACGCTTCGGGTTAGTGTGAGGGCCCCTGTGTTGCGGCGTGAGATCGCAACTCATACAGCTCCGCGCCGATTTCCCGGCTGGCGGCAATGGTCTCGGCATAGGGCCTGTCGCAGACATCGACAAAACCGATCTGGTAGTTCTCTCCGTCGCCGCGACCGGTGACCGCCTGGTCGCCGAACTGGAACCAGTGGGTGCCGACAATCTGCGGATGGCGGATCGCGCTTTGGACATAGTGTCGATAGGCATCAGCCCGATCCTTCTGACTGGCCGTCGCCACCAGACCGGTGTGAAACATGCCGCGATCCAGCGCCCCGAAATGGAACTCGCCGATGAGCAGCGGCCGATCGCCGCCGGCAAACTGGAAATCCGCGACGCTCTCCCGGTAGAGGTTGAAGCTGACCACGTCGCAGTAAGCAGCGGCGGCGCGGGCGGCGCGGTCATTGACCCACGCAAAACGGCAGCCGAGAAAGAGGTGGTTCGGCGCGGCCGCCCGGATGACGTCGCGAACGATGCGGAAGTATGTTTCCGCGCACCGGCCGGAGAAGGCGGCGAGGTCGTCGTGCGCCTTTTTCAGGTCCGGCGTCACGCGATTCTCCGCCAGCGCGTCCCACGAGGCCAGAGCGGTGCCCCACGCCTGGTTGAGCCGGGCGATGTCGCCGTAGCGGGCCCTGAGGTCGGCAAGGAACTCCCGCTTGGCCGGCTGCTCCGGGCCGGACGCGAGCGCGTCCAGCGCCAGCGACGTATCTTCGCCCCACGACAGCTCGTTGTCGCAAAAGTAGCCGAGGCACCACGGATCGCCGGCGCTCGTGTTGCTTTTGCCCGCCATGCTTTGGCGCACGGCATTGCTGAAGCTCACGTCGAACACGTCCGGGAACTTTCCCCAGTACCCGGTGCCACCTTCGATCGGCTTGGCCTGCTGGGAGGAGATCGCATCGGTGTACGGCGTGCGCCGGAGGAGGAACGTCTTCTCGTCCGACCAGTTGCCGATCGTGTTGAGCCCCCAGTTGCGCAGACGCTGGTGGACCAGGTCAGCACAGATTTTTCTCCACGCGGGGCCGTACTTCCGGAGCAGGTTCGCGCCCGCGAAGCTGAAGCTCTTCGGCGAGCGCCCCTGGTAGTGGCCCTGCAGCGCGTAGCCATGCGTTAGAAAAGCGGCGAACTCCGACCGGCTTCCGGGGAAATCGTCGAACCACTCCGCCCGTTCGTCCACCGGCGTGTAGTCAAGAGCCGGGATGCAGTTGATCCCGTAGGAGAAGAAGAGCCGCCCGTCGGGGTCCACCAGCCACCACTTGCCCTGGTACTTTTCCGTGCGGAAGAAACCGGTGACACGGAGTTGCGGTCCGCCGGCCCAGCCGCCGTACGCATCCCGGTCGGCCGGGCCCTGCTTCTGCGCAAGCTCCGTGGCTTCCGCCTCGCGCTGCACCGCCAGGTCCGCGAGAGAGCGGGTCTTGTTGGGCCAGTCGCGGTGCTTGTATTGGCCGAAGGTGTCGATGAAAGGAAAGAACGGCGAGGCGTCCAGCACGCCCGGCACCGGCGGACGGCTGGCCTGCACGGCGCGAAGGGCGGAAATCTCGAATGCGTGGTCGGCCATTGGCCTAGCGACAAAGACTAGCAGTTGCGTGATAGCGGACGGGTCGACGCCCTTGAGCGGATGGGGTCCGACAGGATACCCCCGCATGCCGAACAGCCTACCATTAAGGTTGTCCCCGCCGCCCGCGATGTTCACGGTCAGGGTGGATGTCTGCCCGACCTCCAGGCTCACGCTTCCCGTGACAGAGTTGCTCGCGCCATCCGCGCCCGGATTGTCGACGCGGCAATGGACGGTAATGGAGTTGCTCCCGACGTTCCGAACCGACAGCGCAACTTCGCCGTACTGCGAGAGATCCCACTGCCCTGCCGGGGCCAGCAGCGTAATGCCGGGCCATGGTTGCACATGACCCGTCTCGATCCGAAGCGCGTGGCTCGCGATTCCCGGAACCCATACGACGTGCGCGTCCCGCGCAGCGATCTTCGCCGGATCCACGTCACGGGCGAAATCGAACAACAGCCGCTCCCCTCCCCAACAGCAGGAAACAAGCCGCAGTGCCAAAACGACGCCGGCAAGGCCGGCCCAACCGGTGCGGGGCAAACACAAAGGACACATCCTTTCAGGGAGCATCTGCAACCCAACCGGGAAAACCACCTTTATGCAGATGAATACAACGGACGGTGGCGGAGTGCCATCCCTGCCGCCATTCCCGGAACAACGACAACTGTCCCGGATCGTCGGCACTCTATTCGCAATCACCCGTCGGTGGCCATTCGAGGCGAGGTTACTTCGGTTCTTTTAGCGAAGTCAATGGTTTGTGCCGGGGATGTTGCTGGTCGGTGGGGAAGGCTGTTAGGCAGTCGGGCGGTGGGCAGTGGGGAGGGCGGAGAGAACTGCAGAATATCGAATAGCGAACACTGAATGTCGAGGGGGGGGGGAGCGGCGCGCAAGGGACTCGCCGCCCTGCGGACGAAGCCCCGGCGTGCAGTGGATGCGCAGCAGCGATCCTACCTGCGCACACCCACATTAAATCGCGTATGGAAGAAATGCGCTTTTCTCGGATAGAATATCAGCGCATCAGTGCCTGCTGATCGCCGATTCACCCGACATGAGCAAGGGAGGACATCGAATGCGCAAGACCATCGGGCTGATAATGGGTTTCGTGCTGGCAGTCGCGTTCAGCAATCTTGCGTGGTCCGACGAGCCTGGACCCGGTGCGGTCGGCCCTGAGGTTACACTCAAGGGGCCTATGATGACGGAAACCGCCTGTTATGCGCACCCGCCGCCAGACGCAGACAAGACGGTGGTCTTGATAGCCGTGGAAGGAACGCCCGAGGTGGCCGCGACGGTGGATGCCATCATGAAAGAGAACTGGCCGGGCGATGGAAGCCTGGACGCCGATCATGCCCGGAAGCTCAACGACGAGTGGGTCAGGCAGCTGAAGTACTATCTATCCCCGGACAGCGCGGCGCAGTTGCAGTACCAGACCAACAAGAAGGGCGAACGCACCGTGGAGTGCCGCTGGAGGAATCCGGTGAAAGCGGTGACGGGCGTCGTTTTTGAGAAGGACGGGAAGCGGTGGATCAAGGCGAGCAAGATTGAACCGGCGGGGCCGCTGAAGTATCCCGAGAAGATGAGCACGCCGCACAAGCCACTTGTCATGCCCGGCAAGGAACCGCTGATTCTGAAGATCAACGATACGTTGTCCCTCAAATGCATCCTGGTGCCAGGCGGGAAGATCTATGTCAGCAATCTCTACAGCACCTACCTACGGGACACCAGTTGGTGTCGATATGACGACAGCTTTCCCGTACTGTGGACCCTGACCAAGCCGTATTACCTGGCTGAGATTCCGGTAACCCAGGAGATGTATGAGACTGTCATGGGAGAGAATCCCAGCGACAAGAAAGGCCCGCAAGTACCGGTCACGCGGGTCGCGGCGACCAATGTTGACCGCTTCTGCCAGATCCTCTCGGAGAAGAACCATCGGAAGGTACGTCTGCCCACGGTGGCCGAGGAAACGAATGTGGGCATGATGGGAGGCTGCTATACCGGAGGCGGACCTTTATGGGGAGGGCCTTCCTCGGGAGGGCATCAGGGCCTGGCCCCGGATGGTTCGCTCCTGCCGGTTAAATCCTTGCCGCCGAATGCGTGGGGGTTTTATGATCTGTATAAGCCCGGCGCGTACGACATGGCCAGTGACAGACCAACGTTCGTACGCAAAGACGAGGTCGACCGAGCTTACCCCGACCGCAGTGGCAAGGACCGCGCCGGTGTGGCTGGCGGCGGCGGCGAATTCATCAAGGACGGGACCTGGCCGGGCTATTTTCTCACAAGATTTCGTATCACGGTGGATGCCACGCCGGAGGAAATCGCGGCGTTGGAAAAAGAGCAAGCGGGCGGGAAAGCAGTGAGCAGTAAGCGGTGAGCAGTGGGGCGGTGACGCGCGAAGGAACGGAGGACTGGTCAGCAACGGGAGGCAAACATGACTCGAAGAGGGACGGTTTTGGTTCAAATGCTGTTGTGGCTGGGTTGTTCGCTGGCGCTGGCTGCGGAACCGGCCAAGTCTGCGGCAGGGCAGGACAACACAAACCAAGGGGTTGTGTTGGACAGTTCTTCCAGTTTCTGGCGGGTGCACTATACCCTCCGTGCTCCCGTAACCCGTACTGGCGCGAAAGTGGAAAAACTCGCTACCGCGCTTGCGGATACCTCTCAGCCGTCTCAAGAGTGGATGCAGGCGGAGTTTGACGACAGCCAGTGGGCGCGCGTCGCCGGCAAACCATTGATTCCGCAAGGGGAAAGTTACGCCCTCCATGCCGGCATCACTGAGACCGACGGCAATTCTCCCGCCTTGGCGCTACTCTGCGTGCGCGGCAGATTCGGCGTGGTCGATCCGGCGGGCGTGAGAGACCTGAAACTCCATCTCAGCTACCGCGGCGGCGTGATCGTATATGTCAATGGCGCTGAGGTGGGCAGGGCCAACCTGCCCAAGGATGCGTCCGGCCCGGAGGCCCTCGCCGACGATTACCCCAAGGAAGCTTTCCTCAAATCAAACGGAAGCCCGGAAATCACGCTAGCTCACAAATATAAAGCCGACCCTGAAAAGGAAGTGATGGATGCCTTTGCGGCTCGCACGCGCACCACCGAGATTACCATCCCGGCCAAGACCTTGCGCAAAGGCGTCAATGTCCTGGCCATCGAAATTCACCGAGCCCCGTATCTACCTGCAGTGAGCGACTGGGCGATCGGCAAGAAGATGAACTTCAATCAGCTCAACAGTTTCGTATGGTCCACTTGCGGACTTGTTGACCTTGCACTGAAAAGCGCCTCACCCGGAGCCCTGACCCCGAATCTGACGCGGCCCAAGGGGATCCAGGTATGGAATAGCCAGCCGATGCAGCCGGACCAGGACCTGGATTACGGCGATCCCTTTGAACCACTTCGACCGATCAAACTCGTCGGAACACGTAACGGTGTCTGCTCCGGCAAAGTAGTTGTCGGCAACGATCAACCCATAAAGGCGCTGAAAGCGGTGATCACCGATCTTACTGGCGCAAAAGGCGGCGGTACGATCCCCGCGGCAGCCATCAAGATCAGGTACGCCATTCCCACAGGAGAGGAGCCGATCGCTGATGACCATTACCCGGCGCAGGCTGATTTGCTTGACGGGCTGGCCGAAACACCACCCGCAGTCGTGGCGGTTGCGGCAAAGGCAAAGGGAGCCTGGTCCTTTGGCGCTGTGTGCCCGGTGTGGGTAACCGTGGCCGTCCCGGAGAAGGCCGCGCCGGGCGACTACGAAGGCAAACTGACCCTTATTGCCGAGGGGTTAAAAAGCGTGGACGTGCCGGTTCAATTGAAGGTCTGCAAGTGGTTGGCGCCGCCACCCAGTGAGTTCCGCACGGTTGTCGATCTCATCCAATCCCCTGAGACGGTGGCCATGCAGTACAACGTGCCGATCTGGAGCGAGCAACACTTCAAACTGCTGGAAAAATCACTGGAGCGGGCGGGATATGTCGGGAGCTGGACCTTGCATATTCCCCTGATCTGCCACGCCAACATCGGCAATGAGCAGAGCATGATCCGCTGGATCAAGAAGCCGGATGGTTCATACAAATATGACTTTACGGTTCTGGACAAGTACCTGGATTTGGCCGAAAAGCACATGGGTAAGCCGCGCGCGATCGCCTTGATCGTCTGGGACGTTTTCCTTGGATTCGATGGTTTTGATGGTGAGGCGAGCGGTAAATTTCAGCATAACTCCAACCTGGAAAAGGGGGCTAAACCCTCCGATGTTCCCGTCAGCCTGCTGGATGAGGCCACGGGAAAGATTACGATGATAACCGTTGGCAAGTACAATGAAGCAGGCAAAGCCAACTGGAAAACACTGGTGGATCAGTTACTGGAGCGCCTGAAGAAGCGCGGCTTGGAAAAAACGATTCATCTTGGGCATTCGTACGATTTCTGCGCCCCCGATGACATCGTTACATTCTGGAACGACCTGTTGCCGGGCGTGCATTACTTCCGGTATGGACATTACGACTACCCCACCTTCGGCAAGACTCCGTCCGGCGTATCCGATTTCCGCGTTACATTGATGGGAAATCTTATGTTCACCCTCCAGCCCGCTTACGGCTGGAAGAAGCAGACATTCAGCATGCCGTTCATCAGACTCTTCAGCGAACGGAAAAGTGGCTCCCATTGGCACTCGGACCCACATGTGACCATACCGACTTCCATGTTCCGCATTATCGGGGAATGCTGCATCAATAGCCCGCTCCGCGGCTTCGGCCGCATGGGATTGGATTACTGGCCTGTCCAGCCCGATGAAAAAGGGGTGAAGAACATGGTGTCCATACAGGGGCGCTATCCGGGCAGTTCCTGGAGGCAGACGGATGAGATGATCCAGAGCATCGTGCCTCCTGGCCCGGAGGGCGCGTTATCGAGCAGCAAGCTGGAAATGATGCGCGAAGGCTTGCAGGAAACGGAAGCGCGTATTTTTCTCGAAGACGTCCTGACCGACCCCGCAAAGAAAGCGAAGCTCTCCGCTGCCCTGGCCGCGCGGGCGCAGGCAGTACTGGACGCCCGGGTGCATGTGTTGCAACACTACCTCGGTGCCCCATCCGTGGCGGGCTTCAACAGCAAACGGGAAGTGTATGGATTCTGGCATCCAGGTGGCATGTATTTACCGCGCTTAACGGCCATATTTCAGCAATGGTTTATGGAAAGCGGCTGGCAACAGCGCTCCGAAGACCTGTTTAACGTCGCGGGCGAAGTGGCGGCAACGGGTGTAAAATAGAAGTCTATTACCCCCAATCGAAATCCGGAAGGAACGACATGAAACGAACACTCAGGTCATCAGGCGCGCTGCTCGCCGTGTCGATGGCGGCGATTTTGTTTGTGAATATCCTTCCGGCGCAGGAGTCAACTGGAACGCCGGTGAAGGCCGCTGAATTCCGACTGGCCAACAAGAACATTGCCCGAACCATTGCGTGGCCGGGCGGAAGACTGGCAACCAGGAGCATCGAGAACCTGCTGGCCGGCCAGACCTACGAGATGGAAGCCGGCGATGAGTTCCAGATCCAGGTTGACGGCATCGCGAAGCCGGTGACCGCCATGTCGGCCAAGGTCATTCGTGCTGAAACGCGGAATATCGAAGGCGGCACGCGTCTGGTGGTGAGCCTGATTGATCCGGCGCTGGAAGGCGCGACGCTGCGGGTGGTTTATGAACTCAAGGACGCCGATTTCTTCGGCCGGAAGTGGATCGAGATCGATCCGCCGGAGGGAAAGAAGATCCCCGTGGCGGCGCTCACGGTGGAATCGTTGAAGTTCCCGGCGAAAGCCACATGTTCCTACCAGACCAGTGAAAAGGGCCAACCGGTGTACCTTGATGACCTCTTTCTTGGCCTAGAGTGGCCGGGCGCCGCCAACGCATTTAAGGCACCCCTATACACCGCCACGCACTGGCCGGCTTGGGATGTGGAGAAGGGATTCGCCTCAAAGCACGCGGTCTGGGGCGCCGCGCCTGCAGGCGAGGTCAGCCACTGGTTTACTGAAAAGTATGTGGCAGCTATACGCATGACGCCAGCAACCGCGTTGTTCGTGCGGCACGAGCCTTACATGAGTGGCGATATGGATTATAAGGTTCATGTCGTTCAGAAGATGGTTGCCGGCTATCGTGACAATTTGTTCAAGAAGTACGGGGTACAGTTGGACAGCTACGGAATCAGGAAAAGTGGCCCCTACATCACGGAACCACAGGCGCCGGATGGATTCAAGACGGCCAAAGAGATTCTTCAGACAGATATGCCTGATTGCCACATCGGGTTGAATTGGTCGTTCTGTGGCACGGCCTATGAGCCTCCGAACCCTGACTCGATCAAGAAGTACGGGCTTGAGACGAACGCCGGGGCCTTTTGCATGTTAGGGTCAAACTATGTCAAGTGGGCGCAGGAGAAAATCCGGCATAACATTATTGATCTAGGCGTCAACGACTTCGCGGATGACAACTACCTGGTCAGGCCTTGCACCGTGGCCGGGCACGGGCACCGGATCGAAGGCGGCGCGGCGGACGAGAGTCGGTGGGAGGGGATGATGCGTTTCGCGCGCTTCAGCAAGGATCTGAATCCCAAATTGTTTCTACAAAGAGGGTATGGCTTTGATCTTCCCAGTCCCTGGTTGCTGGCGGGCGGTTATGATTGCGTCCCGATGCCCGGAGGGTCCGGCGCCGAAGTAGCAGCCAGCGCGGGCGTCGGGTCTCGTCGGGAGCGTTGGATCAACGTCCTCGACGGCGGACTGTATGACACCTGTAACAAGGTGCGTTCCCAGATTCCGCCCAACTCATTCCTTGGCACCGAGATCATCAAGGCGAACAAAACCTCTCTGGGCAACCAGTCTCTAGGTAACCAGAACCAACCGGCGGAGGAGTGGGAACATGACCTCATGATGTCCGTTGGCCGAGGAGGAATGCCGTTGTGTCTTGCCATCCATGCGGATGAGACAACCGACGGTGACTGGGCGTTCCTGGCCAAAACCATCACCTGGGCCCGTACCAATGCCGTCGTGCTGGCGAACAACACGCGTCTTCTGCTGGGAAAAGTTCTTTCCAACGAGCCTTACGGCTACAGTCATTCCAAGGACAACCGGTGCATCGTTTTCCTACGCAATCCGAGTCTGCCCGGTGCCTTGGATCTGAAAGATGGCTGGAAGGTTCAGTCCGCTGCCAATGAGGATGACATTCCCAAGGATTTTGCCGCCTCTGCCTTTGATGACGGCGCCTGGCAGAAAGTGGATGATCTTCGCAAGTTCCAGCCATCAACAACAGGAGGGTATCTTCTCTACCGCTGCCGGTTCACGGCGCCGGCTGACTGGAAGGGCAAGCGGATTTCCCTCTTTGGAATGACGGCCACATTCGATACGGACAAAGATGTTTTTCTGAACGGAAAAGCCCTCCCGGCGGAGATCGGCGGCCAGAACGGCGGAGACGTTTCAGGAGCGCTGGCGTATGGGGCTGAGAACGTCCTGGCTGTTCGGATGAAGCCCAATATGCGGTATGCCGCTTTCGCCAAAAAACTCAGAGGTCCGATCACGCTAGCCAACTTGGACGCCGAGAGCACTGTTCCGTACACCCTGGATCCAAAGGTCAGCGGTTTCGATCCGAAGTACAAGCATGCCACGGTCAAGTGGGTCTATCCGGAATGGCGGACCGAGCCAAAGACGCTGGAGGTTGGCAAACCGGTTAATTTTGCGATGAAACCGTTCGATGTGCTGGTGTTTGAGTTGAAGTTGGAGTGAGTATGAACGGCCATGTTTTTCAGTCAAAGGGGAAAGAAATGACAAGCAGGTTGGCAACGATTCTAGCGGCCCTGACCATGTGTGCGTGTTTGACAGGGAATTCTGCAGTCGCTGAGGAGCCGAAGAATGCGCTCATGGATGCAGGGAGTTACTGGCGCACTTTTCTTGTTGTCAGACCACCGGTCGTGCGTGACGGCCAGCAGTTACGTAAGCTCGTAACGCTGACAAGCGACGCGCAGCCGCTTCCTTCGGCTGACTGGATTTCCCCGACGTTTGACGACAGCATGTGGGCGCGGATTCCGGGTCGGACATTCCCCGCCGTGGAGAAGATTTTCGGCGTGGATGAGTCTGTTTATGAGGCCGGCATCTGTTTCTACGAACATTCCTCTCCGGCTCTGGCTGCCTTGTGCCTGCGCGGCAAAGTGCAGGTTACCAGCCCCGGCGATATGAAGCTCTCCGTGAAATACCGCGGCGGAGTGATTGTCTACGCCAACGGAAAAGAGGTCGGCAGGGCCAACCTGGGCAAAGACGGCCAGGGACTCGAAGCCGTTGCCGAAGATTACCCGAAATCGGCCTTTATCACCTCTGACGGCCTTCTTTTGTCCGTTGAAAGCGCAAAAAAGAACGCGACCGAGGTAATCGCGGGCTGGAAGGCGCGGGCGCGCAGTGCGGATATCACGATCCCCGCATCGGCGCTGAAGAATGGTGTCAATGTCATCTGTATCGAGGTCCATAGATCGCCGCAAATCCCGGAGGTCGAGAGCGGCGTCAAGAAAATGAGTGGTCAGGTTGACATGCCCCGCGCGCTGTGGGCCACGTGCGGGTTCCTCGGCGCAACCCTTACCTCAAATGGCGGCGCGGTCCCGAATCGCAGCCGGCCGAAAGGCTTGCAGGTCTGGAACAGCCAACTCATGAATCCGGATTTTGACATGGATTATGGCGATCCGTGTGAACCGATACAACCGATCCGGATCACGGGTGCCCGGAAGGGCAGTTTTTCCGGTAAAGTGGTGATCGGATCCGACCAGGCCATCAAGGGGTTGAAGGCGCAGGTTTCAGATCTGGCCGGAGAAAAGGGGAAGATTCCGGCATCGGCTGTTCGCGTGCGCTATGCCGGCTCATCAGGGTCACAACCGCTTTATGTCGGACGATATCCAGTGTCCTCGGACCTGTTGGACACCCTGTATGACAGTGCCCCGGCTACTGTTGAAGTTCGTACGAAGACCGGTAACCGAGCTGCTGAGTGGACGTATGGCTCTGTCATGCCGGTATGGGTGACAGCGCTGATGCCGCCAGACACGCAGCCCGGCACCTACAAAGGCAAACTCACCCTCTCTGCCGATGGCGTCAGCCCGGTGAATGTGCCGATTGAGGTCAAGGTTTCCAACTACCTTCTTCCCTCGCCCGACAATTTCCGGACTGTGGTTGATCTCATGCAGTCACCGGAATCGGTTGCCATGTACTACAAAGTCCCGCTGTACGGCGATCAGCACTTCAAGTATCTCGAAAAATCTTTCGACTGCCTCGGCTACGTGGGCAACTGGACTGTGCACATCCCGCTGATTGCGAGAACCAATCTTGGAAATGAACAGACCATGGTGCGCTGGATCAAGCAGGCTGACGGAAGTTACAAATTCGATTTCTCGGTCATGGACCGCTACCTCGATACGGCTATCCAGCACATGGGCAAGCCGCGAATGGTGGCCCTCTGGGTCTACGACATGTTTCTCGGGCATGAGGGTGGGGGTCACCCGCAGATGGAGGCGGTTTTTTCCAAGATTCCGGAATCCGCCAAGAAGATCACCGTGAGCGCCCTGGACGAATCCACGAAAGCCGTATCGAGCATCGATGTCGGACTGTACAACGCCTCCACCAAGCCGACATGGAAGGCGCTGATTGGCGAACTCATGGCCCACCTCAAAC
>Ga0118677_10014085_pt1 | contig 11369 bp, 6 predicted proteins | sample AliMusrvi5mmetaG_FD_86154 | JGI IMG/M metagenome (GOLD analysis project Ga0118677, IMG submission 86154) | reverse complement strand
CCCGTAGGTGTCTGGACCGTGTCTCAGTTCCAGTGTGGCTGGTCGTCCTCTCAGACCAGCTACCCGTCATAGCCTTGGTGAGCCATTACCTCACCAACAAGCTGATAGGCCGCGAGTTCATCAGGAAGCGCATTGCTGCTTTGACGTTAGGAGGATGTCCTCCCTGGTCATATGCGGTATTAATTCGCCTTTCGGCGAGTTATCCCCCACTTCCCGGCAGATTACTCACGTGTTACGCACCCGTTCGCCACTAGATTTCATCGGTATTGCTACAAATGAAATCCCGTTCGACTTGCATGTCTTATCCACGCCGCCAGCGTTCGTTCTGAGCCAGAATCAAACTCTCCGTAGAAAGTTTGCGCCTCCTCGTGCTATACGGGAGGCAAATTCCAGCACTAATCTACCCAGTTCACCGAAGTGATCCGGGAGACAGCCTGTAAAAAAACTTCAATTTCAATTAACGAAAAACGCACAATTCAGTTTTTGCTGATTGTTATTACTGTCTAAATGATCCATCCGATTTTCATGTCTGTGCAAAACCGGATCAGCGCTATCAAAGATCGTATTCCAGTGGCTGCTAAGGGGTGTGTCGGCCGACGTTACTTTTGATGACTCAAAAGCTTGAAGAGGGCTTTCAGCACCACCTCGTACTTGTTCATGTACTCGAGGCAGACTGGCGAAGAACATTCCCGTTCGAGTGACCATAGTCGCTGTCGGGATTGAAAACCTTATATGAATCTTTTCCGCAGTCAACGAATTCTTTGATTTTTTTGAAAAATATTTCCGGGACGCTAATCGCACTTGAAGCCTCAACGTCTTCTCAAAAATAAAATCGCCGGCAGACCTAGTATTCATGAGGGTCCACCGGCGATCGTTCCGAGGTGCTAAGGGTTGTGGCTTGCGGAGGCTCGGTCCGCTTACTCCCTTTGGATTCGGTTACTTTCCGCTTTTTCGCGAATGGTAAAACTGAGTCGCCACCTCAAAGGCAACAGGCAGCATGGAGATCACGATGATGCCGAGCACGACGGTCTCAAAGTGCTTCTGCACCCAATCGATTTGCCCGAAAAGAACGCCCGCTATCATCATGAGAAAAACCCAGAGCAAACTTCCGACGATGGTATACAGCGTGAACTTCCTTCGGTCCATGCCCGCCATGCCTGCCACAAAGGGAGAGAGCGTCCTGAAGATCGGGAGGAAGCGCGCCATGATGATCGCCTTGGCTCCGTGCTTCTCAAAGAAGAGGTGCGTCTTGTCCAGGTAGGATTTTTTCAGGATCAGCGCATTGTCTTTGAAGATCTTTCCCCCGAGCTTCCCTCCGATCGCGAAGTTCACCATGTTGCCCAAAAATGCCGCTACCATCAGGAGCCCCATGGCAACAGGCCACTTGAGACCGGCGTTCGGATGGGAAACACTGTAGGCGCCCACGGCAAACAGAAGGGCGTCACCCGGCAGAAACGGTGTGATCACCAAGCCGGTCTCGCAGAAGACAATCCCGAATAGAATCGCATAAACCCAGATGCCGTAGAGGTGGACGATGTTTTCGAGACTCTTGTCGAGATGGATGAAGTTTTCCTGAAACCAATGGATGTAATCGATGGGATGCATTCGGCTTATGAAGCAGGATTGGAGCGCCTAGGCAACCACAGAGATGCAAGATTCGACAACACGGTGAAGTAGACCTCTGAACGATCCAGTTTCACGCGGTCTTCTGCGGATCCTGCGCTGATTTTGGTTAACGTCTGGACGGCAAGATCCCATGGTAGGGCGCTGGCAAAAAGAGTCCTGCCTGGCCGCAGGCATTCCAGGAATTTTTCGCCCTCTGCAAGCCACTCCCGGGCGAGGATCATCAACTCGGGAATGTCATCCTCCTTCGCATAGATGCGACCCTTCACAAGGTCGGCGGATCGATCACGGAGAATGTTCAGGAGTTGCAGTCCCTTTCCATAAGAAACAGCCCATGGAATCAGCATTTCATGACGGGAAATCAGAACATCCGGGACATGGGTGATGATAAGTCGCACCCACGCCGATCCGACACTTCCAGCCACATCCCCGCAATAGGTCTCCAACTCCCAACGACTCAAAGCCCGAGAGGAGGGAAAACGCTCCAGATCAAAGGCCTGACCTTTCAGGATACTTCTCCACAAAGAGAGAAGCTCGGCGCGGTCGGGATGACGTTCCAATCGTGAAAGAAGCAAGGGCAGAGCGGTGAAAAGTCCCGCGTCACGCGGTGAGATTTCTTCCGGCGAGAAGCAGGGCTTCCATGCTGCGAAGCGACCCGAGACAAGGGAGAAATCCAACTCCCTGATCATTGAAACTCGTCTTGTGAGGGGTATGCTCCCCTCGTCTGCAATCGTGTCGCCGGCCCTAGCAAGCAAATAGGCAAGCCCCAGCGGATCGCGCAGTACACGGGGAAGAAACCGCAGCGTAAGGGATAATGTCCTGGCGTTCTCGTCGAGCAGTCGGCAGATCAGCCTCTCTTCGGCCGATGAACTCATTATCGCGTGCCGTTAGGAGGCGAAGTCACCGGCGAAGAGTGCGGTTTCACGGTGCTTAAAACCATGGATCGACGTTCGCTTCCGCCAGTTCCAATGCGCCTCAAGAGGATCATCCTCTCCTCATTATTACCGAGTCCCATCGAGGCGGCCTGTTCGACATGGCCCCCGTCGTCGGAAGCTTTCGGCATCTTGGAGAGGAGGCGTTGTTCGTCGATCAGACGAAGTGCCGTGGCGTCGATCGCCACGGGATCCTTGGAGGCAAAAAGGGAGGCGTAGGACGTGCAATTCACGGGACTGGGATATGGTCCACCCGCATATTGAAGCACCATTCCGTCCATCAGGGTCAGGACCACTTTTTTTTGGATCCTCTCATCGGCATAAACCTCGGCAAGCGCCGAGTCCCCGTAACCATCCCCCTTGCTGAAGCGCCTCCAGTTATCGAGAATCCCCACCGTCATGCCGGCCAAGGCTCCATGCACCCCCGTGAAGTAACTGTCGCAGAGAGACGGGATGTTGATCACTCGATCGATCTGCCGGGCCAGCAGAACCGGCAGGTGGCTCTCGTTACTGAGTTGCGCCTTCGGCCCAAGAATGTCATCCAAAGAACTCCGCGTCTCTTTGAAGGAGAGGTCTCCGTAAACGAGTTGCCCGATGGCAGGAGTGGTGACCACGGCCCTGGGATCGTATCCGGCGCCTTTTTCAACCCATCGTAGATTCAGCCCCGGGGTCTCGTCATAGCCACAGCGCTGAAGGTCATCCCAACTGCGGTCCCAGACCATGATGTCGGAAGGAGCAATTCCGGCAGAGATCAATCCCTCGACCACGGCTTGGGCAACAGCCGGATGAGTCCCGCCGACCGGTCCGGGCTGAGCGGAGACCTTGATCCCGATCTTTTCACCGGGCTTTACCAGGGAGAGCCAAGCCGCCTTCGGATTGGATTTTCCGGTCACGGCGCAGACCAAACCCTCGACCATCCGCGAGACCAAAGGGAAGCGAGGAGTCATTCCGGGACCCATCGCCTGCTGATCAAGCGCAAAAAAAACGACGGAATTGGAAGGTGTGGAATCGGGCCTCGGAGGAGGCAATTCAGCTCGCAGGGCCACCGTCGGCAGAATCGCCAGCAAGAGCAATACGGCACACCTGATCCCCGTCACGCGATCCCCTCCGACGTCGCGTTGGCCTGCTCCTCGTCGTTGCCGTAAAAATCTTTCCCGATCTCCACCTTGGGACGCCCCTGAGCCAGGCGCCACTTGTTCGTATCGCGTAGGGAGTAGATGCATCCGCAATACTGCTGGGCATAGAACTCCTCCCTCTTTGAGATCTCGATCATCCGCGCCGCCCCGCCACCTTTGCGCCAGTTGTGGGTCCAGTAGATCATACCGGGCCAGCGGGCAGCGGCACGTTCACCCGCCCCGTTGATTTGGTTCATGTCCTTCCATCGCGAGATCCCGAGACAACTCGTGATCACTTTGAATCCCTTTTCATAAGCGTGAAGAGCCGTCCTCTCAAAGCGCATATCGAAGCATGCCGTGCAGCGCTCCCCCCGCTCGGGAGCCCACTCCAGTCCCTTCACTCGGGCGAACCAATTGTCCGTGTCGTAGTCGGCATCGGTGAAGGGGATCCCATGATCCTCGGCAAACCGGATATTCTCGACCTTGCGAAGTTCATACTCCTCCCGGGGATGGATGTTCGGGTTGTAAAAGAAAATCTCGAGTTCCAGACCCGAAGCCACCATCGCCTCAATCACCTCTCCGGAACAAGGGGCGCAACAGGAGTGCAACATCACCCGCTTCTCCCCGCCTGGAGGAAGAAGTTCCGGCCGTTGGTATTCGGAAGACATCGTCATCGGACCTCAGCGCTTGAAGACAATCATGCGGGCATCGACACCGCTGAAATTCTGGTAGGTCACACCTGCATAGCCGGGGTAGGTCACCGGCACGACCCCACCTCCATACCATCCGCCGCCATACCCCCCCCATCCATACCCCACAGGGATAAAACCGACCGTGGGAGGGACTGAATACCAGGAAGGAAGGGACCAGTTTTTGTAATCCTTGATGATCACAGCATCGGCACCCACCCTTTGCGCATTGTAGATCATCGCCCGCTGGAGAAAGGGGTATCCGAGCTGCGTTTGGAAAGCGAAGCGGCCGATCTCGGAATAGGGAAACTTCGGAGCCGCATTCATGATCGGGATGACTGCATCCTTCGCCTTCGGCGGGTAGATGACCGGGGTCGTCGGTTGGTAGAAGACGGCCGTCGAACTCACGCTGGCACAGCCCGAAAAGAGCAGGGCGAAACCCCCGATCATGGGGAGAAAGAGCCGGTTCATGGATTGCATTCTTCCACAGCTTTCCCCTCAGGACAACCCGGATGCAAAATCTATTGTTTTGAAATTTATAAAAAACTTTGAACGAACTTGCTGCACGGGGGTCAAATAAATAACCGCCCATTGCGGGCATCGAACCACCACCCACACGAACAACTAAGCCAACTCACCATGAAACACCAATCCGTCTTAAGAATATCCATTGCCGGAGCTGCCTTGGCAGTTCTCGCTCTCGGCTCCCAATCCCTTCGCGCAGACGACAAAGCCTCAGACAAGGCCTCCTCGGGCGGTTGCTGCGGAGGTGGAAAAAAATCCTACGCAAAGGCCTCTGAAAAAGGAGCCAAGGCTCCCTCAGGGGGAGGCGGAGGGGGTTGCACCAGCGCCCCGGCTCCAAGCCCGGCCAAGTAATTTTTAAAAGATTTGTCACGGATGGGTCGGGGGGCCCATTCTGACAGCCACTGCACGGGAGGTCCGTTTTTCGGCACTTCCGCGCAGTTTTCTTTTTTAGGCCGTTGATGCTCTCTCAATCAGACAGGCCAGGCTGAGGTTCGCATCCTGAACAATCGGATGCCCATGGGCAACGAGTAGAATCTGAGGTTTTAACCCCGTAAGCGCGGCCAAGGACTTGAGTGAACGCATCTTCTCCCCACGGTATTTTTCGGGGAGCAATCGCAATCCCTCCGGTTCAAGGTTGATCAGGGAATCTCCAAAAATCAGTATTCCATCGTGTTGAAAGGCCGTCTCCCCGGGACCGAATCCTGGCAGGGCTATTGATTCCATCCCGGCCACCGGATCGCCGGAGCGGAACCGTTGATCCGCGATAATATCGTCACCTGCATCCGAAGGAGCATAGACAGGGATCCCGCATCGCTTTGCCAGCGACAGGCTCTCCCTCTGATGATTCCCGCTTGTCAGCACCACGACCGCGGGAGCGGAGAAAGACTCTGCCACCAGATCCTTCAGCGCCTCCTCAGCCAGAGGAATCGGATCGATGAAGATCAATCCCGCAGGAGTCACGATCGCCGTCGAGGAGCAATCGCACTTCACTGCCGGCTCATACCCCTGCCAGTGAAAGAGACCGGGACGAACCGTGGAGTATTCGGGAACAGGCTTCATTGGGATCAGACTGTTAGACTGTTAGACTGAAGGCTGAAAGAATTACTATGAAATTGCTTACTTGGCCTTTGCATTAGGAACTCAAGAATGGAAAGGTCCGAGTTTTGGTTCCTTTCCTGAGTTCCTGATTTCTTCTGTTTCGTTGAATTCAAGCGCCTCTGGCGCGTTGACTCTTCGCTTCAAGCCGCCTTCTTCCGACGATACGCAATCAGGAGGGCCAGGGCACCGAGACCTAGCAAGGCGTAGGTGGAGGGTTCGGGGACTCCCAGCGGGGCTGCCTGTACCGAGAGTAGCCCGGTGGACTGGCTGAACTGGTAATCATAGGCCCCGTAGCTGGCGCTCCAGATACCGCTCGATTCCGTGAAGGAAAGACTACCCGCCGTCACGCTCGAGAAGTCTCCGCTCTGGGTGGCCCCACCCGTCATGTTGAAGAGGGTGAAGGCATCTCCCGCCGCCGGGGTGTAGGAGGCGGTATTGAAGAGGAAGACCAGATTGCCGCCGTAGGCAATGGTGTTACCCAGGATGTTAATCGAAGTGAAGCTGTTGGTGCCGGAGATGACGAAGGCTGTCGCGGATCCGCTCTCGAGGGTCAACCCGTTCGAGAAGGAGAGCGCTCCCTCATTGCCCGATCCCGGGGTAAGCAATCCTCCGCTGGCGATCGTTGTGGCCCCTCCGATCGTACCGTTTCCTCCGAGTCTGCCACCGCTATTGACGGTGACCGCAGAGGTTCCCACAGCCGACCCCTCGGTATTGTTAGCCATCAATGTTCCCGCGTTCACCGTCGTGCCGCCCGTGTAGGTGTTGTTGCCGTTCAGCGTCTGGGTTCCTGTTCCGACCTTGGTCAGCGAGGCGCCCGTCCCACTCAGATTACCCGAGTAGGTGGCCGAGCGGTCGCCATTGCCCACAGTGAGAGCGAAGGCCAAGCCTCCCGCGTTCGTCATCGCGAAGTTGCTAGAGCCGGTCAGTCCGCCGAGGGTGTAGGCCGTGATCCCGTCGGCAAAGGCCACCTTGTCCGAGTAGTTGAGCAGAGTACCTCCGAGTCCGTAGGTGCTGCCGTTAACCAATTGACCTGCGGAGACGCTGACCGCTCCCGTGAAGCTGTTCGATCCTGTCAGGGTCGTCGTCCCGGCCCCGGCTTGGGTGAAGCTGCCGGTTCCGCTGATGTTGTTGCCCAGTGTGGCCTCATCGCTCCGGTTCACCACCAGTGCCGCGTTGTTTACCACGGCACCGCTTCCGAGGGTGCCGGTCGTCCCGCCACTCCCCACCTGGAGCGTGCCGGCGGAAATTGTCGTCGTACCAGTGTAGCTGTTATTGCCGCTCAGGATCTGCGTTGAGGCCCCATCCTTGAGCAGCGAGCCGCCGCTGCTCATTCCATCGGCAATCGATCCGGCGAAGGTTGTTGTCCCGCTACTCTTTCCGATCGTGAGAGTGTTGCCGCCGAGCGTGACCGTGGAGGAGGCCTCTCCGGAGAGCGAGGCGATTGCTTGATTCGCCTGAAGAGCCAGAGTCGAGCTGCCGGTTCCAGAGGCCGAGACCCAGACTTGATCCATGGAAACATCGGTGCGGCCATTGGCCGTCGGCAGAGCTCCCTCGACTGCGGCGACAAGAGTCGCACCGTTCTTGATGGTGGTCGCGCCCAGGTAGGTATTGGAGCCGGAGAGTGTCGTCGTGCCGCCGTCGACAACGATGTCGGAGGTCCCGCTGATGCTGCCGGAAAGAACGATGCCGTTGTTGCCGCCCTGCAGCGTCAGAGCCGACCAATTATAGGCAATGCTATCGCCTGACGCATTGAAGATGGTGGCCGTGTACCCGGTCGAGAGGATGACATCGTTAGAGAGTGTCATGGCTCCGGTTCCTGCGTACATCAGCGAGGCGGGAGAGAACCAGCTCGGAGCGAAGTTGATCGCCCCGCTCCCGAGTGCGTTACCCGAGGTGACTTGCAGGGCTCCCGCGGTGATCGTCGTGCCGCCGGCGTAGCTGTTGGAGCCACTCAGGGTAGTCGTGCCGCTTCCGAGCAAGCTCACGCTACCTGTTCCCGAGATATTCCCTGCCACCGTGTAGTTGTCGGTGGAGGTCGGGTTGAAGGCGAGGACCGCATTGTTGGTGAAGTCTCCGGTGCCCACGGAGGTTCCTGCCGTGGATCCATCCCCGTACTGGAGGGCACCGGCCGAGATCTTGGTCAGGCCAGAGAAGCCACTATTGTCACCCGTTATGGTCGTCGTCGCGGGTCCGGCCAGGGTGAAGTCACCCGTTCCGCTGATCGTGTTACCGAGGGTGACCGCATCGCTCCGGTTCAGTACCAGTGATCCGTTGTCCACCACGGCCCCGGTTCCGAGGGTGCCAGTCGTTCCGCCACTCCCGATCTGGAGAGTGCCTCCCGAGATCGTGGTGGTGCCCGTGTAGGTGTTGTTGCCTGTCAGGATCTGGGTGGAGTTCCCATCCTTGAACAACGATCCGCCGGCACTGCTGCCATCGGTGATCGTCCCGGCAAAGGTGTTCGTGGCTCCATCCGTTCCGACCGTGAGCGTGGTGCCGCCGAGCGCGACCGTGGAAGAGACCTCTCCGGAAAGGGAGGCAACCGACTGGCTCGCCTGGAGCGCCAGGGTGGAACTGCCGCTCCCCCAGGCCGTACCGGTATTGTCCTGATCCAGGAAGATCGCGGTGCGGCCGTTGTCGGTGGGCAGGGCCCCAGCCACGGCGGCGTTGAGCGTCCCTCCGTTGATGATCATCGTCGGCCCGTTGTAGCTGTTGCTCTCGTTCAGCGTGGTCGTCCCCCCGTCGATCACGAGATCCGAGTTGGCGGAGGATCCGACGATACGGCCGCTGACGTTGGCCCCGTTCTGGATGACTAGGACGCCACCATTCTTGGAGAGCGTTCCTGTCACATTCAGTGCGGTGCCGGAGTTGTTCAAAATCTTGGCAGTGGTGCCGGCGGTGACGGTCACATTGTTGGCGAGGGTGCCGCTGGCACCGATGGCATCCCCGTTGCCGAGAACGACAGCACCGGTTCCGAGGCCCGATACGTAGAGGGCGTTGTTGCTGACCCGGAGCACGTTGTTCCCCAACCCGGAGACCAGGAAGCTTTTGCCGGTGATGGCGTTGGTCCCGCCGTTGCTGCCCCAGGAGAGGAGCTTTGTCGGCGTGAGATCAAGGGTGCCTGCCGCCACATTGATCGCGTGGGAATCCGTTCCGGAAAGGGTAAGCCCCCCGGTGATCGTGAGTCCGCCGGTTGTCAGGGTGTCGATCGAGAGAGCACCCGCGGAGTTCCAGATGAGCGAGGAAACCGTCAGCGTGCTGGCAAAGGAAAGCGTTCCCTTGTTGAGATTGACGGCACTGGTTGTCCCCAGCGCGGTTGCTGAACCCACCCTGAGCGTGCCGTCGTTGATTGAAGTCGCGCCCGTGTAGGTGTTGGCTCCCGTCAGGATCGTCATTCCGGTTCCCGTCTGGGTGAACTTACCCGATCCGCTGATCACATTGGAAATGGTCAGCGTGTCGCTCCTCTTCACGATTAGGTTCCCGTTATCGACCACATTGCCGCTTCCGAGCGTTCCGGTCGTGCCACCATCGCCGATCTGGAGGGCTCCCCCCGAGATCGAGGTCGTGCCGGTGTAGCTGTTATTACCGCTCAGCGTCTGGGTTCCTGTTCCGATCTTGGTGAGGGAGGCACCCGTCCCGCTCAGGCTACCCGAGTAGGTGGCCGACTGGTTGGCATTGCCCACGGTGAGCGCGAGGGCCGAGCCTCCTGCGTTCGTCATCGAGAAGTCGTTGCCTCCGGTCAGTCCCCCGAGGGTATAACCGGTGATCCCATTCGCGAAGGCCACCTTGTCCGAGTAGTTGAGCAGGGCGCTCCCGAGTCCGTAGGCGTTGCTGACCACCAGCTGGCCTGCCGAGGCGCTAGCCGTCCCCCTAAAGCTGTTGCTGGCGGTCAGGGTGGTCGTCCCAGGTCCGGCTTGCGTGACATCTCCCGATCCACTGATCGCATTGCCGATGGTGACCGCATCGCTCCGGTTCAGTACCAGTGCTGCGTTGTTCACCACAGCACCACTGCCGAGCGTACCGCTGGTTCCGCCATCACCGATCTGGAGCGTTCCTCCGGAGATACGTGTTGTTCCCGTGTAGCTGTTATTGCCCGTCAGGATCGTCGTTCCGTTACCGAGAAGGGTCAGGCCCAGCGCATTGGCTCCACTATTTGGATTGGCGAGGACACCCCCGTAGGTGAAGGTCGTTCCCGAGGCGTCGATCCCGAGCGAGGATCCGTTCATGAAGCCGCCATCCGAGCTGCCGAGCTTGGAAATCTGGGTGATATTGTCCGCCGTGAAGCCCTTGTCACCCCCGACGGCAAAGGCCGCCGTCGCTCCGCTCGCCACCTTCAGGTTCGCCCGAGTCCAGGAGTTGGTATCCCCCCCATAGAGCGCGCCGGTACTAGCGAACTCCAGCGTCCCACCGGAGACCGTCGTCTTGCCTGAGTAGCTGTTGGATCCCGAGAGGATTTGCATCCCGGTGCCGACCTTGGTCAGCGAGGCACCCAGCCCGCTCCCTGAGACACCATCGCTCAGGTTACCCGAGTAGGTGGCTGACTGGTTGGCATTCCCCACGCTGAGCGCGAGGGCCGAGCCTCCCAGATTCGTCATCGCAAAGTTACTAGAGCCAGTCAGTCCGCCGAGGGTATAGGCCGTGATCCCGTCGGCAAAGGCCACCTTGGTCGAGGGGTCCAGCAGGAAGCCGCCGAGTCCGTAGGTGCTGCCATTCACCAATTGACCGGCCGAGATGCTGACCGTTCCCGTGAAGCTGCTGTTGTTCCCAGTCAGGGTCGTCGTTCCCATGCCCAACTGGTTCAGTGAGCCGTTCCCGGCAATGTTCACCGCTAGTGTCGCCGCATCACTCTGGTTGAAGTTGATCGCCCCGGTTCCGGCTCCAAAAGCGATGCTCGGGGCGATGATCGCGCCCGCCGTGTCACTCCCGCCTAGCGTCCCGATATTCAGGCTCCCAGATGATCCCGCCTTGGCAACAATCACGATGCCACCCGACGCGGAGACGCCCCCCCCATTGGCCACCGTCAGACTGTTCCCTGAACCTCCATCACCGACCGTGATCCCCATAGAGTTGCTCCATGTCGATCCGTTGCCGGTTACCAGTGCCGAGTTATTGGAGGCCGTGACGCCATATCCTATGCCTCCCACCTGACTGTTCACCGTGGCCCCACCGGAGATCACCAGACCATTGCCACTGGCAGCGGAGTTCGTACTGAGCCCCCCCACGAAGATCGTCGTGAATGAGTTCGTCCCCGAGGTAAAATTCGTCGTCTGACCCCCGACAACCATCAGATCATTGGCTGTCTGGTTAATTCCGTACAAGAGCCTGAAGGAACCATTGTATGCATTATTACCTTGGTCCCCGTAGGAGTTGATATTCCACAATCCACCATC
>Ga0118677_10014084_pt1 | contig 11370 bp, 11 predicted proteins | sample AliMusrvi5mmetaG_FD_86154 | JGI IMG/M metagenome (GOLD analysis project Ga0118677, IMG submission 86154) | reverse complement strand
GAGACAGATTCAATTGAGTCAGTTCAGAAAATTGCTTCAAAATTACGCCCCGGTCTTCTTGATGAGCTAGGTCTTATTCCCGGTATAGAATGGCAGACACAGGATTTTATGAATAATACCGGAATTGAGTGTGAATATACACTGCCTAGAGAGGAAATTATTCTTGATCAGGAAAATATTTGCGTTACTTAAATACCGGATCGCCGATGCTGATACTTAGACCTGGGTGAGATTTTAAAATGAGCGCAATAAAAAAAGTTTTTAGTTTTGAATATGTAGTATCAATTTATATTTTCACTTTTGGGGCATTTTTATGAGTATACAACCTGTATCCACAACTGAAGCATCCCAACATACTAATTCAGAACCTCCCTTACGACCTACGACACCTAGAATACCAGACTCCCTAGGCCCTCACCCTGAAAGTGTAAGACCTGCGCCTAGTGGAAATAACGCTCGGTCCCCACTTGGAGTGGTCTGCGATTTTTTAACCTGCATTAATTTTTTTATTCTTTCAACCTTTCATAAAATCCAAAGATTTTTTTGCCCTTGCCTTTCGAAAGCAACCCACAGCGCTCCTGTTGCACCACGAAGTGTAATCCTGCCCCCAACCCCAAGAATGCCCCCTCCTCTTCAAGATCCCGCTGCCAGCTCTTTACCATTAAGATCCTCTATAGCAGATGCAGAAGAAGCTGAAGATCGAGCTTTTCAAGCTCTTGCTCTATCAGAGGATGATAGAGAAAACATCGCATTTTTAGTAAATACCCTAGCTACAGCCGTATTCCTACCCACCGAAGATCTTAAACGGCGTGGAGATGCAATTAGACATGTTCATCCCTTTGTCTTCTGGAAATATATTCTTACGCAAGAGAATTTAGCAGCGCAAATGAAAGCCATAAAACCTAAATTTTTTGGCATTATTTGGGGACAATTTTCTGCAGGATGTATTGAAAAACTAGAAGCTATGGATGATGCTAGCCTTTTAGCCCCCTATGTAAATGCCTTTGCAAGAAGCATTCGAAGAGATCCACGGGAACTTAGAGACCTCATGAATGTATCTTGGATCGATTTTCTAAATAGCCTTATTGACTCAAGCCCAGAGGCCTTACCTCGGAGAACTCGTGAAGTAAATCCTATACGACTTGACAGAGACTCTGGTTCAGCCGCAACAACTGCATCTGATAGTACAGCCAGCCGGGGATCTTCTGTTATACTACCGATAGGGGAACATCCAGCCGCGTCTACAGGACTATTTAACACTCCAAGATCTGGAGAAATACAAGCAACGGGTATGGCATTATCCCCAGAGCGAGCTTCCCCCAGCATGAGAATAGACTCTATTTTCATGACAGTTGTGCAAAAACAAAAGCTAACCAGACTGCTTACAGATATCTCTCAGAATTCCCCCATTTTACTTGGGTTACAAGTCGCCTTTCTAAGAAATGACTGGCAGGCGTTGCAAGACGTGCACCCGTTAAGACTATTACATGAAGTGTTTACTAATCCATCTCACACAGCAAAACTTGATCTCATACTAAAAAGTAATCTAAAGAGAACTTATTTTTTAGATGACTTTGCATATACCCTTAAGACTGGCGCATCGAGGGCATTAGACTTATCCTCTTACTTTGATGATTTCAAGAGACAAATGCGAATCGAAGATTATCCCCTAGAAAGCCTTAGGGGTGGGGGTAATCATGAGTGGAGACTGCTTATCAAGCATCTTCATAACATTAAAACTGCCGCGGCCGTAGAAAGCACTTTTAGTGGTTAAAAAAATATTAACTCTGCAAAGTAGTTCCTTCAGCAGGAGTTACTACTATGAGCCAAAAAACTATCCCCTTCTTCCTTCTATATCTACTAACCTTGATCCTGGGATCTTCTTTTACGATGATCCCTTCATCATCCGGGGTTTTATTAAGTACCAGTGGCATGGGGCTTTCTAAGCTCGATTATGGAAACGTTTTTATTTTACTAATATCTGGCGCTTTATTCACCTCTTATTTTGGAGGAATTATTGGAAAAAATATAGGGATTAAGAACCTTCTTATCTTTGGACTATGTATGTCCTGTATTTCGATGGGACTATTTTCTTTAGAATCTTTATTTCTTCAGGAAGTAGGGCTTAGCTATCCAGTCCTCATGCTCATTTTATTTTTCTTAGGGACAGGCTATGGAGCCATGATGACATCTCTTTCCACCTATTTTTCACAAAGAAAAGGCTCATCTCAGAACCTCTTTATACCTCTCGGAATGGGATCCTGTATTTCCCCCTTGCTTTTTGAGATATGCCAGAACATTGGGATTTGGTGGGCAGCGCCACTACTAGTAGCAACCTCACTGGCCTTACTTAGCATTTTTGTCTTTTTCCTTTTTCCAAAGCCGGATAGAAGATCTCCCATTGCCGCCTTTTCAGTAAATTGTCTTATACAAAATCGGCAACTTCTCCTGTTTGCGGGCATGACCGTTTTTTATGGAATGTGTGAAACGCTCTTTAGCACTTGGGGTATTATTTTTGTAAAACAAGACAAGGGAATAAGTGACTTGATTGCAAGCTACGCGCTATTTTTCTTTTGGCTTTTTGTTATGCTCGGAAGATTTGCACTAGCAGGCACTGCAAGAGTAAACCTCAAGAAAATGTTCATATCCTTGGTAGTCATGCTTGCTATAGCATGTATCGCAGCAGGGATTAGCTCTTCAACAACTTCTATCCTTATCGCTTTTTGTCTTGCAGGCCTTGGATGCTCTAGCCTTCTACCTCTCATTTACCAATACTGTCAAAAACTCTTTGAGGGACAAGAAATGGCAATAAGCGGAATGCTCGGCGGTATGTATGTCATTGGATATGGCCTATCAGCTGCAGGAGTTGCCTGCGTAGAAAGAAGAGCGCAAATTTCCTTTACCTCTGTTTTCATAGGAGTTGGAACTCTTCTTATTATGTGCATCGTCACCCTTAGCTGGAATAGAAAAGCCTCGAAGGCTCTTAGCTAGGTAAATTTTGCACTTTGAATAAAAAAGCCATTACTTCTTGCAGGTGCCATAGTACCTCTTCATTAAGCGCTGCATTCTTAGATAACTCGCATGCCTTTTCCAAATGAGTTACAGCCGATTGTATAGCACAGACGCAGTCATGGTTCGAGATCTGCTTTTTAACGACTAAGATCTCATCAATGACACTCATATAAAGAGCTGGATCGCCACACTTATCCGTCGGGCTCTGATTGAGCCTGACTAAATGGGGCCTTAGCTTATCTGCAATTTCTTTGATTAGGTGTTGTGAAGTGTGATTATGAGGACTTGGAAAGTCTATAGGCTCAGCTGACATCTACGCACATCCCATTATTATATTTTACTTAATAACCGCACTGTAGGAGATTTAAGTAATTTGCACAATGGTCTTAATTTTTTTGCTCTGCTAAATCCCTCTATAACTTCTATAATCTCTTATTTCGTGATATAGGGTCCTGCTAAAAATGAGAGGAAGATTTTTTATTTTCTGTTTTTGTTCTAGACATTAGGATCTCTTTGGTATAAAAAAATCTTTTGAAATAGAATCGAAAAAAAACAGGCTCGCCTTTAGCTTTTTTTATCAGCCATCTAAGGAACCCTAAACTACACCGTATGGAGTAATTATTCCTATGCTAAAAACTTATTACAAGCTCACTAAACCCGGCATCATCATGGGCAATGCTATTACAGCAACTGGAGGATTTTTTCTGGCGTCTAGGGGGTATTTTAATCTAGCTTTATTAGGATACATGCTTCTTGGCTTGTCACTCATCATGGCATCTGGATGTGTTTTTAATAACTACATAGACAGATCGATTGATAAAAAAATGGCAAGGACCAAAAATAGGGCTCTTGTCAAAGGTGAAATCCCCGTAGTTAACGCTTTAGTATTTGCTACGTGTTTACTTATAGGTGGATCGGCAATTCTTGAAATGTTTACCAACTTGCTAACCTTGGTGGTCGCTTTAATCGGGTTTATTGTCTATGTATTTATCTATACTCCAATGAAAACTCGTTCAACTCATGGGACACTCATTGGAAGCATATCTGGAGCAGTTCCTCCCGTTGTAGGCTATGTCACGGTAAGCGATAAATTAGATCTCGGAGCTCTTCTTCTATTTCTGATTATCGCCCTATGGCAAATGCCGCACTTTTTTGCGATCGCCATGTACAGGATCAGTGAGTACAAAGCCGCCTGCATCCCAGTGCTTCCAGCTGTAAAGGGGATGTACGTAACAAAAGTGCAAATGCTAATCTATACAACAGCATTTCTACTTACTTCTCTTTTACCCACTGTATTTGGGTATACAGGGTACTCCTACTTTACCGTTGCTGCAATACTCGGGCTTGTATGGCTCGTTGTTTGTGTAAAAGGATTTAGGGCGAAAAATGACAACTTATGGGCACGCAAAATGTTTAAGCTATCCTTGTTTGTCATAACGGCACTAAGTATTATGATTTCTATAGATACGATCTAACTATTGCTTACTTGCAGCTGCAACTGAAGCAATTGCAAGAGTCTGCCTGTTTGTTTGCTGTGCAGCCACAACCACTTCCGCAATTACAAGGGACTTTAGAATCCCGCTCAGCGACTTGTGGAGAGCTATTTTGAGAGGAAGAACAACCGCTCAAAGCAAAAAATCCGGCAGTTAGAATAACAGAAAAAATGATCTTAACCATAACTCTCCTTTAAAAATACTCTGATATCACAGATCGCGTATTTTTCTCATTACAGCTTTTCTTCCAAGCAGTGCTGAGATGTTCGACTCTCTACAGGATTCAAGCTATTTATAAGTTCTTTTTTGCTTAGCTTCACAATCCAACATTCGTGATCGTCCCTTCCGTAGGCAACCCAAACATAATTTTTATCCAAAACAAAACCACAAGGGAATACCACTTTAACAGGCTTCCAGTAGGGTGTATACGACATCCCTGAATAGAATCCTTTTCCAAAAATGGGCTCTGGGCTTATTCGGGTAATTGCAAAGGGAGGCTGCGCAGAAAAGGTATACGCTCCCATAAAATAATGAAGAACATCGCTCCCTTCTGAGTGAATACTTGGCATAAGGGTCGAAGAATGAAAAAAAGCAAGATATTCCCCCTCATCCAAGATCCCTGAGGTTCCTCCACGGAGCTCACCCCATGGCCACTGAACAGAAAAATCAGTCGATGCTACACATTCACACCGGCTTTCCCCATTAACAAGATAAAATATTATATGGGGCATGATACTATAGGCAAGACACAGTGATCCCTGATAATCAAAAGGGGCCCAATTTTTTTCTCTTCTATTAGGATTTTCTCCTGGAAAATCCGATAGACATTCTATTCCCTTAACTAAGAAACCCTTTTCTGAAGAAATAAGCTCCGCAACGTATACTCTAAAGCCCCCCCGAGTCATGACAGTATGGTGATTATCAGAGTAAACCACATACAGCTTACCGGCCACTTCCATGAGCCTCAAATCATCAATCCTTGCAGGAATATTAGAGTTCTCCTCGCGAAAGGATAGGATCTGAGGATCACCTAAGGGGTTGAATTCTTCATCAAGCCATAAAAGTCCAATGCTAGAAACAAACTTATCTTTAAGGTCTGGAATAAAGCGAAAGCTTAAAAGAAGATTCCCCTCCCAACGTATGATTGAAGGGTTAAAAGCATCCGGGTAGCCTGCAATGCAAATCTGCTTGCTCTCCAAGACAAATTCTTGAGGGAACTCCTCTAAGTCTACCAGATCCTCAGACTGTAAAAAACCGCAATACAAAAGAAAAAAAAACAATAATTTATATATAAGTTTCATAAAAAAGGGCTAAAATTATTAATTAGGAAGTTTAATTAAACTGCGTAGTAACTTCTCTTTATCGAGCTTTACTACCCACATTTCATGGTCCTGTTTCCCATACACAACAAAAATATACTTTTCCGCAGCGATAAACCCCCCAGGAAATACAACACGCATAGGCTTCCAGGTTTTATAACTCGGTCCTACATAGAAATCTTCTCCAACTATAGGCTCCGGACTCATGCTTGTAATACTAAAGGGAGGATCGGGAGAAAATGTATAGGCCCCCATAAAATAATGGACCATCCTTTTTCCCTCTGACTGCACAGTTTGTAGATCCTTACAGGTATGAAAAAAAGAAAGATACTCACCATCTACTAAAAGTCCTTGCGTTCCCCCGCGGAGCTCTCCCCAATTCCAATAAGCTTGATTTGTAGAAAGAGCATACGTCTGGCAAGTATTTGTTCCAAAAATGGGCCGAAATACTCTGTGAGGCTTGATTGTATAAGAAAGCAATAGCTGATCATCATATACAAAGGGAACCCAATTTTTTTCGGTTCTATTTATATTTTCTACATCAAAATGTAAAAGCCACTCTGGATTTTCGAGAAAAAACCCTTCATCATCTTTTTTTATTTCAGAGATAATCATGCGTCGGATATCGCTTCCAAAGGGGCCTCTACCAATTCCAGTTTTTTTCTCCCACACATTATTGAAAACTAGATAGAGCTTCTCCCCTACTCCAATAATACGTGGATCTTGCTCTAGAGAGAAGGTAAAGGGATCCTTAAGCTCCATGCGCAAGATGGTAGGTAGCCCTATAGGATCAAAATTCTTATCCAATAGGACGAGAGCAATTTTATTAGTTACTAAGCCTTGTGCATCTCTTGTGCGAAAAACCAAAAGTAATGAATTTTGCCACCGAATAATCGAAGGGTTGAATGAAAGGGGAAATTCAGGAATTTTAATCTGTTTTGTCTCTAGGACAAAATCTTGCTTGAGAGTTTGCAAATCTAGTAACCGATCATCTTCCGCAGAAAAATCATGCGAAAAACAACTAGCGATAAGTAAACTACCTAGTAAAATAGATTTTTTCAAAGCTATCCTCATTTAGGGAAATAATCAAAGGGAAACGCGTCATATAGCTTCTGCAAATCACACTCGAATGGATCCTCCCCTCCTAAGGAAAGAGCTTCTTCAATGGTTGTTGCATAGGTAGATGGATCACGATTTGTGCCCAAGTAGTAATCGTGGAATTTAAATAAAGGCTCTCCTTTAGAAACTCTCAGCCAGCGAGCAGGGACCCCAAAAGCCTCCGCAACGATAATACCATGCAAAGAACTTGATATAACAAATTTGCTATCTAAGATTTTCTCAATAACTTCATTCCAAGGCTCTGTAGGATAAACTACATTGCTATATTCTGATTTAGGGAACATCTTAACATCCGAATAATGAGGGATGATAAGGTACTCATAACTTGGGTTGTCCTTTTTTTGAAATTCAGGAAAAAGATAAGGGAGTAAAAGAGCCGGATCTCCATAAACTTCAGGAACGTCAATAGCAAAGTTCTCTATTAAAAATTGCCTTGTTAAGGGACCTCTGACAGATCTTACATCCAATTGAGAAAATCGATACTCTGCCATTTTGCCTGACTTGCTCCCAGAGCCCCAGAGAACATCTCCATCTTCTGCAAAATACAAGATAGATCCTACAGCTAAGAGCTTTTGTCTTTTAACTTTGGGATTTTTCTTATAAATCTCTACAGGGCCCTCTATCATTTTTTCCACAATCTTTACAGAAAGATAGTCTCCAAAATTTACAAATGTTTTTGCATCCCAATAGAATAACGGAAGGGCTACACCATCCTCTGCTCTAACAGATATTTGGGGGGCGCACATAAGAAAAACAAATGACAGCAAAAACTTGCGCGATTTATTTGAAAGAAGCCTGCAGTAAAGTCGTAGCATAGAAAACCCTTAAGCACTTGATTTGTAAAAATAACGAGATCCAGGAATTTGAAAGCCTTTTTTTCAAAACGGCAAAGTCTACTGTAAATAGGTGATTAACTTCAAAAAAAACGTGAAAAACAGAAAAAGCTTTGAAAGGAATACCCGACTCAAGCAAAGATCAACTATTACCGCAGGCATAAAAAATATGGAATTTTTTCCCGATATAGACACACTATCTCTTTGGCTTGTAAACTATGGAAGCATCGCACTTTTCGTACTCTTATGTGTGGGAATCATCGCTTTACCAGTCCCTGAAGAGACTCTGATGATCATCGCTGGGGCCCTAATGCGTCACGATAAGTTAAATATCCCAGCAACAATTACTGCCGCCATATTAGGAAGCCTTTGCGGTATTACGGTAAGTTATCTGCTCGGGCGCTTAGCTGGAGACTACATCCTCAGTAAGTACGGAAAATTGATCGGCCTTACTCCTATCCGAAGAAAAAAGGTACATGACTGGTTTTCAAAATTTGGTAAATGGGCTCTGCCTATCGGCTATTTTATTCCTGGCATTCGCCATTTCACCGGATTCATTGCTGGATCGACTAAACTTAAGATAGAGCATTTTATGCTCTATGCCTATTGCGGAGGAATCCTCTGGGTCTCTGTATTTCTATCAATTGGATACTTTTCTGGGCGTTACTGGGTAACAGCTTTTGAAGAAAGGTCTCTAGATTCTGTTTTCTTATTCGGTGCTGTAGCATTCCTCATCTGCGCATTCTTTATCTTTAAAAAATTCCGCCGCAAATAAGTAAATGCTTAAGCAAGATTTAAGACCCCTTAAGCAAATGGCTATATTAACCGAAAACAGATCCTACTGGATTATCATATGCAACAGATAGAGATTTGATTTTTTCCATTACTAGATAAAGAGCTGCACCGGACGGAATACACAAGCCCCAATATTTGCAGCAAATACCATTGTTGCTCTAGAAATAATGATTGCTGCTACCTTTAGATAGCACATTACAGATCTTTTATTGCGTTCTGAAACAGCCGCTCTTACCAGGTCTATATTTCTTTGTTGTAAGCTACCAGCGCTCCTCTCTTTACGCGGTGCTCAAGGCCGGAAAGCTACATGCACTTGAAAGTGTAATTTGTTGACTCACAATTAACATCCATTTTAAATTTTATTATCAATGAATGAACCTTAAGCAAGCTGGAGACAACCGAAACCAATGCTATAAAAACTAATTAACATTAAAATTTAATGATAATTATCACGTAAATTTATTAAATTACACAGCAAAAAAACATTAAATAAATATTAAAATAATATATAGAAAAAAGTTGTAAATAAAAGCCTACAAACGTATTCTTTAGTATTGAAAATCGAAACCACTGGAAACATCCTATGTCTCTACTCACCATACCACAACCCAAAGCCAAAAGCCCTTTAACCGCAGAGCAAAAAAAATTCAAAACCCTCACTACTAAAGTAGAAAAATTACAAACATCCCTTGGCAAAACGGAAAAGAAATTTGAAGAGTGGCTGATGTATTATTATAAAGAGATACTACCAATGCAACAGGCATTCGCAAGCGCCTTAATAAGCCAAGTAAAAATTTTATATTCCTTCTATAAAGAACCTAAAGGCTTGTCAAGGGAGCAGAAACTTGCCCTTAAAGAAATAATTTCGGAAAAAATCCAGGTAATTTTCAACTATTCTTCTCTTATACCAAGAGATGAGGAAATTTTAGCTATCTACGAAGAGTTCAGGCAACAAGACCTTTCACCGGATGACTTAGAAGAGTTTGAAGATTTTAAAACCTCTACGAGAAAAATGTTTGAGGACAAAGGGATCGACATAAATCTTGATGATATAAAAATCACCGATAATTTCGATGATGTTATAAGCAAGGTGTTTGCATCTCTTGATGAAGAGGAGATGGAGCAGTTTAGAAAGGATAGACAAGCGCCCCCTCATAAAAAAAATAAGAGAGAAAAAGAGCAGGAGCGTCAGCTCAAAGAGCTGCAAGATCTGCAAAGGAAAGGGATCAGAACTATTTACAAACAGCTCGCAAGACTCTTGCACCCCGATCTCGAGTTGGACCCAGCTCTACGAGAAACAAAAATAACCCTTATGAAACAGCTCACTTCCGCCTATGAAACAAACGACCTTTTCACACTACTAAAACTCGAAAGAAAGTGGGGTAACAAGTCCCAAGACCAGAAAAACATGTATAGCGACGCGCAGCTTAAAATTTTCAATAAAATGCTTACGGACCAATTAGAATCTCTTAACATGCAGCAGTTCCAAATTCTAGCCCATCCGAGGTTTTCACCTCTTCATAACCTCCAGATGTCTCCCCAATCAGATGGAACCAAAGTATTATCTAGAACAAAAATAGACTATAACAACCACATATCTTCCCTTAAAATACAGATAGAGCATTTACAAAGTAAGAATGGATTAAAAGCATTGAAAGAGAAGCTAAAAGCCTACTCTTTTAATGGTTACTAAAAACCTCTAGCGATCCTGCAAAGGAAAAAGAATAAGCTCCCCTTAGCCTTGCAGGATCGAATAAATAAGATTACCTATGATCTACATCATAGCTTACAGTTAAAACTACATACGTTAGATAAGCACCGCATGGCAAGAGAGAACCGGTTGCTAGTGCTAGTGTTCCAATCGATGCAAAAGCCACTCCACTAACTAAAGCGACGGCCCCACTGATTGCTAGAGGAATGGCTAGAGAGCCTGCAAAAGCTGGCAATGCAAATTTATAAGCGCAATTTGTTTCTACAGTGAGGCGATAAAATAAAGATCCAGCCAAACAAATCGCTAAATTTACCGGAAGGGAAAAGGGAAGCAGTAGCGAAAACGCAGTCATGGAAACAGCTCGAAAAATATGATTCACAATAAGCGCCACCTTATAAAATTCCGGACGAGTGGAGAAATACTCTCTGAGCCAATCCGTCGGTTCTTTCAACACATTGAATTTCACAATTGCATTATGCAAACAAGTACTTGCCATAGCTTTCTCCTGAAGAAAATTTAGATTGGTAAAATTTTTAATCAACTTCAAATACTTTATACATTCTTAACTAAATTCCACACAAAAAAAAATTGAAGAATCTCAAAAAATCCTAAACTCTTCAGTTTTTTTTATACAAAGAGATAAGTAATTTATTGATTTTATTCTCCCAAACTAAAAAAATCAGTTGAAAACACAGAGGACAGACAATGAAGCTTCTTAGTACAGGACTTAGCGCCGCAACGATAAATCTTTTATTTTCTTACACAGCCTACGCAGAGATTAACCAAGCAGTAAACTGCGATAATACCGCTCGACCTTATAGAGTAACTGCACGCCATATCGATCCGAACGGCATAGGATATAACCAAGGATATACCACCCTTGAAGGATTCTTCCCCTTATATAACGACTGGGAAAAGTGGGTCTTTTTTCTAGATACAAGGGCTCATGTTTTTAACAATGGCAAGCCGGCTGTCAATGCTGGAATCGGAACACGTTACCTAACGAACAATCACGGCATTTTCATTAGAAAGATTTGATAGATTTTGCTAAAAAAATTTACCCGAATTATCAAATCTTTTATTGAATT
>Ga0118677_10014082_pt1 | contig 11371 bp, 7 predicted proteins | sample AliMusrvi5mmetaG_FD_86154 | JGI IMG/M metagenome (GOLD analysis project Ga0118677, IMG submission 86154) | reverse complement strand
ATGCGTGTTGCAAACGCCGGCCACGCTGGAGTGAAAGCAATCGGCACACCCGTGAGATGCACGACGATGAGGAACAGCGACGCAAACAGCGTGCTCTTCAGAATCTTGCGCTGCGTCACCAGGTCGAAGACCATCATCGCAAGCAGAAATCCAAACGGGACCAGGTCCTGCGCTTTGGGGTTGTTCTGCAAGCCGTGCCGATGCACTACTCCGCTGCTGCAATCGCCGCCACGATCTTGTCCATCGCATCGCGATCGGCGCTATCGCCGGGCAGATGATTTTCAATCAGGATGGAGAAGATCACCGTCTGGCCGCTGGCGCAATCCAGATAGCCGCTCAGCGCGCGCCCCTCGCCGTGCGTTCCCGTCTTTGCGAAGACGTGACCCTTCAGCGGGGCCGTTGTGAAGCGGTCTGACAGAGTGCCATCGATGCCACCGACGGGCAGGCTGGCCTTCCACGCCGCGAACCACGGCTGCGGCGCTCCGGTCTTGAGGTCGTGCGCGGCGAAGGAGAGCAGCTTCGCCACCGCTCGTGGCGTGACGAGGTCGTAGCTGCTGAGGCCGGACCCGTCGTAGAAGATGAAGTCGTTTGGATTGATCCCGGCGCGTCTCGTCAGGAAGGATCGGATGACATGAGCTCCATCTGCGGAGGATGACGGTGGGCAGTTGAACGATGCGCCAAGATCGCGCACAAGAAGCTCGGCATGCAGGTTCTGGCTGACTTTGTTGGTGAATACGATGTCTTGGACAAGCGGAACAGAGCTATGAGTTGCGAGAATCGATCCCGACGGGAGCGTCGTGTAGCACTCTTCGAAGCATGCTTGCAACTCGCGGCAGGTGGCTGGCATGCGCATGTCATCAAGGAATCCGACGCGCTGTTGGAGTGGTTCGTGCAGTGCGTGTGCGTTACCGCGCACGGTGATACCGCGAGCCTCGAGTAGCTGTTTGAACGCCATCGCGGCATACTCCGCCGGATCGTCGATGGCGATCTCCTCTACATCCGGTGCAGCGCCATCGGCGATTTGGCCGTAGACGCGAAGGGTCCGCGAACCGGGCGCGCGTTCCACCTGAATGTTGGTGGGCGACTTGGGTGGTCCAAGAATTACCTGCGACTGAACGGTGTAATACGGTACGCCGTTCTGGTTCAAACTGACGGTGGCGTTGTGGTTGAACTGGCCCGGGATGGTGTTGGCGGTCACGGTGAGCGGAAGCTGATTGTCTTCGATGGAGAGAGCGGTGACGGGGGCTCCGTATCCCCACACAGCGTCATCCATCGACCAGCCGTTGGGATATGGTTCCCACGGGAATAGTGTGTCGTCGCCGACAATGTCGCCTGTGATGACCTTGACACCTTTTGCTGCGATCTGATCGGCGAGGTCGACAAGATAACGCAGAGGGTTGGATTCGGAGGAAGGAGTGCTTGATTTAGGCTGTGAGGCTGGGGAGGTGTATGGAAGCTGCCGTCCGGAGAGATTTGCATCACCGAAACCGTCGATTACTAAATCTCCGGTGACTGTGGCACTTGCTAAATCCAACGAGCCCCGTACCACTGTCGGGAAGGTGTGAGTAGGCCCTAGCAGCGCCATCGCAGCAGCCGTCGTAAACAGCTTGGCGTTGCTGTCGGGCCGGAAGAGCTGGCCCTCGTTCAGCATGTAGATTGGCTTGCCGTCGAGCGTGGTCACCACGACACCCCAGTGCGCGCGCGCGACCGCGGGATTGGCGAGGAGCGCTGCAATATGTTGGGCAAGAGGTTGTTGCGCAGAGGAGACAGCCTCGGGCTTCGCTGCGTCAGCCGCTGTTTGGCCCACCGCCGCAGCGCACGCCGCAGCCAGAGCCGCCACGCACACCGCCGTCCGTATCGTGATGGTTATCCGCTGCATCCTGCGCGCAGTCTAGCACCACCGGCGCGCCGACTGATAGACTTATAGGGTTGTGCCGCAGACCGGTGCGCCCGCATACACTACGCGGCGCGAGGTCTGAAGCCAGTTCAGCCCGAGAGAAGCTCCAGCTCGAGCACAAAGGAAACAGACACAGTGGATCAACAGACCAGGGCAGCCCTCAAGCAAGACAAGTTTGTCAGCACTACAACCCACGGCCTGGAATGGGCCCGCGAGAACCGCCAGTCGGTGATCGTCAACGGCGGAATCCTGCTTGCAGTGGTTCTCATCGCTATCCTAAGCGTGGTGGTGTACAACAGCCGGTCCGAGGCGGCTTCCGTTGCCTTCGGCGCGGCCATGCAGGCCTACCAGACGCCGCTGGCGCAGCCCGGCCAAGCCGTGCCGCCGGGCGTGGATACCTATCCCTCCATCGCGGAGCGGGCCAAGGCCGCCAACGCGCTCTTTCTTGCCGTAGCGGACAAGTACGGCATGACACCCGACGGTCGCAACTCGCTCTACTTCGCTGGTCTCACCTACGTCGAGGCGGGGCAGAACCAGCAGGCCGAAGACACGCTGAAGAAGGTTTCTGGAAGCTGGGACAGCAACCTGGCCGCGCTGGGCAAGTTCGCCCTGGCCCAGTTCTACCGCAACACGGGCCGCGATCCCCTGGCCATCGATCTGTACAACCAACTGAGCGCGAAGCCGGCTTCTACCGTTCCCTATGGCATGGCGCAGCTTCAACTTGCCGACCTGTACCAGTCGGAGGGTAAGCCAGACGACGCTCGAAAGATCTACGCCAGTCTGAAGGACAAGGACCCGAAGGGCGTGGCCGGCTTGACCGCGGCCGGGAAGCTGGATCCATCCGCGGCTCCCGCAGCTCCGCCGCAGTAACGCCACCAGTACATGGCACGGCTGCATATCAGCATTGTGGAAGAAACTACGCGGCTTACTTTCTGGTGGCGGCGAGACGCTTCTGCGTGTCAATGAAGCGGCGCATGCGGTCCAGCGCACGGGCCCTGCCGAAGACGATGAGGCTCTCCAGCAGCGGCGGACTGGCCGTTTTGCCAGTGAGAATGGCGCGCAGCAGCATGAAGTTGTCCTTGACCGGCCACTGCTTGTCGACGCCAATCTGTTTCAGCGCGGCCTCCAGCTCATCGTGGGTGAAAGGCGTGGCTTCCAGGAGTACGAGCTGCTCGGCGGCGAAGGCCAGCGTCTCTTCCAGGGTGCGCGCCTTGGGGACGAAGGCCTCGGGCGCGGGCATGACGTCGTCCTTGAAGAAGAAGTCGGTCATCTCGCCGAACTGGGCAAGCGTCTCGATACGCGTCTGCACCAGGGGTGCAATGCGGCGCAGGTAGTCGTCGGAGAAGATGGTGGCGCGCAGGGCCTGGAAGAATTGCTCCGGTGGGAGCGCGCGCAGATACTCGCCGTTGAGCCACTTCAGCTTGGTGAGGTCGAAGACGGGCCCGCCGAGTGAGATACGCTTGAAGTCGAACTTTTCGAGCATCTCGGGCAGCGAGAAGATATCGCCCTGCTTGATGTTGATTCCCTTGGATACGATCTCCTCTTCGGTGGGCTGCGCCATGCCTCCGCCCATGAGGCCGAGGAAGTTGAGCATGGCCTGTGGCAGGAAGCCGGATTCGCGGTAGTAGATGAGCGAGACGGGGTTCTTGCGCTTGGAGATTTTGGATTTGTCGATGTTGCGCAGCAGGGGCATGTGCCAAAAGCGCGGCAGCTCCCAGCCGAAGGCCTTGTAGAGGAGGACATGTTTGGGTGTGGAGGAGATCCACTCCTCGGCGCGTATGACGTCGGTGATCTGCATCAGGTGGTCGTCGACGACGTTGGCCAGGTGATAAGTGGGGAAGCCGTCGGACTTGAGCAGGACCTGGTCGTCGACGTTGTTATGGGAGAAGGTGATGGCTCCGCGCAGTTCGTCGCGGAAGGCGGTTTCGCCCTCGACCGGAACCTTGAGGCGGACAACCGCGGGGCGACCCTCGGCTTCATACACCGCGATCTGCGACGCGGAGAGCTCGCGGTGCGCTCCGTTGTAACGCGGCGGCAGCTTGGCGGCAATCTGCGACTTGCGCATTGCGTCCAGCTCTTCGGCCGTCTCGAAGCTGCGATAGGCGTGGCCGGACACCAGCAGCAGATCGACATGGGAGCGGTAGATTTCAGTGCGCTCCGATTGTCGATAAGGGCCAAAAGGTCCGCCAACGTCTGGGCCTTCGTCCCACGCCAGGTCAAGCCAGCGCAGGGCATCGAAGATCATCTGCTCGGAGTCGGAGACGAAGCGGGCGCGGTCGGTGTCCTCGATGCGCAGCACGAACTTGCCGCCGCGCTGGCGGGCGTAGAGGAAGTTGAGCAGGCCGATGTAGGCCGTGCCAACGTGCGGATCGCCGGTGGGTGAAGGGGCAATGCGGACGCGAATCGGAGGCTGAGGATCGAGTTCGGACATGATTGTGTGCCGAGTTCGATGGTATCAGGCGGAAGACGATTCTATGCTCCGCCGGATTGCCCAGCATTATGTCCTAATTTGAGGGGAGGAGTTTTGGGCGGACCGCAAGAAGGGCTTTTTTGAATACGTCCGTCTGGGATAAATTCGCATTTCGTTCAAGGTAATAATCAACCATTGGCAGTGAAATCCATTTATATTCAGGAAACTCTGCTAACTGATAGGCGGCTATAGCTTGATGAATGTCTACAAGAACGATGCCGCTTTCTGTTCTGCCAGCTAACCAGCCACATACGAGGCGATATTGCTCGAATCGTTTGGTTTTCGATTCAAATTTCCTCGTATCGATGTACTTCAATGCCGAAAAAAGAAAGGCCGCTATACTTCCAACGACTGAAAGAAATTGAAGGGTACTCATTGCATTGCCTCCGTTGCTCTAATTGAGACGCTACCAAAAAATCTAATTAGGTCGCTTGACGGGTGCACAGTACAACACCAAATGGCTTGGAGGATGGCCCGTTTATTGCTGGAACTTCGTGCCCGGCGGCGGAAAGTTTTTCTCGGCGTCGTCCAACACGAGGACCCAGTCGTTACCGGGACCGCTGGATGGCGGCGTGAACTCCCGGCTGATGTCGCCGCGATGCACATCGGATTCCCTGTCTCCGGCCTCGACGCGCGGAAACTGTCCGATGAGGGTCGCAGTGCCAGTCCGCGGATCGTACCACCAGGCCTTGTATGCCTTGCCGGAGAGCGTGTCGAATATCTTGTCGCGCATCCTGACTCGCACCGGTCTACCCGTGGAGGTGTAGACGAAGATATAACTGCCATCCGAATCGCGCGTGGCCTGGATTCTATCGGTGGTGCTGCCTGGATCACTGACGATGAGCCATTGGTCGGGAATGCGTGTGAGCATCGGTCGTGATTCAATGAGGGCGCGCAGGTACTGAATCTGGGAGCCTGCCGGCCTGTTCAATGCATCCTGCAGCGAGACCGCCGGCATGCCATACGCCGAGCCGGTGCGGGCCGGAACGCCAGGGGATGGATCCTGATAATTCCACACGCCCTGACTGCCGTACGCGTATCCCGCGGCGCCTGCGAAGACGGAGCAGTAAGCCACCCGGCGCACGTCCTGTGCCTGAATGATGGGCACTCCGGGTTTATAGGCGATCAGATCGTCGACGATTCCCTCGTACGTTGACTCGCCTTCAACAACTGGTTTGACGGGCGTCTTGTCCCAATCCTGCGCGACGAGTTCGTACGAGCGGTTGAGCACGATATGGCGCGATTGCACCATGTTGAAGTCCAGCCATGCATCGTTCTGGAACCATCGGCTGGAGCTTTGGATTCCGGTGGGATGGTAGGTTTTGAGATGCGTGCCGCCATCGCCCGCGGTGATGCCGGACGCCATCGCGCGCCAGATTTCCTCCGTTCCCACGGGATACCAGTCGCCGCCCAGTACGAAGAGCACGCGCTTGTCGCGGTAGCGTGTGCCCAGGAACTTGCCGTAGTTGAATGCGCTGGTGGTATCCAGCACGGAAGTTTTCTCGTTGACATACTCCTTGCCCCAAATGGGCACGAGGGCAACATACATGCCGAGGGAGTTGGCTTTATCGACGGCGTAATCGACGTGTTTGAAGTACTCGGGATTCGGTTCCGACTTGGTGCCTTTGATAAACACCGAAGCGCCATATGGGTTTGTACGGTCCAGGCCGCCGTAGTGGGCCACTATGGCCTGAATGACGGTAAACTTCTTGGCCGCGCGATCCTTCATGTAGAGGTCGATATTTTCGCGGGTCATATGGAACAACCCCCACGACGTATCGGCCATGTAGAAGAACGGCTTGCCGTCCTGGGTGACGAGGAAGCGGTGGTTATCGGAGACACGGATGGACGACGGCGCCTGCGCCACGGCTGGCAGCAGGCTGGTTGTAAGGATCAGGATGCCCGCCAATAGCAGGCCTGTACGAGTACTCTTCATGCGCATCGCCCTCATGTTGTAATCCGGCCCGTTCCGCCCGCTGACAGCGCTGGACGTTCCGCGCGCAGGCTGAACCACACCGCCGAATCTTATAGGGGTGTGTGGATGGAAAGCAACGACGGGAATGGTCGACGCCTCTGCTGCTGTCCTATCCACAGAGGTCTCCGCGGGATTGACTATATCGTTACCTTTATCGTTAACTTTTTTTGTTGACATCAGGCTAAACGGCAATATAGATTTCCCTGAGTTATCTAAATTCAATGTGGAGTGAGGCATGTGCGAAGGATTCGCCATGTGTTCAGCAATCTTTGCCTTGAAGGAATTACGGTGCTGTAGCAGCCTCGTATGAGTTTATATAAAAGCGCAGCTAGTAGCAGTTGAGGAGCCAGCGTTTCTACATCTCTCTCGCTCTAGCCTGCTCTGACTCACGGCCCATTGTCTTTCTCTCCCAGCCACACTTAGCAGCTTTGAAGTCTGCTCCGATGAAGGTGTAAAGACATCCTTATGTTGCAGTGAAAGTCTTGAATCAAGAACAGGAAAGGCAAGAAATATGTCCATATTACGACGATTCGTTTACACGGCAGCCCTTTTCTTATGGGTAATGCTGTTGATCAGCCCAGCTCTGCAAGCTCAGCTTTCCACAAGAGCTGCCATCACAGGGACCGTAACGGATTCCTCCGGTGCAGTGGTGCCAGACGCGACCGTGACGATCACCGACAATGCGACCCAGGTCTCCGTGAAAACCCGGTCAAACGGCAGCGGCACCTATGTGGCGTCCGATCTGAATGTGGCGACTTACTCCATCACTATTGCCAAGTCAGGTTTCAAGAACTATACCGTGACTGGCATCGAGCTTCACCCGACGGAGACGGTCCAGGTAAATGGATCGCTTGTGGTTGGCGCTGCCAGCGAGACCGTCACGGTGGGGGCAACCTCTACCTATGTGGAGCTGTCGACTCCTGAGAATTCTGCCTATATCTCCGGGGGAGATGTGAGTTCGCTGCCCATGAACGGGCGCAACTACTCCGCTGTAGCGGGACTGCTGCCGGGCGTGAACAATCTATCGCAAGGCTCGGCGCTGACGACGGGCGGCCGTTCAACTAACGATTCTCTATCCATTAACGGGATGGCGACTTCGCGCAGCTTCTATGCGGTGGACGGCATATGGAACGAGAACACTGGCAACATGACCCAGCAGTCGGTGATTCCGAACCCGGACTCGATTGAAGAGGTACGTGTCCTGCAGAACAACTTCTCCTCGCAGTATTCGCTGCTGGGATCGTCGGTAGTCATGGTGCAGACCAAGAGCGGCACGGCGAACCTTCACGGCACGGTGTGGGAGTTCTTGCGGAACGATATGTTCAATACAAAGCCCTACTTCCAGACATCGACCGTCATCCCGCCCTACAAGCAAAACATCTTCGGCTTTAACGTGGGTGGACCGGTCTTCATTCCACATCACTACAACAGCGATCGCAAGAAGACCTTCTTTTTCTGGGACGAGTCGTATGTGGTCCTGCATGTTCCAAACCAGAACACCAGCCAGCTTCCGCTAGCCAACCAGATGGCCGGCTGCTTCATCTCGCCGATCAAGGACCCCAAGACCGGCTTGCTTTTCCCGACAGTCTCCACCTGCAACGGAGCGACCGGCACGTTCTACCAGATCCCGGCCGCGAGAATCAACACGAGCTCGCAGGCGTACCTGCAAACGCTGTATCCGGCACCCAATTATGCGCCCGTCGGCAGCACACTCAATTACATCAACAATCAGGCCGTGACCACCTATCAGCGGGACGATCAGATCAAGATTGACCACTACTTCTCGCCCAACTACCACCTGCTAGCCGAGTACTTCCAGGAATATCAGAAATTTGCACAGAACACTGTGTCCAATGGCACGACTCCGATCAGTTCGGAGACGGACTTTACACACAACAAACTGGCATCGGTCTCGCTGACACAGACCCTGACGCCGAACATGATCAACACGACCAACATGGCCATGAATATCTTTCTTCTGAACCTGACTGTGGTGGGAAAGAGCGATATCAGCCAGATTCCGAATTTCAGTGAAACCCTTTTCTATCCGAATGCCAACTATTCCACCCGCACTCCTGTGGTGAATTTAGCCGGCGGGCTGGCGGGACAGGGCATCAATGGGCGGCCCATCCCCCATGCCTCCGATCTTGACAATACGGTCAGCGACAATTGGAGCTGGCTGACGGGCAAGCACTTTCTTACAGCGGGAGTGACCTTCGTCTTCAACACCAAACGACAGCTTACGATCAATGCGACGAATGGAAGTTTCACTTTCTCCGGTACTTCCTCCGCGCCGACTTCCGCGCAGAAGACCGCAGCGGGTACTTGCAACACGGGCAACACCATTACAGCCTCCCAATGCACGCAGGACGATGGGGTTGCGGACATGCTGCTGGGGTATATCGCCAGCTATAGCCAGACCAGCTTCGAGCCCCACGGCATTATCCACGACTTCTCCTGGTCCCCGTACGTGGAGGACCGGTTCCAATTCAACAAGCACCTGACCCTCACGCTGGGGTTGCGGATGTACCACATGCCGCTGCCCTACGGCGTACCGAACTCGGAGACCAACTTTGTGCCCTCGGCCTTCAATCCGGCGCTGGCACCGACGGTGAATGAGTTCACCGGCGCGACCAACATTCCGACCGGCACTACCTACAGCAACGGCATGGTGTTTAACAACGGCGGGGCAGGCTGCCTTGGAGCGCCTCTCTCGGGCACCCCTTGCAGCGGGCTACCGGTCAACTTCTCCAACAACCACATCTGGTACTTTGCGCCGGATGCAGGCTTCGCGTGGGATGTGTTCGGCGATGGCAAGACCAGCCTGCGCGGCGGCTATGGCGAGAGCTACACCCGCATCTTTACCAATCAGGACTGTTCCTTCAACTGCGATGCGAACCCTCCGGTCTTCACCAACGAGGCGCTAACGAACCTCGTACTGCCATCCACGTCGAACTGGAACGTCGCAGGGGCGGGCGGTTCCGCGGCTAGCACGACGAGCGCCGCTACCATCACCGCGATGGACCCGGACATTCAGGCGTCTCCGGTGGCGAGTTGGTCACTGGGAGTGCAGCATCAGTTTCCGGCCAATTTTGTGGCTTCGATCGTGGGGGCGGGGAGTCGCATCCAGCATCTGGTGGCCACATGGAACATAAACCAGCCGGCACCCACCGTGGTAGGCGGTGTGAGCTATGACTTCAATCCGTTGCTGAACTCGAATCCGGCAAACAGCGGGAAACCCGACAACTCGGCATATTGGGCGCCGTATCAGGGTTATGGCTCGATCAATAGGGTATCCACCCATCTGTGGGGGGAATGGAATGGGCTTGAGGTGCAGGTCAAGCATCCGATGGGCAAGTCGCTCAACGTAACGGGGTCTTATACCTACTCCCACGATACAACCAATTTAAGTGGAGCGATCGATCCCTATGACGTCAACCGTTTCCATGGCAACGCGGAGAACATGAACTTCCCTCATTCGCTGGCGATTACGGCAATCTACCAACTGCCGTTCTTTCAGCACAGCGGCAACCTGCTGGAAAAGGAGGCGTTGGGCGGATGGAGCATCGACAATATCGCGACCTTCCGCAGCGGGACATCGCTATCGCCTGGCCTGGGCGAAACCGACGCGGGCCTGGCGTTGCGGCCGGACCAGGTACCGGGCAGCTCGACCAATGGGCCGAAGATCTGGAAGAATAACGCAGCTCCCAATCAGAAGTGGTTCAACACCTCAGCCTTCTCCTGCCCAGGGCTTACAGATGGGCTCAACTGCGGTACCTTCCCAGCAGCCAGCTGGGGACGCTATGGCACCGCCCAGACCGGCATCATCCGCGGGCCGGGCCAGGAACTATTCAATACGGCCCTGTATAAGACCTTCACCATCACTGACAAGGCGCGTCTCGAGTTCCGTGCGGAGGCGTTCAACACGTTCAACCATACCAATCCCGGCAATCCGAATACGAGCTTGAGCAACGCGAACTACGGAAAGATAACCAGTGCGACCGATCCCCGCATTCTGGAGCTCGCGCTGCGCTTAAAGTACTAGGCGCGTGTTCCACGTCCGGAGCTGCATAACTTCAATAGATGCAATCTAACGGGGTATCTCTCAGCTGAGAGATACCCCGTTGGCCGTTATAGCTCCATGGCGAATTGGTGGATGGGGGTGTAGGTGGGGTGCGTGGGTTCGGCGGCGAGGGCGAGGATGAGGCGTTCGAGGACGAGGAGTTTGTTGGCTGGGGAGCTGCGGAGTTCGAGGTCGGCCTTGGCGACGAGGCGGAGGGCGCGGGTGAGTTCGCGGCGGGATTTATAGCGGCGGGCCTGGCGGATGAGGTCTTCGGCGGCGAAGGGCGGCATGCGGAAGCCCTGCCAGAGGACAGCCCAGATGGCGCGCGAGTCGCGCACGTTCTTCTCCAGAATCACAAGCATCTGCCGAAAGGTGCGCGCCAGCATATAAAGGTGGCCAATCGCGGCATCTTCTCCAGCAAACGGCGCTGGATAACTTTGAATACTTCATCCTGCTCAACGGGTTCGCGCAGGGCGTCTTTACGTCCCACGAAGTGGTCCAGCGTCTGGAGAAGTTGGCTATGCTGTAACGTCTCGCTGGGCTTGCTTGATGGCAGAGCCATAAGGACAACTGTTTTCGGCGCGTTGGCCGCGGCGACGGTGAGTTCCTTCAGGAAATTGAGGGTCTGCTCGCGCAGGTCGGTCTTGAGGACCTTTACGCCGCCGGCATTGATCAGGTATTCGAGGGTTTCATCCAGTAGGATTAGGTTCGGCTTGTCACCAAATAGTTTCATCAAGTCGTCGCCGCCGGGGGACACACGCGCCTCATCGTTTGCACGCATGGCCTCGTAACCGGGCTTTCCACCGAGTTTGAGGGCCAGCCAACCCCATAGGGTCTGTGCCCTGACGCCGTCGGACTCCTTGCCTTGCTGGGTGTTGAAGAACTGCCCGTCCACCACTGCCACCCGAACCCCGGTCGGACTTGCCAGTCCTTTCGCTTCGGGGAGCACGTCGAGGGCTTTACGAT
>Ga0118677_10014081_pt1 | contig 11372 bp, 5 predicted proteins | sample AliMusrvi5mmetaG_FD_86154 | JGI IMG/M metagenome (GOLD analysis project Ga0118677, IMG submission 86154) | reverse complement strand
CGGCGATGGTGGAATGCCAATGGCTCGAACCGCACGGGCTGCCTTCACCAAAAGCTCACCTGTGCCTGTATGGCTACAGTATTTTGAAAAATGCTCTAGCTCTACGCACGGCAAACGCAGTTGCGGCCTTTATTTTTCGCCGTATACAAGGCGGCATCAGCCGCTGCCAGCAGGGTGCTTTCCGTCATCTTTTCGCTCCAGACAGCCACCCCGATGCTGACGGTTATTGACAGATCCTTCTGCCGCGTAGGAAACGGCCTGGCTGCAACAGCGGCGCGCAAGCGTTCATACAGTGGTATGACATCGCCGTTTATAATATTTGGCGCTATGATCGCAAACTCCTCGCCGCCCAGGCGCCCCAGATAGTCGTAGGGCCGCAAAGAGCTCTCAACAAGGCGAACAACCCCGCACAGCACGTCATCTCCGACCTGATGCCCATAGGCATCATTGATTTTTTTGAAGTGATCAAGGTCGCAAATTCCTATGGCCAGACCACTGGGTTCCCGCTCCTGCAGGGAAATCTCCCGGGACAGGGCTTCCAGGATGGCCCGGCGGTTCAAAATGCTGGTCAGATAGTCATGCCTGGCCTCATGGTCTAAAGCGTTGCGCGCCTCCAGCAGCTTATTCTGCATTTCGATAAGGCGGCAGCCGACATTAATCCTGGCGCTGAGTTCGCCGGAATCGAAGGGCTTGGCCAGATAGTCGTCTGCTCCGGCATTAAGCCCCGCGATGATATCGGCCTTGCCGCCCCGGGCTGTCAGCATTATAATGTGCGGCGGCAGATCCGTGTCCTGTTCGCGGATGCGGCGGCATACCTCCATGCCGTCCATTTCCGGCATCATCCAGTCCAGGATGAGCATCCGGGGCGCATCGGGCTGCTGCATTGCCTGCCAAGCCTCCGTGCCGTTTACTGCCGTCACCACATCGTGGCCATGCTTTGTTATAAGTTCTTTTAGAATCACCCGCGACGTAGGGTCGTCATCAGCAATGAGAATTCGCATTGCGGTTTCCCTTTCAAAGTATTCAAGATTCCTGATTAAAAATTAAAAACGATAAGCACATTTTTAAATCCGGAAGCAGTATTTTTTGTTTTAAGTTTTGATGGTCCCGTAAAAAGTCAAAAAAGTGGTCATTGCGAACGAAGTGAAGCAATCTCTGCGTGTGTAAGCACTTGAAAAACCGAGATTGCCGCGTCGCTCCGCTCCTCGCAATGACACCTGCTGGGACTTTTTACGAAACCATCAAGTTTTAAATCTTGAATCTCTTGACTCAGCACTTCCTTCAATTCCGCAAAGCAGCGCTCCAGTTCGGGCTGCAGCCTGCGCATCTGCTCGATATTCCCGGCATTGCCGGCCTGCTCCATCCCGGCGGCTGCAACGCGCAGGGCCTCCGCCGCCATATTGGCCGCGGCTCCCTTTATTCTGTGGCCGAGTCGCCCGGCCTGCACGCTGTCTCCCATAGCGACTGCCGCGGCAAGCTTTTCGATCTGCACCGGTATGTCTTCCAGAAAGGTTGTAATAATGAGCTGGATCATAGCTTCATCTTCCAGCAGTCTAGCCCAAAATACGGCCTTTTCAAAAACTGTCGGCTTGTTTCCGGAATCCGTTTCCTGTTCAGGTGACGGGCCGGTTGCGAGCCGCAGGCCGTCCGTGACAGCATCTTTCAGCCACCGCTCCAGCACAGCGTTCAGGGCCGCAGGCTCGATCGGCTTGCTCAGATAGTCGTCCATGCCCGCCTCAAGGCATTGTTCGCGGTCGCCCGTCATGGCATGGGCGGTCATGGCGATAACCGGCACCTTATGATTGAGCACCTCGGAGCGCGGGTTGCGGATCCGGCGCGTGGCGTCAAAGCCGTCCAGCTCCGGCATCTGGCAGTCCATAAGCACCAGATCATAGGGGATTTCGCGCAGGGCGGCAACGGCCTCTGCGCCGTTGGCGACGGTATCGGCCCGGTACCCGAGCTTTTCCAGTATTTTCAGGGCCACGAGCTGGTTGGTGGCATTGTCTTCGGCGATAAGGATGCGCACCCGCCGCTTGCGGGCCTCGGATATCGTGTGCCGGGTAACAATCTGCGAGGCGCCGCCCTGGTCCTGCCGCAGGCGCGCTTTCCCGAGAACCATGGCCATGCAGTCATGCAGCTGCCCCTGCCGGAGCGGCTTGGCCAGATAGCCTTCGAAGCCCAGGGCCATGAACCGCGCGGCTTCCCCACGCTCGCTCAGCGAAGACATCATGATGAGATGCGTTGCGGCAATGTCGGGGCTTAACTTGATCCGCCTGCCCAGCTCGGCGCCGTTCATGCCCGGCATGTGCATGTCAAGCAGGGCGATGCTGTACGGATCATGCTGCGACGCAGCGCCCAGCAGCCGCTCGATTGCCCCTTCGGCGTCCACGGCTTCCGCGAACCGGCAGCCCCAGCTTTTCAGCAGCGTTGTCACCAGCAGGCGGTTGATGCCATGATCGTCGACCACCAGCACGCGCACGCCGGTCAGGTCGGCCATGGGCGGCGATGCGGGCAGGCGCCCGGCCGGCTGCTTTTCAAATACCGCGGTGAACCAGAAGGTTGAGCCCTTGCGCGGCTCGCTCTCCAGGCCGATGGCGCCGCCCATCAGTTCCGCCAGGCGCTTGGAAATTGAGAGCCCGAGCCCCGTGCCCCCATATTTGCGCGTGGTGGAGCCGTCTGCCTGCGTAAATGGTGAGAAAATCATAGCCTGCTTGTTTCGGGGTATGCCGATGCCCGTATCGGTAACGGAAAAGCGCACGGTTGCATGGCTCTCGTCTTCGGCGTCAAGCATTGCCTGCAGCGTAACCCCGCCCGCTTCGGTGAATTTCACCGCATTGCCCCCCAGATTCATGAAAATCTGCCGCAGCCTGCCCGGATCGCCCCGCAGCAGCACCGGCACGTCCGGGTCGACCAGACATACCAGTTCCAGTTTTTTTTCGGCGGCCTTCACTGACAGCAGTTCAGCCGAGTCTTCCATGGTGGCGCACAGGTCGAAATCAAGTGCTTCCAGATCGAGCTTGCCAGCCTCGATTTTCGACAGATCGAGAATATCGTTTATCAGCCCCAGCAGGGATTCACCGCTTGAGCGCACGATCTGGGCAAACTGGCGCTGCTCGATGGTCAGGTCCGTATCCAGCAGCAGCCCCGTCATGCCGATAACGCCGTTCATGGGCGTCCTGATTTCATGGCTCATATTTGCCAGAAACTCGCTCTTGGCCATATTGGCAAGCTCTGCCTGCAGGGCCATGTCGTTGGCCCGGGCTATGGATGCTTCAAGCTGGCGGTTGGCGTCTCGCAGCTCTTCCTCTGCGCGTTTGCGCTGGGTGATATCTTCCTTGACCGCCAGGAAATGCGTTATGCGGCCATCCGCGTCGCGTATGGGCGAAATGGAGGCGCCCTCCCAGTACAGCTCACCGTTTTTCTTTTTGTTGCTGAATTCTCCGTGCCATTCCCTGCCCGCGGAGATGGTTTCCCACAGCTCCCGGTAGTCTTCCGGCGGCATGTTTCCCGACTTCAGGATGCGCGGATTTTTTCCCAGGACCTCCTCCTGCGCATAGCCGGTTGTTTGAACAAACTTTGGATTCACGTACTGAATATTGCCTTTCGTATCCGTAATCACGATTAAAGCAGAGCTTTGCTCCACTGCCTGCGACAGCTGGCGAAGTTTGTCCTCAGCGAGCTTTCGTTCGGTAATGTCGAGCAACAGGCTGGCCGAGCTCCCGACCTGGCCGTCATCGGCGTATTTATAAATGCTGTATTCATGAATATAGCGTATTTCACCGCTCGGGCGCATGATCCGATAGTCCAGCTCCACAGAGGGGTGGTCCTGAATCGCGCTGTCCCAGGCTTTAGCAATCTCCTGATAATCGTCGGGATGCACGTGCCGGCTAAATTCGCCGTAAGACAGGGGCATTCCCACCGGCAGGCCCAGAATGCGGTTTATTTCATCCGACCAGCTGAATTGCTGCGTTTCAAAGTCATAGATCCATGTCCCGATATGGGCTATCTGCTGGGCCTCGGCCAGCAGGCTTTCGCTTGCGCGCAGCTCCGCCTCCATCCGCTTGCGCTCGGCCAGCTCCGATTTCAAAGCCTCCTCGGCGTGCTTCCGTTCGGTAATATCCATTATAATGGTTGCAAACGAAAGGATCTCCCCGTCGTCACTGCGCCGGTAAATAGTGTACACTTGAACGTGGCGTATCTCACCGCTGGGGCGTATGATACGGTACTCGATCTCGAGCGAGGTGCGCTCGACGTCGGGGCTGCCCCATGCATAGGCAATCTCCGGAAAGTCGTCGGGGTGAAAAAATGCAGAATACACTTCAAAATTCAGCGGGCTTCCGGCGGGACGGCCCAGAATGAGGTTGACCTCATCAGACCATCGCTGTTCCCCCGTGTTGAAATTGAGAGTCCAGGTCCCGATATGGGCCCTCTGCTGGGCCTCGGCCAGCAGGCTTTCGCTTTCCCGTAGCGCATTTTCCACCTGCCTGCGCTCTTCGAGCTCGACCTTCAGGGCTGCTTCAGCCTGCCTGCCCTCGGAAATCTTCCACACGGCATCCATGAGCAGGGTCAGCTGCAGAATATCTCCTTCGTCATAGTCCGCGACCTTGTTTGCGACCCCGATCACCGCCACAATGCGCTCTGCGCTTATGACCGGCACTGTCAGAAACCGCTGCAGCTCGACATGGCCCTGTGGATAGCCTTTTTTGAGAGGATGGGCGGTCTGAAAATCATTGACCATAATCGGCCGCCGCTGCCGCACCGCCTCGCCCCACAGCCCGGTTTTATCAAGCCCGTACACGGTCTGCTGCTCAATGACGGTGCAGGCCTCCATGACGCCTCGTGACCAGGTGTTCAGGATAAATTCCCGTTTTTCTTCATTGTAAAAATAAATATAGCCAAACTGGCTGGCGGTAAGGCTTATGGCCTCGGAAAGGGCGAAATCAAGAAAATCCTGAACAGTGTCGGATCTATATTGAAAAATTTTCACCAGGCTTTGCAGCCGGGCTTCATTTTTCCGAATGCGGCCAAAGGCTGACCCAAGCTGTTGCTCGGCAGTGCCGGTGAGCGACCACAGCAGCATCAAAACGCCGCAAAACAGCGCCATCGCCAGCCCCAGATTCATAATAAATTCGCTCCGGGTCGCGTTGTCTTCGGCGGTTACGTCTCGCATGACGATGAGCGCCGCCGTGCTGCGGCCCGCGGCATCATGCAGATGGGTCATGCCGCAGGTAAACAGCTTTTCGCCCTGCCGGGCGTTGAACACCTCGTTGCCTGCCGCCCCCGTGCGGTAATGCCCAAGCCAGCGGTCAACCTCTTCGGGCAGGGGGGTAAGGCTCTGATGCGCTACCACAAAATCGGGATAGGCGTCCCAGTTTCCGTCAAATTTAAATACCGCGCGCCCGGCCTCGAACTTTTCCCGGGTGGTAAAGTCCTTACGAATAAGGGTAATAATGTCCAAGTTCATATCACGCGCCAGCTGCGCGTTCAACTGCTCAAACTCCCTGCCAAGCTCAAGGTAGCCGATCACAGCACCAGCCATCTTGAGGGGCTGGACATACCGGAGGGTAAAAGTTCCCAGCGGCCCGAGCTCCATGCCCCAGGAGTCATCGCCGGTGCTTTGCGCCGCGGCCAGCGTGATGCGGTCAATCAGGTCGCCGCGCCTGCCGGGCTGATGAACCCGCAGGAAGCAGGCCCGCTCCGGCGTTATGAAGTAAAAATGGCTGGTGCCGTACCTAAGCTTGAGCTGCTCAAAAACCGGCTGCGCAAGCGCTGAAAGCATTTCAAAGTCCCGGTTTTTAAAGGCCTTCAGCATCTCCGGGTTGCCGGCGATGCTGTCTATCTGCGCCTTCAGAAGCTGGGCCTGTGAGTCCACGGTTCGAGTCCAGAGCATCTGGGCCCGGTCCGTGATGCGGAGCATGACCCGCCGGGCTTCATCATTGTGTTCCCCTCGTTCATAGGCGCCGTACAGAGCCAGGCTGCCCAGCATGGCCACGGCGGTTGGGACTATAATCCAGCGTTTTAGCTTCAGCGCTTCCTGTTTCAAGCGCCGGTTGCGCCAGCCTATGGCAGCGGCGCCGGCTGCCAGAAGCAGCATGGCCAGCAGCGTGATGAATAGCGGGCTCCGGCGCGCGGCATCGAGGCGGCCCAGCCAGTCAGCGGCCAGAATATCCACCCCAACCACCATTAGCACCCCGCCGCCATGCGGATCAACCACCGGGTACAGGGCCGAAACGAAAGTGCCGTATTCATCCATGAAGGGCCCGGCCGTGGCGGGTTTTCCGGCTTGCAGTGCGAGCCAGTCTTCCTGGCAGGGCTTTTTGAACACCGTTCCGGCCGGGCTGGCCTGGGGATCGCTTTCAGGATAGGACTCCGGTCCGAATACTATTTTTCCGTCACGCAGTGCCATGCTGTAAATACCGCGCTGCAAACCGGTCTCGGCCGCGTTGATCATCCGGCTGCGTATATATTCAAAAGCAGGGGTCCCTTTATCCGCCGTGGTGAAGGTAAGCTTGCGGGCAAGCTCGGGGTTGATGGCCTGGGCAATGTCCTCGGCCCGGCCGAGCAGTTCCTCCCGCATCTGGGTATCAAGCTGCCGTACTGCTGTTTCACCTGCCCACCAGCCAGTGCCGGCAAGCAGTCCGAGCAGCGCTGCAAGGGGCAGTGCATACCCAAAACGTGCGAATAAACCAAAACGAAGCATCTGTTTATTGTGCATATTTACCCTTGCATTACGTGAAGCAGGCCCGAGTTACTTGTCGACCATAAAAATTGAAGTCTTTAATTTTGAATCATAGTACGCCGAACTCATGACTCCTATCTCTTCCACGGCACCAGACACATAAAGCAGGCCGCCCTGGCGGGCTTGCGGCACTCCCGTTGCAGTCCGAAATTCAGCGTCGCACCAGCATGACGTTGTCGAGTGAACACCATATAATACGGCAATCTTAAAACGGCAAACTGTTTTTGACGCTGCCGGCAGCATCATGCATTCTTTTTTTCAGCCCTGCTTCTCCCTGGCCCGGATTATTCATAAGCATTTTACTCAACTTGACAGGCTTGTAAGGGAGCAGTGATGATGCAAATATCCGTGTTGATTTTGACAACCCGCATTCGCAACGCCCCGGCTTTGATTGTACCCCATGAATAATTCTGGCCCTGCGGGTTTTCAGGGCGCGGAATTTTTATTGAAACGCAACTGTCTTTGCCTTATAAGCCATGAAGTTGTTTACTTTATAATGGTTGAGTTCTTGTGGTTCTTGTCGCCCGAAGTTCTTATGGTCTCGCATGCAGGTGTTGTTGTGTGACATGTGGGGTTTACTCGGAATAAAAACAGCTTTTGCAAAAGGCTTCCCATGGAATGGATTGAAAAAAACCTTACCCTCGGGCAGTTTGCGCTTCTACCCGACTGTCTCGAGGAAGGCCTTTTTTTCATAGGCCCTGACGCACGGATACTCAAAACCAATGCTGCCTTCAGAAAAGCTCTGGGCTATGAAGAAAGCGAGATCACCACACTGTCTTTTCCGGATATAGCCGCTCACGTGGATCCAGCGGCCACCCCCGCGCAGGAAAGCCGCAGCGATGCAGCCTCCTGTAATCACGGCTTTTTCGACTTTGCCGAAAATCAGCCCCTGCCCCTGCACTTCACTGATAAACAAGGCAGCCGGGTTCCGGCGACCCTGCGGACCATCATTTTCAAAAATCAAAAAACGTCGAACGTGCATGGCGTGGGCATCGCGGCCTGGTCCGAGACCGGCACGCGCGACCCCGGCTCCGTGAACGAGGCCGCTACTGCCCGCCGCATATGGGGGCTGGATCCCCTGCTTGAGTCGAAACAGTTTCTGGAAAATGTTTTTTCAACAACACATGACGGCATATTCGTCATCGATGCGTTCAGCCGCTATGTGCTGGTCAATGATGCTTTCTGCGAAATGACGGGATATGACCGGGAGGAACTCTCCGGCCAGAACATGCCGCCCGTGCTGCCCGATGGCGCCGGAGACGTTACCGTTGAGCAGGTGCTTCTGCCCCAGGAAATGCGCAAGAATTTCGTCCGGTTTGAAACCGTCTGGAAACGCAAGGATGGCTTGATTTTCCCCGTCGATATATGCTTTACCCTGCTGGAAAACCCCGCTACCTGGGAGTATACCGGCCTTGTCGGGACGGTGCGCGACATAACCATGCGCAAGAACCTGGAGCAGGAATTGCACCGCTCCCATGATGAGCTGGAGCGCAAAGTAAAGGAACGCACGGAAAGCCTTGAAGAGACGAACACGGCCATGCAGGTGCTGTTGAATAAAAGAGATGAAGACAAGAAATTCCTCGAAGAAAGCATGCTGCACAATATCACGGGGTTGATCCTGCCGTATCTTGAAAAGCTCAAGGCCTGCAGGCCCGATGAACGCCAGAAAGTCTATTTGGATATAATTGAAAAAAATCTGAATGATCTTGTCGCCCCGCTTCTGAAAAGCGACCGCTATCTTTTTTTCACCCCCACCGAACTACAGGTGACAAGCCTGATCAGGCAGGGAAAGTCGACAAAGGAAATTGCCGATATTCTTACGATCTCCGACAAGACCGTGGCGGTTCACCGGAACAGTATTCGAAAAAAACTGGGTCTCAAAAAAAGCAGGGTGTCCCTGCGGGATCATCTTATAACGGCAAAACAATGAACCAATGCAGGGTTCTCATGCAAGTGCTGAGTCATTAACCTTCGTATAAAATAAGTTAATGAAAGAGCAATAATCCAATTTAGTCAATGGTTTCCTTTAAAAAGATAAGCAGAAATAGTACCAGTAATAAATGCAACAATAGAGGCAGGAACAGCAATGACCAAGTATGATGCAAGAAGCCCTAAGTCATCATGGAATGTCATGCCATCAATAAATGATTTCAGAGCATGTAACAAAATGCTGTAGCCATATGGCCACCGGGGAGTTTTTGGTGAAGCAGCCCGTGCGGTTCGAGCCATTGGCCTATTTCCACCATTGGTGTATCTTGCGAGAATATAGCACGGGCGAATGAGCCAATAACTCCCCGGTGCAAACGGCTACAGAATAAAGTTACATGCTCTAGAGCAGGCAAAATGGATAGGGTAGATTGTAAAACTCATAATCCAATAAAGGCCAGCTATCAACAGTAGATTCCGAAAGAATAAATTTTTCATATATTATGTTACCCAACGCAAAGATCAGCCGCCCGCCAAAGGCGAAACCAATGCCGACACCGTGCAAGGATCCGGTGCACGGACTTGTTCGGCCTTGATTCATTTAAGTATCCAGCTACAACGATGGCTTGTGTCTCAGAACCCTCTTCTCCAAGGGAGAGGGTGGCGAATATTGTCTCCCCTTTCTTGATGGGAGGGGATCAAGGGGAGGGTGATCTCAACTCGATAAATTCAAATGTGACTATCCACTAGGACAGCCGGGCAAAAATCTCATCGGGCAGCAGAGACTCAAATTCAATGCCGCCGACAAGCCCGTCATCTCGGCTGTTTTTATTTTTCAGTTCCCCCCTGATGGTTATCTTCTCAAAAGTTTTTGGCACCATGAACTCAAAAAACATAGACGATTTTGGTTTGATCGGCTCGCTATGCGGGAACAGCACTCCGGCCCCTCTGCGGCTGACAGTTATAATAGTACAATCCATGTACCGCGAACTTTCTCCCTTTATGAAATACTGTGCCGGCAATTGCACGGCCGCCCTGCGCCATTTTCGCGGGTTAATATTAAATTCTGCGTACTCCATACCGCAAGCCCTCATGATAAAATTAGCCCGGTGTTTATTCTGCGGGTCTAATCCCGGGTACACTTATAGTATAACCAACGAATAATTAAAAATAAAGGCCGTAATAATTTTAGAGCAAATTAAGCGTAAGGTGGCCATATTTCAAAGACCGAATTGCGCAATTGATGCCACCTCATCCCGGCCCTCTCCCCCATACAACAACATGGCGGAGAGGGTGATGACGGTGCTCTTTTCATCATGATTTTCTTCGGTCATTTTAATTGGAATTTGCTCTAGCATAAGGTGCCGCGGCGGAGCAGTTCCTTTGGCCTTGAATGGCCCTATTGCTCCTTTTGCGGTATTTTTTAAAAAAACGCCAGCGCCGCTCCTATGCCTCCCAGCAGCACCAGCGGAACCGGCATGCGAACATATAAAGCTGCAAAAGCCGCCGCAGTAACTAATCCAAGCCCCCAGGACCAGTCCATATGTCTGCTGAACTGAAATACCGTGCTTGCCAGCAACCCCACAAACGCGCAGAGTATGCCGTTGATGAATCCGTCAAAACCTTTTTTTTCCCGCAGCCGGTCAATAACCGGGCTGAGCAGCACGACGATGAGAAAAGACGGCAAAAAGATACAGATGGTCGCGGCAGCTGCGCCGATAACTCCCTGCAGAAGATAGCCGACAAAGGTCGCGGTAATGACAATCGGGCCAGGGGTAAGCTGCCCCAGAGCTATGCCGTCAAGAAGCGTTTTCCCGTCAAGCCAGCCGCGCATTTCAACTATTTCATGAAACATGAGGGGCACCGACGTATAGCCCCCGCCGAAAGCAAACAGGTCGATTCTGGCCATAAGCAGTGAAAGTGAAAAAAGCATGGGGTCAAGGAGCTGTACAAGCAGAAAGCCTGCCCCGACCACGGCAAACAGCAGCACGGTTTGCACAATGCCTGCCTGCTTCTGCCGCAGGCCTGAAGGAGGCAGGCAGTAGTCCGCAGCAAACACCAGCCAGCCGGCAAGCCCGGCTGACAGAATCACGAGAACAGGATGCAGGCCAAAGCCGAACAGCAGCGCTGCAATCAGGCCGATTCCAGCGCCGATTTTGTTTTTTATAAAATCGCGGGCAGCCAAAAATGCCGCATGGGCAAGAATTGCGATCACCACGGCTCGCAGGCCGCTGAGTACCGCCGCCGCTGCCGGTGCATCATGCCAGTGGGTATACAGAGCTGACAGGCCGAGCATCAGCAAAAACGGCGGGAGTATATAGCCAGTGCAAGCCGTGATCGCGCCGGCAAGCCCGCGGACCTGCAGACCGATATAGGCTGTTATCTGAACAGTGATAGCGCCGGGCAGGACCTGCGCCATGGCACTGCCGCTGTCAAAAGTCCGCCCGTCGATCCAGCCCTTCCGGTCAACGGCCAGTGCGCGAATATGCGGCACGATTGCCGGTCCGCCGAACGCGGTCGCGCCGAGCCGCAGAAATGAAAAGAAAAGTTCGGAGTATGATGGTGTGGTTTGGTTGGTATCTGTCATGGCAGCTTAGTGGCCCACGAGAGCATGTAACTTTATTCTGTAGCCGTTTGCATCGGGGAGTTATTGGCTCATTCGCCCGTGCTATATTCTCGCAAGATACGCCAATGGTGGAAATAGGCC
>Ga0118677_10014080_pt1 | contig 11374 bp, 14 predicted proteins | sample AliMusrvi5mmetaG_FD_86154 | JGI IMG/M metagenome (GOLD analysis project Ga0118677, IMG submission 86154) | reverse complement strand
GTTTCGCAAGGTTTTAACGCTGTCGCCCTATGCCTTCTGTTGCCTCGCCGCCGAATCAGGCCGATCATTGCGCCTTAGGCGAGGATTTGGGTGCCAAACTAATCATTTGACATGCCCTTCAGAACATGACTCTAATAACGATGTGTCGAATGATGCAAACAAACAGATTGAATCGCAACGAATGGCCCTACGCCTGCTGGGTGAGCGCTGTCCCAGGTTACGGCGCCTATGTTATTGGGCCGGGAGTGCCGCTCTGGCTATCGAGGAACTTCACCACCGAACTTCCTTTGACCTTGATTTTCACACCCGACATGCGCTCAAGAACGTCCGGCCAATCATGAGCGAGATTCAGCACGCGTTCCCGGGTCAATTCGAAGTGATCCAAGCGCCGGACGAGTTTGGCGCCAGCTTCCGGGGACTTCTTATGCTTCCAGGAGGAGATCGAATCACAGTTGAAGTGATGTCAAACTACGAGGATGTACTGGAAGACGACCTGGTGCCGTCAACAACCGCACCGGGAATCCTTCGGGTATCGCTGTCCCGATATCTGGCGGACAAGATTCAATGCGTGGCGGAGCGTGCCGAGGCGCGCGATCTTGTGGATATCCTCGCCGTCCTGAATCGTCACCCTGAAATGGAGACACTTGCCCGTCGCCTGTTGTTGGAACAGGATGCCCTGTTGTTGGCGGAAAGACTTTTGTCATGGACTGATACGCGAATCATGGCCGACTTGGCGGCCTATGTTGACGTGTCTCCAGAAGATGCGAAAATAACCAGGGATATGCTATTGAATTGGCTCAAATCCGCTTCCTTGGAGGAGCCACAGTCATGAAGCAGACCTGCGTTTTCGCCCGAAGCATGGGGATTGCCACTTTCAGAACGGCTTCCGGACAGGAAATCAAGTTGCCCGTGGTGCCGGGGATTCTCAAACATCCAAACCCGGAGATGCTGCCATTCCTGCTGGGCAAGCCGGATGTCGCCTTCAAGTATACGATAGAAGCGTTGCAAAAGGCCTCCTGGCCGGTTCTGCGGCTATTCCCAAAGGATTGGCTGCGGCAATGCCTTCCTGACGCCCATTTGCGTCAGGGTAGAGCTAAAGCGCTTGATTTCCTTTTGTCATAGTCGTCAGGAAGTCATTCGACTACATCTCCGGGAAACCTGCTTCAAAAAACACCCCTTGTGCGTGAAAACGCCTCCTTGTGGGGACTGGCGCGTGGTGATATGGAATGGCCATATGATATCGATTCTTGAATATGGTGCTGTTTCGGGACAAAATGAGATGCAAACGCACCCCATACAGAGCGCGATCGCTGCCTGCGCAAAAGCAGGCGGAGGTGTCGTTACCGTTCCTGCGGGCGTTTACTTGACCGGAACGATTCAGCTCTTTTCCCATGTCACGCTCCACCTTGAAAATGGCGCCGTACTCAAAGGGAGTCCGGAGATGGCCGACTATCCTGAAGTTGGAAGCGGATTTACCGATGCGATTGGCCAGAAGCGCAATCGATGTCTTCTCTACGCATGCGACGCCGCGGGTGTCGAGGTCACAGGGAAAGGAACGATCGACGGCCGCGGTGGCTCGTTTGACTATTGCCAGAACGGGAGGCCGTTTCTGCTGTCTTCCCAGGCGGAGGAACCCCCGAAGAAGCGGCACGCCGCGACATTCCGGAGCAGGAGGCCGAATTTCCCGAGTTCCATTGTTTTCATCCGTTGCCTGCCTGGGGCCTGTACCTGCGGCATACCCGCAACATCCGGCTGCATGATGTGCACCTCGATAAGGAGGCCGCAGACGCGCGGCCAATGCTGTTCACCGATGATACCGAAAACCTGAAATTGGAAGGCGTTGAGGTGGACGGGGAACCGCTGCGGTGGGGGTGACTATTAACCTGGATGGGATTTGAATAGATCAATGCATGACACCACGATGAGGAGGAGAATATGGCTTATCACGGCTCTCCACCTGTTGGCCTTATCCTGTAGCGGGAGAACGGTGCCCGTGGTCTTCTGGTCGCCTGACAGCGTTGAACCCGGCAATATCGTCCTGCTTTACTGTAGCGGAAACAAGTTCCGTGTGGCGCTCGACCGGACCTGGCCGGCGGCGACCTACCTCGCCGTTCGCCATCCCGGCACGGACAAGATCCGCGCGGTGGTGCAGCCCGCCCAGCTTTCACGCGAAGGCCACACCGAAGGCATCCCGCAAACAATCACGTTTGATAAGATCCCCGACGTCAAAGTCGGTACGAAGTCGATTCAGCTCGTCGCAAAATCCGATGCCGGACTTCCGGTAAGCTATTTCGTTGTTGTCGGCCCGGCGATGGTGAATGGCGACAGCCTCGTCTTCACCAAAATTCCCTCCGCGCACCAAATTCCCAATGACCGTCATCGTCGCGGCCTGGCAGTGGGGACGGGGTTCCGAACCCAAAGTCAAAACCGCGGAGATTGTGAGGCAAACCTTTAAGATTCTACCCGGAAATCCTTGACCGGACTCGTCATGCCCTGCCGGGTATGCAGGCCAGCTAAACATCGATTCCGATTAATCGTTGCAATATCATTGCAAAAATATGTAAAAATTATCTAAAATATTTGTGTAACACATTAAGATAAAATAGTTTACATATCAATTAATTTATTGCATTATGTTTGCATGAACAGACGAATTGATCTATTGCATTCCGAGATGAATTTGCGGGGTGTACTGACATCGCGAGAGATGCAGGCTGTCATTGGTGGAAGTGCGGCGATGCTTTCGCGCCTTTTGGCGGGTTCTGATGCGCGGCGGATTATCCGCTTTGGAAAAGCTCGTGTTACCCGGTATGCCTTGAGGAGGGATGTCAAGGGGATGGGCTCTGAATGGCCGCTCTATCGGATCGATCCGGATGGCAATGCGGTGTTGGCAGGACATCTCTATGCATTGAGCGGGGGTAGGTGGCTTCTGCAGCAGGAATGGCCGTGGGCGACGTTGAGAGGCGATTGTTTTACGGAAGGTCTTCATCCTGGCCTTCCATGGTTTCTTCAGGATCTACGCCCGCGCGGGTTTCTGGGCCGTCTGTTGGCGCAACGCTATGCTTTAGAGCTCGGGGTGTCTCCAGATCCGCGCGACTGGAACGATGATGATCTGCTGATGTTTCTTGTGGTTCATGGCAGCGATTTGCCCGGCGCGTTTATACTCGGACGTCAGGCGTTGGCGGCAGCGCAATCGGCGACGCTTCAGGTGGGAGGCCTGGTCCCGGAGTCGGAAAGAACAGTCGTCTATCCGCAATTGGCGGCGGCGATGATGGCGGGGGCCGTGCCGGGGTCGTCTGCCGCCGGAGAGCAGCCGAAGTTTACGGCCCGGATACGCCGTGGAGCTGGTACGGTTGATTCCGTGATCGTAAAATTCAGCGGTGCAGGGGGGCGGCCCGAGGATCTGCGTTGGAGCGATTTATTGGTTGCCGAGCATGTTGCCAACGCGGTTCTATCCGGGGCGGGAATTCCCTGTGCCGTGACGACGTTGGTCCATGCGGAGGGGCGCTGTTTTCTTGAATCTACACGTTTCGATCGGGTCGGACAGGGGGGGCGCAGAGGCTTTGTTTCGATGGAAGCGTTTGACGCCGCCTATTTTGGCGAGGTGGGGACGCCATGGGATGCGGCCGCCGTGCGTTACCGTGAGTGCGGATGGATATCTGACGAGGATGCGGATCGCCTCGCGTTGCTGTGGTGGTTTGGTGCGATGATCGGGAATACGGATATGCACTATGGGAATGCCGGGTTACTGCTCGGGGACGAACGGCCTCTTTCGCTGGCCCCCGTTTACGACATGGTTCCGATGTGCTACCGGCCTGATATTGAAGGCCGACTGCCGGGTGCTCCTGTTGTGCCGCCGCTGCCGCCCCCTGAATCCCGGGTTGTCTGGTTGCGGGCCGTCAAACTTGCCCGCGTTTATTGGCAACTGTTGGCGCAAGACGTATCCATTTCAAATGATTTCAAAGAGGTGGCGCTCCAGAACATGGCCTCCTGTCCAGATACTTGAGGGAGGAGGATGTCTGGTCTCACGATGCTGGGGTCAACAATTTCATGGAGTTGGCCAGGATTATTTCGGCAAGAGTTTCCTCTTTTAGGCCTCTTAGCCCGGCGACGGTCCTCATGACGTGGATCACATGAGCCGGTTCACTCACGGGTTTCCCGGCGGGGTCATGCAGGGCGAAGGTTTCCGATGGCAAGTCGGGCGGCAAGTCGGGCGCATCGGTTTCAATCAAAAGGCGGTCAACCGGTACGGCGACAACAGCCTCACGTCCGCGCCGGTTCTGCTCGAAGGTGATGGCGCCTGAAAAAGAGAAAAACGCTCCGCGCCGGATCAGCGGTTGAACCAGATCGGCGGATCCTGAATAGGAGTGAAGCACGAACCCGTGGGCGGGCCAGCCCTTCTCGTCGAGCAGTTCCATCAGTCGCCCCCAGGCGCGACGGCAGTGGATGGTGACCGGACGCTGGAATTCATTCGCAAGATGGATTTGCGCGAGGAAGATCTCCTCCTGGGCAGTGAAAGTGGCCTTGTCGAGTGCATGATCGAGCCCGATTTCGCCGACTGACGACGGGGTGGTTGCCAAATATTTGGTGAGGGTTTCGAGCCAGTCCGCGGTGCGCCCGCCGATATACCAGGGGTGCAATCCGAAAGAGATCCGGACCGCCGGGAAGCGCCGGGCAATGTCAGGCAGAAGGGGCCAGTCGTCCTCGTTGCTTCCACAGCACATCAGGCCGGCCACCCCGGCCTTCGCGGCGCGGTCCATGGCCGCATCGAGATGCGGGAACAGCCGGGCGTCCTGCAAATGACAATGGGCATCAAAGAGGTGCATAGTGGTAATCAGTATTCAGTGTTCAGTACTCAGTGTTCAGAATTGTGTAATCAATTTTCTGGATACTGGATACTGAATACTGAATACTACCGGTTTTTATGACGACAAACAATGCCAGTGATTCCGAAATTCTCCGCCATGCGAGGGGAAAGTTCGCGTGCATCGCATCCGCCTACGGGCTCGGGGTGTTCAACGATAACTTTTTCAAGCAGGCCGCGCTGGTGCTGTTTGTCGCGGGGGGACGGAACTCGATGCAGGGCTATGCCCTGACCGTCTTCACGTTGCCCTTTATCCTGTTTTCCGCCCCGGCGGGCTGGTGTGCCGACCGGTTTATGAAAAGCCACGTGGTGATCTCGGCCAAGTGGATGGAACTGGCCGCCATGTTGTTCGGCGCGGTCGGGATCTGCACCGGCTATTCCCCCCTGATTTTTACCATGTTGTTTATCATGGGATTTCAGGCGACTTTGTTCAGTCCGGCCATGAACGGCTCGCTCCCCGATCTCTATCCCGAACGGTTTATCACGCACGCCAACGGGATTCTGCGCATGTTGGTCACGCTCGCCATTCTCGGGGGTGTGGCCGTGGCGGGGATGATGCTGGACTACCAGGATCCTTGGTTCTGGGGGATTGAGAAGGGGCGCCTGTTAGTTGCTGGAACGGTTATCGGTGTGGCGGTGATCGGAGTGCTGGTCAGTTACGGTGTCCCCAAGCGTCCTGCCGCCAATCCCGCCGCGAAGTTTCCCTGGAGTGGGCCGATCCATACCCTTCAGGAGCTTTGGGACACCCGTAAAGACCCCCTGCTGGCGACCACGATATTCACGAATGTCTTTGTCTGGCTGGTCGGGTCGCTGGGTATCCTGATCATCAATCCACTCGGTATTCAACAATTCGGTTTGAGCAAGACGCTCACCAGTTGCCTGATTGTGAGCCAACTGATGGGGATTGCCGTCGGGGGGATCATCAGCAGTCGCCTGGTTCCCATCACCCGCTGGTACAGGGTGGTGTGGCCGCTATGCCTGGCGATGTCCCTGGTGATGCTCGCGATGCCGGGAGTTCCCCATCTGCCTCCGACTCTGCACCGGACCGCGCTCTATCTGCTGACGTTCTTGCTGGGGTGCTTTGGGGGCGGCATCCTGATTCCCATGGAGAGCTTCCTTCAGATTCGCCCGCCGGTGGCGCGAAAGGGTGCGGTTCTCTCGGCGGTGAACTTCATAGTGTTCGGCGGAATCCTCTCGTCAGGCTTGTTCTCCAATTATCTGAATGCCCATTGGAAGCCGACCCAGGCATTTGGCGTCATGGGCGTGTTTTCGCTGGCGGTTACCGTAGTTCTGTTCGTTCTCTTTCGTCGGCGGAATGAAACTATCGGCGGCTAAAGATCTATCTTGTCCGGCCACACCACATTCGGGGACAGCGCCTTGAGGGTCATCTTCTCTTCGTTGGCCCGCTGCTGGCGCTCGGTTAGCATGCGCTCGATCAGATGGTCTTCCGTCAGGAGTTCGAGCGGAACGCTGTCGTCAGGAGGCGGAACCGCCAATCCAAGAAGGGTTATATCCTCAAGGATCATGGAGAACACGGCGCCGGCGTGTTCGCATGATGTGGAGCAGGCCGAACATTTCCACTCGAGTCGTTTCCGAGCCCCCTTCGACAGGCGTAATCCAACTGTGGCCTCTCCCAATTGAACGACAAGGCGGCGATCATCGAGGCTCACATTGGCTGGATCGATCTCGAATTTGCCACCCTGATGAATGAGTGCGCCCCCGTTGTCGCCAAGCAATTTCGCCGCCTGGACAAAATTTAACCTCGAAAGACGATCCTTCAGAGTCAGCGCATCGGCGCTTTTTGTCGCCATAAATGGTCTCATTTTTTGACAGAAAAAACGGTCGGATAGTGCGCTTTGCCGGGGTGGGAATCAATGTTGAAATCCAGTTACGGCGCCACAGTACCCCTGTAGAAGGCGCTGGTTGAGCCTCCATAGATCGGGTCGGTATATTTTCACAGTCTACCCATTATGGCGGTCTGATCACTCTGCTGGTTCGTTCCAAGTCCCGAAGGGGCATTTCCCCACACGTGCCAATATTCAGACAAAACGGACGAAACGGGTTGGGGACTACGGTCGTCTGGTTCGGGTCCTGTAGAGGCGCTCGGAAAAGCCCCCGTCAGTCTCAAAGTCACGGGCCTGCCGGTCCATCAGACGTTCGGTGAGCCAGTGGGCCTGGGTGGCCAGGATGGCGCCAAGGTTGGCGGCAAGGTTGAGGGCCTGCATGGAACCGCACATCGGTTTGCCCTGATGTGGCTTGAAGGGATCGAAGAGTGTTACAAATTGCAGTTAGATTTCCACCAATGCGCTGGAAAAGGACGTAAAAATTGCCTTGTAGCATACGGACTGTATGCTACATTGCGTGCATGACCTTCAGAAACGCAGAAGATATTCAGGGTGCTCTACAACGATTGGGGAAGCGGCTTTTGTACGACTACGCCGAGCCTATCTCTCTAGTTGTCTGCGGAGGCAGCGCATTGAATGTACTCAATATCTCCAACCGAACCACGAGGGACGTTGATGTGCTGGCGACTGTTGAGGAGACGGCCCAAGGTATCAGGCTTCGGCATGATCAGCCATTGCCGAAAGAGTTCCGTATTGTTGTAGCAGAGGTCGGCAGGGATCTCGGATTGGAAGAGGACTGGCTCAACATGGGTCCCAAGGATGTGCTTGAGGTTTACGGCGCGCCCCATGGGATGACGGACCGATGGGAGCGTCGCGAGTACGGACCTTCTCTGACGGTCTACTTTGTGAGCCGACTGGATCAGGTGCATCTCAAGCTGTTGGCTGCCGCTGATCCAAAGGCTGAGCCTAGGCATCTGGACGATCTGTTAAACCGCATTAAGCCTACGACGGAGGAGATTCGAGCAGCTGTAGCGTGGTTGCTTGACCGCAAGACTTCATCTGGGTTTCGAGGTAACGTGAGGCGCGCAGTGGAGGCATTGGGATATGACAACATCAGTCACGACATTCCGGAATGAGTTCTCTGAAAGAGTACTGAGCTTTGTATGGGGGCAGTGGTGTCAGATCGGAGTAGCCGGTTCCACTCCCCAGAAAGGCCAGTGGGTAATCGACCCTGAACCCCTTCTGGCGTTTACGACAGAAGTGGCTCGGCGCGATGCCCGCATGTTCGACGAAGTCCTTGACTGGCTCGTTAAGAACGGGCGCTGGATCAACACCCAGCGGCTCTCCACCATAGTAAAGCAGGATAAAGTCGGCGACACGGCTGTCATCGGCGCAATCGCCTCATGGATGTCCGGGCAGGATAAGTCCATGAAATGGCGAGGCATGACGCGCCGCATGGTCGACACTGAACTCAAGCGCAATGGAGCTCTGTTCATCGCGCATCCTGGAGTTTCGGCGGGAGTCGCTGAACAACCCGAAGCACACTTCCTGCGGTACGGGTTGCTGCGGGGACCGATACACACACGGGGCATGACCCCGGCGGTGAACATGAAGGACCCGCTGAACGTGATGTTCAAGAGCCGTGCGGCATTCGGTATCGGGATCCGCGCGGATGTGATGGCGTACCTCGTCACCACGGATGGCGGGTATGCCCGCCGCATTGCCGAGATACTGGGCTACAATCACATGCGTGTGACCGAAGTGCTGGCCGGCATGGCAGAGGCCGGCATGGTTACCGTGCATTCATCTGGCCGAACCAAGCACTACAGGGCTGACCGCGAGAAGTGGCAATCGGTCCTCCTGCCTGAGCGGTCGGGGGCTTCCCAGTGGGTAAACTGGCGGTCTCTGACGCGTGGTCTGACAACCATCTGGCGAGAGGCGTGGGGGGTTGACGACACCCGCGCTGATGCCTATGTGTTCTCATCTAAAATGAGGAAGGCGATGCAGGCGGCAAAGGACGATCTTCAAGGCAGCGGGATTCCCTTCTCCATAGCGGATGACAAGGGCTATCTTGCAGAGGCGTATCTGCCCGTGTTCGTCAAGGATATGGATGGAATCATGAATGCTTTGGCGTCTACGGCACAACGATGATCGGTTGCTCTAACAGCCCATTTCTTTTCTGACGATAATTTGGCAAGGCTTTGCTACCCTGCGGGCATGATTAACCGAACGATTTGTGCGCTGGTCAGGTGGTTGCTCTGGCTCCGGTACCGGGTCTCGTTGACCGGGTTGAAGGCGGTTGAGCAGAAGGGCCGGACGGGAATCCTCTTCTTGCCGAATCATCCAGCCCTGATTGACCCGGTGATTTTGATGTCGCGGCTCTATTCCCGGTTCCGGCTGCGTCCGCTGGCGGATCAGGACCAGATGGACAGGCCGGGCATCCGGTGGCTGGCGTCGCGTCTCAATGTGGTGGCCATCCCCGATCCCAACCAGTATGGCGAAGCCAGTCGCAAGGCGGTGGAGGAGGGGATCGAGAAATGCGTGGAGGCGCTCCAATCGGGCGGCAACCTCCTGCTCTATCCCTCAGGTCATATCATGCGCCAACGGACGGAAGACCTGGCGGGATCCAGCGCGGTGGAAACCATCCTGGCGCGTGTTCCCGGTGTGCGCGTGGTTCTGGTGCGGACGCGCGGCCTGTGGGGGAGCGGGTTCAGTCGGGCCGCCGGAACCGCCCCGTCCCTGGGCAAACTCATGAGGAAGGCGCTGTTCTCCCTCCTTGCCAACGGCCTGGTCTTTACCCCCCGGCGCCGGGTGGCCATCGAATTGGTCGAGCCGGATGATCTGCCCCGGCAGGGCGGACGCGCCAGGGTGAACCGGTATCTTGAGACCTTCTATAACGTGGAGGCTCCGGCGGCCCGGTACGTGCCCTACACTCTGTGGGAACGACAAGGCGCCCATGACCTACCTGAACCGGCGCGCGGGTCCTCCGGTGGCGACCTGTCGGAAATCCCGGAGGCCACCCGTGACCTGGTGATCCGGCACTTGAAGGAATTGACGGGGCGTTCCCGGATCGGTGTCGAGGATTCCCTGGCGCGGGACTTGAATCTCGACAGCCTTGCTCTCGTTGACGTGGGCCTGTGGATACAGTCCGAGTTCGGTTTTTCAGTCAGCGATGGCGCCGGACTGGAAACGGTCGGTGACGTCATGCTGGCCACCAGGGGCCTCGCCGCAGTTCCGGGGAAACAGGACCTCAAGCCGGTGCCGAAGGCGTGGTCCACGAAGCTGTCCGCCACCACCGGGATCAGCCGATCGGTGAGGGGCAGCCGGAGCATCTGCCCGACCAGCTTGCCGAACCGCTCGTCCTCGGGGTGCACCGCCACCGCGGTGTCGCCCAGCATGGTCTCGGGGCGGGTGGTGGCGACCACCATGTGGCCGCTGCCGTCGGCCAGGGGATACTTGATGTACCAGAGCTTGCCCTGGCGCTCGACGTACTTCACTTCCAGGTCGGACAGGGCGGTCTGGCTGGCCGGGTCCCACTGGATCATGCGGGGGCCCTTGTAGATCCGGCCCTCCTTGTAGGCGGTGGCGAACACCTTGCGCACGGCCCGGTTGAGGTCCGGGTCCATGGTGAAGCGCTTGCGGGTCCAGTCCACCGAGGCGCCCAGGCGGCGCAGCTGGTTCTCGATGGCGCCCTGGTTCTGGTCCTTCCAGTCCCAGAGCTTCTGCACGAAGGCCTCCCGGCCCAGGTCGTGGCGGGACTTGCCCTCGCTCTCCTTGAGCTGGCGCTCCACCACGATCTGGGTGGCGATGCCGGCGTGGTCCACCCCCGGCACCCACAGGGCGTCGAAGCCCCGGGCCCGCTTGAAGCGGGTGAGGATGTCGTGCAGGGTGAACACCAGGGCGTGGCCCATGTGCAGGTTGCCGGTGATGTTGGGCGGCGGGATGACGATGGACCAGGGGGCCTTGCCGCTGCCGGGCTGCGCCTCGAAGATGCGCGACGCCTCCCAGGTCGCGTACCAGCGCTCCTGGGCGGTCTTGAAATCGAAGGCCTTGTCCATCTCTTGCATCATGCCGTCCCGAATGAATAAAACAATTAGTCTGAAAGTATCAGATATTGCGGGCCTTTTCCACGCGCATGCCGAGATCGGCCAGGAGCCGGTGGTCGTGGGACGCGCCCGGGTTGGGCGTGGTGAGCAGCCGGGGGCCGGTGAACAGGCTGTTGGCGCCGGCCAGGAAGGCCAGGGCCTGCAGCTCGTCGCTCATGGCGGTGCGCCCGGCGCTGAGCCGGATCCGGCTGCGCGGAAACAGGATCCGGGCGGCGGCGATCATGCGGATGAAGGCCATGGGCGGCACCGGCCCGGTCCCCGCCAGGGGGGTGCCGGGCACCGCCACCAGCTGGTTGATGGGGATGCTCTCCGGTGGCGGGTCCAGGAGGGTCAGCTCGTGCAGGAACTGGATCCGGTCCTCCGGCTGCTCGCCCAGGCCGAGGATGCCGCCGGTGCAGACCTCCAGGCCGGCCTCGCGCACGGCGCGCAGGGTGGCCAGGCGGTCGTCGAAGCTGCGGGTGGAGATGACGGCCGGGTAGAAGGCCCGGCTGGTGTCCAGGTTGTGGTTGTAGACGGTGGCGCCGGCGGCCTTCAGCCGGCGGGCCTGGGCGGTCCGGACC
>Ga0118677_10014079_pt1 | contig 11376 bp, 10 predicted proteins | sample AliMusrvi5mmetaG_FD_86154 | JGI IMG/M metagenome (GOLD analysis project Ga0118677, IMG submission 86154) | reverse complement strand
CGACCCAGGGCCGCGGAAAACTCGAAAAGAACCACCGGCGAGTCCTCCCCCTCAAGAGCGTCCTGGTTTACCCTCTCCAAAAGAACTTCCGCGCCATCCTCGCCCCCTGAGCCCTGACCCAAAGGGGCACCGAATATTTACCCTGAATGTGTCTTAAATCATTCATAATAAGCGTGTTACAGCCTTTATTTGCCGTAATTAGCCGCTATTAGCCATCAGTATTTTGCGCCATTTTGCCAACTGGAACTGCGGTGGCCAACTGTTTGTCACCATTTGTCACCACCCGTTCCGTTAGGCATGAGTTGACATGGCTAACACCGGCATGGACACGCCAACTGATTCGCTGCGCACCGAACAAGCCCACTCCCCACTACTCACCGAAAAAGACGCCTGTGCCTACCTCCGCGTGAGCAAACGCAACCTCTACTGCTGGCGCATGGCCGGGCTCATTCCCTATTTCAAGATCGGTCGTTCAGTTAGATTCAGGAAATCTGATCTGGGCGCGGCACTGGAACGCATGCGAGTTGGGTGAGGTTTGCTACGATGCCCCGACCTTGCACATGGCTGGGATTGTGGCAGGCCGGGTATACCTAGTTTGGCGGAATTTGAAGTTCCCTCTATCACCCCGTGATGATAGCATTCGGGCATCACAATGCAGCCAACTAAACTTTTTATCAGCCATGCGTCCGAAGATAAGGCCTCGTTTGTCCGCCCTCTTGTGGACGCGCTTGAGGTCGCAGGGTTCCAAGTCTGGCTTGACGAAGTTTCGCTGAAAGTCGGCGACAGCATATGGAAGGGAATCAGTGACGGGCTGCGGGACTGCGATTTCGGGGTGATTGTCCTCAGCCCAAGCTTTATGGCAGAGTCGAAAACTTGGCCGGGTAACGAGCTGGATGGGATGTTTGCTATCGAGTCTGCACTGAGGAAGTACATTCTTCCGATCTGGCTAGATGTCGACTTTGAGATGGTAAAAAGCTATGCCCCGCTGCTGGCTGGGAGGAAAGCCGCCCTAAGTAAGTCAGGAATTCCGAACATCGTGCGTGATCTACAGATTGCCGTGGATACCACGACGGTTACCAAAGCCTTTACCGCCCCGGAAAATCCTGCCACTCGGTTGAAAAATCTTGCAGAGGAAATTCAGGGCGCCACTCGGGCGAAGAAAATGATGGAGACTCCCGAGGGGATGCAAAGGGTTCGAGATAATCTGAAGGAACTTCTATCGTCTGTGCGGACCGCTGTAGAGGAAGTGCAAAGTTCCGCCGAATATTTCCGGCTAGTTCTCGCGACTCCTGAAGCGGAGAGCATTCAATTTACCGGTATAGGAAACCTTAGATTTGGGATAAGTTTTACTAACACTTTTACGAACACTATGCAAGGTGCAAGCCTCCGAATTCACATTTTTCGGATAACCCATGCCTTTGACCCATCGAAGTTTCATTCTTTCACGCTTGAAAACTACATACCGGTCTTCCACCCAAACGGGAGCCCACTTTGGGAATCGGAGCAGTCCAAGTTCAGGTTCACTAACGAACAACTACAGACTCGTTTCATGGACGCGGTTGTAGAAGCAATCACCTCCGTCACGAAAAGGAATGACTGATGTTGGTTGGGCACCTGATGCTAGGCGGAAAGGCAGATGGCGCTGCACGACAGGCTACAAGTGCGCGATTAGGTTTGTTGCTCAATGGGGTGTACGAACAAGTTGAGTTGGGATAGCTGAGCCCGGCCACTTTTCGGTGTTTTCGTCAAAATGCCGATCATCCCGGACGTTGGAACAATTAGCATCGCGCATCCGCCGCGTGCATGGTAGGTTCACGCAGTCATCGACGGGGGATCTGGTTAGGCGTAACCCATGAATCCGGCGGAGCATGCAACTGATCATCGTATTTTTTGGCGGCCCAGAGGAATACGTGCGTGATGGCGCGCACCGCAAGATGGCCCGCCCGGATGAGTGCCCGATCTGCGGAAAATCCGGGGGAATGCGTCCTCACGGCTTTTACTCCAGATCGGTTACGATTCCAGGCCCGATCATGCGTCTGCTGATCCAGATACGGCGGTTCCTTTGTTTCTTTTGTCGTCGGACGACCAGCATGCTGCCTGATTTTGCGCAACCCTACCGGCTGGTTGCGACGGACACGGTGAATGAGTATCTAGCAGGATCAAGGGATGGTGCGGAGGCAAGAAGATGGTCGGAACACCTCGGCCGCTATCAACAGAGGTTTGAGGAACGGATCCAGGAAACAAGCCGTGCCTTGACAACGGCATACGATATCGAGGACTTGCCGCTTGTTGCAACGGACCTGTGGGGTGAGGTCTGCCGGACCTTTGACGGAGCACGCAGGTTCACGGCGCGGTTTGCCGGCGAGGTGGGAATGACTGTGTTCGGCATCTATCGCTGCCACCGTCCAACTGAGAATTCTTCTAAACACATAGGTAATAATTTGGCACACGGGCGGGACCCGCCAATATCGGCACCCGGCCATGAAACTGAATCTGCCATCCGCAAACGATTCAAATAGACCACGATTCCAGGTGCGGATGCATCCCCAGCGACAAGAACACACAAACGTGGCGTGTTCTGTGAACGTGGCGCACGTGATTTGAGAGCGCCTGCACGACCCATCATCCAACAACTCACATAGCACATGATGACGCCAGACCCGATCACTGAGAATGATTTGCCGAGGGCGAAGGCCGCAGTCTATGTCCGCATGTCCACCGAGCATCAGCAGTATTCGACCAGCAACCAAATGGACGCAATCTGTGAATACGCCCTTCGCCGCAATCTCGAAATCGTCAAAGTCTATTCTGACGAGGGAAAGAGTGGGCTGAGCATCCAGGGGAGGGAGTCGTTTTCCCGCATGATTGCCGACGTGAAAGCCGGTCCTGTCGAATTCTCCTGCATTCTGGTCTATGACGTGAGCCGGTGGGGCAGGTTCCAGGATGCGGACGAAAGCGCATACTACCAGCATGTGTGTCGCCGGGCCGGCATTCAGGTCCATTATTGCGCGGAGCAGTTTGAGAACGACGGAAGCCCCGTGTCAAAGATCGTCACGGGTGTCAAGCGGGCAATGGCGGGTGAATACAGCCGCGAACTGTCATCAAAAGTGTTCCGCGGTGCGTGCCGCCTGATCACTCTCGGATACAAGCAGGGTGGCGCGGCGGGTTACGGTTTACGCCGGATGTTGGTGGATCAGGCCGGACAATCCAAGGGGGTGCTGGCACATGGTGAGCAAAAGAGCATCCAAACCGACCGGGTCGTGCTTATTCCGGGTCCCGATGACGAGCAGGCCGACATCCGCTGGATCTATCAGTCGTTCGTGACCGAGGGCAAGACGGAGGCGGAGATCGCTGCCAACCTCAACGCGCGTGGTGTGCGCACCGATATGGGCAGGCAATGGACTCGGGCGAGTGTCCATCAGGTGCTCACCAATGAGAAATATATTGGAAACAGCGTCTACGGGCGCACGTCCTATAAACTCAAAGAATGCCATGTGCGCAATCCTCCCGATAAGTGGGTTCGTGCGGATGGTGCCTGGCAAGGCGTGGTGGATCCGGTTGTTTTCCATACGGCACAAGGAATTATTCTCGCGCGCAGCCGACGGTACACGAATGCCGAAATGCTGGCCGCACTCAAAGGCATCCTTGAGCGTCATGGCAAAATCACGGGGCCGATGATCGACGGGGCAGACGACATGCCATCCAGTGCGGCCTTCCGGCATCGCTTTGGCACTCTCGTCGCGGCGTACGCGTTGATCGGTTACACCCCGCCTGCCGACCTCGGGTTCATCGAAATCAACCGTTGGATGCGCAGCACCCACCCAGAGCTCATGGGTTCAGTGGTCGACAGTTTGCGCGGCGTGGGCGCGGGGGTGGAAATGGGGGAGAGTCGCAACGTGTTACACGTCAACGGTGAAATTCGAGTCTCGGTTTCACTATGTCGCCACTGGAACACCGGCGCGGGCGCGTCACGCTGGGTCATCATGATGGATCAGGCGGGGCGACCCGACATCACCATCGCGGCCAGACTCGCCTCGGCTAACAACGGCATCCGCGATTACTATCTGCTGCCATCCATCGATGTCGCCGCCGGGAAACTCCGCCTCGCCGAAGCGAATGGCACTTGCCTCGACGGCTATCGGTTTGACGACCTCAGCCACTTTTTCACCCTTGCCCAGCGGACGCAGGTTGGGAGGGAATTCTAATCCACATATCAAAGCCATGAAAAACGAAGTCATATTCATCCCGCTGGATCGCATCCGAATCCTCAACCCGCGCTGCCGGGATCGCAGGAAGTTTGAGAAGATCGTCGAAAGCATCCGCAACCTCGGACTCAAGAAACCCATTCAGGTCAGCCTGAGACCGGGAAACTCCCCCGACGGGCAACCCTGCTATGATCTCGTCTGTGGTCAGGGGCGGATTGAAGCGTTTCAAGCTCTGGGTTCTCAGGAAATCCCCGCAGTGGTGGTCGATGCATCCAAGGAGGATCTCATGATCATGAGCCTGGTTGAAAACATGGCGCGTAGGTATCCCTCCCCCGGCGACCTGATTGTCGAAATAGACAGGCTCAAACAGGCGGGGTACAGTAATGCGACCATCGGCAAGAAACTGGATCTCGTCGACTCGATGGTCAGTGGCCTGTTATCGCTGCGCAATGCCGGCGAGGAACGACTCCTGACCGCAGCAATCAAAGGGTCCATTCCATTGGGAGTGGCCATCGACATTTCCAGGACCAAAAATCCCGAGGCTCAACGCGAGTTGCTGCGGGCATACGAGGGAGGTAAACTCAATCAGGCGGCCATCAGGGTTGTGCGGCGGTTGCTCACGCAATGCAATGCGATTGGCAAAGGTTTGCGTCCCGTGGATATTCCGCCGAAAAAACAGTGGGCGACATCGGACGGCCTGGTGAATGCCTTCAAGAAAGAAAGCCAGCGGCAGAAGACGCTGATTCGCAAAGCCAAGATCTGCGACGCCCACCTCACGTTCATCACGACAGCATTCCGCCAACTTGCCAATGATGAGGATTTCACCAATCTGCTGCGTGCCGAGAGACTGGATACCATGCCGACCTTCCTTGCAGATAAAATCGGAATGGAAAGGAGCGTGGTATGAGCACTCCAATCATCGGCTTTGAAAAAACGCGTATCATTCTGCCGTTGGAAAAGATCCTTCCCGTGCGCATCATCAAAGACCCCGACAACATGGCCCGCTATCAGATCATTGTATCGTCCATCCGGGAAATCGGCGTGGTTGAACCCCTGATGGTTTATCCACAGAAAGGCAACGAAGGTTTTTACCTGCTGATGGATGGACACTACCGGCTCCATGCTTTGCGAAAGTTGGGCATTCCCGAGGTCGAGTGTCTCATTTCCCTCGAAGACGAGAGTTTCACCTACAATGCCCGCGTCAGTCGGCTTCCTCCGATTCAGGAACACAACATGATTGCCAAAGCCGTGAACAACGGGGTTCCAGTGGAGCGGCTCGCGGCAGCCCTGCACAAGCCCGTGAAAGACATCAAGGAATGGCTCAACATGCTCAAAGGCATCAGCCCCGAAGCCGTCGAATTGCTCAAAGACAAGCAAATTTGTCCGGGCACGCTCCATATTTTTCGCAAGGTGCTAGGCATGCGCCAGATCGAAATCGCCGAACTGATGATCAGCGCGAACAATTACACCAAGGGTTACGCCGAGGCGCTTCTGTTAGAAACACCCAAGGATATGCTTGTCGATCCTGGGGTCGTCAAGGTGCCGAAACGAATATCCCGTGAGGAACTGGCACGGATGGAATTTGAAATGGCTAATCTCGAACGTGACTCGAAAGCCAGCGAGGAGAACTATGGCGACAAAATGCTCAACCTGACGTTTCTTCGGGGATACGTCTGCAAGCTGCTTGAAAACACCAGGATCAAGCGCTTCCTCGCTAACCGCCATGCCGAAATGCTCGCCGAATTCGAACGCATCGCGGCGACGGAGGGGGTGTAAATGCTGCAATGGTCTCAAACAATTCACATCGCCGATTTCAAGAAGATCTCTTTCCGGTGGTAGTCGAGGAACTGTTTCTGGTCGCTGTTGAAACGGCCTACGAAGATAGGACTGTCACAGCGCACACCCATTCTCGATAAGGATTCCGTGTCCGCGACTGGAGAGACCAGAACATCACCTTCATCACCGAACGAAATGAAGCCGCGGTCAAACAGGTGATCGATCGATGGGGTCAGCAGCAATCCGTTGCCACCGGACAATCGCTCCTCGTTGTCGGATTCCCGCCAAGGCTTGATGTGGCTTGCAATCAAATGGGTGGGATTCACCACATGCGTGAGCCGGCACTCGCGCTCAAACCGTGCGACGTTCTCCTTGAACTTGCCCTGCCCTCGCCTGGCGAAGATCAACGCCTTGCGGGTTGTTTCGGAAATTGAGAGGTTCGCGGCGATCTTGGCTTGAAGCAGGTCCTCCCACTCGATCAGCACCACCGGGTCCGCGGTGGATGATTCACCGTCATCCCTGACAACCGAGGAGCCCATCAAACCAAGCAGCATCGGTTCTGCTAGATCTAGCAAGGATCTTGCTAGGGGTTCGGAAACCTTGGCCAGATACGCACCTTGATTGCCATGGCCGTCGGGACGAACTGGAGAATGGCGGGTAGGAAGCAAATGAGCGATCTTGTCCGCCACAGCCGCGATCCGAAGCGGCCGCAGGAACCGCTGGAAGCCCACGTCCACGCGCCATCCCAACAGGTCCCATGCCTCACCCACCTTGCCGAACTCATCCGGACGCGGACACGATTAGCACGGCAGCTTTGCCACTCCGACCGCTTGAAGATGAGAGTTGGCATACGAAAACACCAAATCGCCCTGTTGGATCTCACGCAGGGTTTCGTAAAAGTGATTCTGGGCACCGTTCTTTTTCCGCTTTGGGCACCAAACATAGCCCTTTCCGACCTCGTGGTCGAAAGTCTGACTATGATTGACCCACCAGTAGCGCATTGTGATCAGTAGTGCAGGATTGGAGCTTGGTTAGTAAAGACGTTCGATGGCGGCGGCAAGTAGCACGGCATAAGAAAAGCGGAATCCTTGCTAGACAGGAAGCGGAAAATGCGGAGTTTCGGCATTTGATCCAACCATACTGCCATTGTCATACTCACTCAGCGCACAGGAGTTCCGCCTGCATGATCACGGTTTTGACTGCTTTCTCCTGTAGGTCCGGTGTGTAGCCGTATCTTAGGATGTGTTAGATCATCGATTTCAGGCTGCCGAGCGTCCGTTGTAGCCAACCCCCGACAATGCCTGTTGGAAAACGAAGTGGTAAATGCGTCCGGCCAATTCCTGAGCTTCTTCCTCGGTGTACGGCGGTCGTGGGAGGTTCATCATGACATGGTCAATGACAAAGGTTTCCACGTCCGCCCTAGTCTGTTCCTTGCCGGTCCAGTTTTCGAAGTGCTCAAGGTGTTTCTCGATGGATTGAAGGAGCGACTGACTGGACCGTTTCACCTTCTCCCGGTCCTTCTTGGACAAGTTTGGTTTTTGGAGCAAATCGAATAGGACAAGTTCCTCCTCACTGAGTCCCTCCATCACCGCCCTCCGTTGCTCGTCGTCCATGCTTTGTGACAAGGACAATAACCGGGCGAAGGTCTCCTCGATGGTCACACGGTCCTTCTCGTGGTTGTAATCGGCAATGATCTCCTGATAGCGCTTGTAGAAATCCATGCGCTGTGGATTTTTCGCGAGCATCGCCTTCAGCTTGGCTTCGATCACTTCACGGATGTCCTGCAAGGCGGTTTTCTTGCGGCGCACCTTTTTCGCAAACTCGTTGCGCAATTTCTCAAAGTCGATCTTGCTGAGATCATACGCCCTGCTCGTTGTCTGGTCGCCGCCAGGATCGTGTGCGTCGATGGCCTGATTGACAATCCGGTGAAGTTCCTTGAGCACATCGGTCACATCCGCCATGTCGCGGCGCTCCTGGAGCTTTTTGTAAATAGCCTCTATGTTGTCGTGCCGCTCAGCGTATTGGAGCGCGGACGGCTCCATCAGCAAGGCTTTGAAGCGTTCGAAAACCTGTCTGGCGATAATTTCATATCGCCGCCTGCATTCATCCGACGTGTATAGTGCGTCCACAGCGTCCCTGAGGAGCTTGGTTTTGGTGAAACCCTTCGCGCCATTGAGATTGTTAGGTTCAAAGCCGAGACTGCGGAGGTGGTTTTCACCCGCTTCAATCGCCTGCACCAGTGCGGCAACCATTTCTTCCAATGGGGCCACAATCTCTTCACCGGTCCCTCCTTCATCTTCGTCCCCCAAGGCATATTGCGCCAGGGCTTCACGGAGGCTCTTGAGCATGCCGTTGTAGTCAACGATGACACCGCAGGCCTTCCCCGGATAGACACGGTTGGCGCGAGCGATAGCCTGCATGAGCGAGTGAGCACGCATTGGCTTGTCGAGGTAGAGCGTCGTAAGGCTTTCCACGTCGAAGCCCGTTAGCCACATCGCACATACGATGGCGATGCGGAACGGGTGTTTGTCATCCTTGAAGGCGGATTCCACGTCCACATTCCGCCCACCGGTACCTTCGAACCCGTTCTTGATCAGCGCACGATGCGGGGTGATGTCGAAGCCCCACTTCTTGAAGTCTTTCACCTCGTTCTGGGCCTCGCTAATGATGATCTGAATCAGAGTCTCCTCCATCCATACGGCATGTTTATGCGCCTTGGTGAAAATAGACTGTTTTTCAGAACTCGGATCCGCCATCCATGCCTTTTCCAGTTTGGCAGCATGCTGTTTTAGTTCCGCTGCTTTCGCCTTCCAAAGAGGCATGATTTCCTGATAGAGCCTGGCACAGGTCAGCTTGTCGATACAGACAAACATCGACTTCCCGGACTCCCAGCGGGTGGAGCAGTGGTCGACAAAATCCACGGCGATTTTCCTGATTCGCTTGTCGGCGGTGATGACTTCGTAATCCTTGCCTAACAATTTTTCAAGGTGGGCGATCTGGTCCTGGTTCAAGTCCGCCTCCTCGATTTTGTCAGCGATCTTGTCATTGAGATCGCTGACCGTGATGCCCAAACGCTCTCCGCGGTTCTCGTAAACCAGCTTCACCGTTGCGCCATCCTCCTCGGATCGCTTGAAGTCGTAGCGTGAGATGTAGGTGCCAAAGATCCGCCGGGTCAGTTGATCATTCTTGAAGAGAGGCGTGCCGGTGAAGCCGATAAATGAGGCATTGGGCAAGGCCATTCGCATGTTGCGGGCCAGTAGACCTGACTGGGTCCGGTGCGCCTCGTCGGAAAGCACGATGATGTCATCGCGGTTGCTATAGGCGTTGTTGAGGCTGACGGACTGGTTGAATTTGTGGATCAGGCTGAAAACGAAGCGATGATCCTCGGTCAATAGTCGCTTTAACTCGATGCCGTTCGCCGCCCGCGGCGTGGTTTTGGGGTCCACGATGCCACAACCGACGAAGCTCTTGTAAATCTGGCCGTCGAGATCGTCGCGGTCCGTCATCACCACGAAAGTAAAATTGCCGGGCACAACGCGCCGGACCTTTTCCACGAAGAAAATCATCGCATAGGACTTGCCGCTGCCTTGTGTCTGCCAGAAAACACCAAGTCGCCCCAGGTCCGGGTGCGCACGCTTCACCAATGGGAGATCCAAGGGAGGTCCCTGGTTGTCAGCAACGAGTGCGGTAGCGGTGGCTTCCTCCACGCGCGGTTCAGGATAATAGTCGATAGTCCGCCGGTCTGGCGGAAATTCCCTCTTCAATTCTTCCTGGCAGATCACGGAATCAACCGCCCGGTTGACGCCGAGGTATTGGTGGTTCTGTGCAACAATTTTCCGGGTCGGCCCCTGTTTGCTGTCATCAAAGAGAATGAAATTTTCCAACAAGTCGATGAGACGGTCCTTGGCCAGCATGCCGTCGAGCAGGATTTGAGCGTCCACGCCGCCCGCTTCCCGTTCGTCGTTGCGCTTCCACTCGCTGTAACGCCCCCAGTCGGATGTGATGGAACCGTATTTGGCCCGGTCACCATTGCTGACGACGATGAACGCGTTGTGATAGAACGCGTGCGGGATGGTGTCGAAATAGTCCGACAAGTTGCCGTCGTAGGCGGCGCGGATGTTCACATAAACCGCCTTGAGCTCGATGAAAACGATGGGCAGGCCGTTGACGAAACAGACCAGGTCCGCGCGCCGGTTGTAATGAGGCGAACGGAGACCTTGAATCTTCAGTTCGCGAACAGCCACAAAACGATTCTTCTCAGGCTCCCGGAAATTGATGACCTGGACGCGGATCTTCCGCTGCTGGCCCATGTTGTCGCGATAGGTCACCGGCACCCCGTCGCGGATCATCTTGTAAAACTCCCGGTTGTGCTGGATGCCTGAACGCGAGAAATCGTATTGGCTCAGCGTAGCCACCGCCTCAGCCAGCACCTGTTCGGGAAGCACCGGACGAAGGCTGCGGATGGCATCGGATAGATGCCGCCTGAGGATCACATCCTGCTCGGAGTGACGCCCCAGCGTGCCGGTCGGCCCGAAGGTTTCCTGATTCCAGGCATAGACGTTTTCCCACCCGATAACTTTTTCCAGATGGTCCGCAAAGGTTTGTTGCACCAGTCGGTCCTCGCTGTTGATGTCAGTGTGGGACATTAGGATGCCATGCTTTACAGGGGTTGATAGGCGTGCTGGCGATCCTTTAACCGCTTTTCGAGCGACGTCATCGTCACTGAGGGAGAGCCTGAGAGAATGGCCTCCTTGATCGCATCCCGGCAGGCCTTGTCGATCTCCGCATGGCTGAGGTTCTTGGATGCCTTGATAGCACCTTCGAACGAAAAGCGCTTGGGAGTGAAGGCCGCGAGCAAATTGCCCATCAGGCGCTTGCGCTCGTCGTCATCTGGAAGCTGATAAAGCAGCACGTCGTCAAACCGGCGGAACAAGGCCCGATCCAGCAGGGACGCGTTGTTCGTGGCCGCCACGATGATATTGTCCGAAGGGTCGGATTCAATAAACTGTAGGAATGAATTCAGGACGCGGCGCATTTCTCCAACATCGTTCTCTCTTCCTCGGTCGCCGCCGATGGCATCGAACTCGTCGAACAGGAAAACGCCCTCACCGTCGCGGATTACATCGAAAATTTGCCTTAGTTTGGATGCTGTCTCGCCCATGAACTTGGTTACCAACCGATCCACCTGAATGGTCCGGAGTGGCAGGCCCAATTCGCCCGCCAGCACGCTGGCCGTCATGGTTTTTCCGGTACCCGGCGGTCCGGAGAGAAGGATCTTGCGGCGATGGCTCATGCCGTGCCCCTGGAGTTTGCCTCGTTGCCGGTATTCGTGGAGAATACCGTCGAGCCGTTCCCGGTTGGCCGCAGGTAAGACCACCATGGGAAGCTTCTCGTC
>Ga0118677_10014077_pt1 | contig 11377 bp, 7 predicted proteins | sample AliMusrvi5mmetaG_FD_86154 | JGI IMG/M metagenome (GOLD analysis project Ga0118677, IMG submission 86154) | reverse complement strand
GTTGTCGAACAAGGGATCAATGTACATGGACTTGACCGCGAAATTGACGGCATCCGCCGCCGGGCCCAGGATGCCGATGACGTTCCCACGCGTATCCAGCAGCGGCCCGCCGTAGTTGCCTGCCGGGAGAGAAACTTTTACCTGCAGAAATTTGGGATCGTCACGCGGACCGGTCAGCGCCTTCAGCGATCCGGAGGTGAACTGGGGCACCGCTCCGGATACCGTGGGGATGGCGAACCCCGCCGCATAAACCTTATCACCAAGGAGCAAGTTCTGCGGATTATCAATCGGGATGCACGGCGAAGCATTACCCTCCACCTTGAGCAGGGCCACATCGGACTCCACATCGTAGGCGGCAACCTTGGCCGGCCATACATGGCCGGCATGCAAAACGGAAATATCCTCCGCATTCCCGATAACCCGGCAACAGGTGATAAAATAGCCGTTGGACGTGACAAAAAAACCGCTCCCCGCAACATCGAACGCCGGTTGAGCAGATTGCTGCGCGACCGCCGCCAGCAGCAACGAAATCGAGGTCAGCAGGCTACCGGCCAGCCAGCGTCTCACCAATGTTCTTCCGCTTTGCATACGCGCTCCCATCAACCGCCCAATCTACGCCAGATTCCGCCACCGGCGCAGTGACCATTCTACCACAAGCAGTGCGATCAGGGCAGCCAGAAACGCCCAGTGGTTCCAGAGCGACCGGTAAATCACGCGCTGCTCTTCCGACGGCGTAAAATGCAACGCGCTCAGCGTCGGGCTCAATTCATTGAATTCGCAGAACTTTCCGCCACTGATGCGCGCCAACGCCTGCAGCGCGGCCACATTCATGGGCTTCGGCATTGTCTCCGGAGTATAAGGCCGCACATAGTCCGGATAGGGCGGTGATTCGACCGCCAAGCCTGCCAGTTCCGTCCGCGCCACCGCCTGATAAAGGCCCGGTTCATCCGCACGTAATTCCGTCACAAAGCCCGGCAACTGCTTACCGACACTCGTAGTGATGGTCTGCGTCTTCATGCTGAATGGCAGCTTGCGTCCCGCTGGCGTAGTGATCTCACACGTCATCGGCGCCACGCCCAGCGCCTCACCGCTGCGCGCCGCAAGGCGCGCACTGAATTGCAGCGTGTCGCCCAAATACGGATGATCGGTGCTGGCATAGAGTTCGATCGAAAAGCGTTCCAGCTCCTGCTGTTCCGGCACCAGCGACTGGACTAGCTGATTCCAGAAACGTGTATAGGATTTGCTCTGCAACGGATCCATAGACCAGCGCCACAGCGAATCGCTCAAAATGGCCACCACACGACCCTGACCGTAGCGCTGCTCGATCACCAGCGGCAACGGGCCTTCGCCCGTCTTGGCGGTCACAAGCACCTGCGCGCCGGCGGTGGGCCGGCTGCCGGGATACACCGAAAGCACCGGCGGCATGATGAACTCACCCTCATCTTTGCGCTGAAAGGCAGGATGCACCAAGCCTTCCGGCGTCACGGTCACCGGGAACTTGCCTTCCATCACCGGCCGATATCCGGCGCGGCTGATCGGCAAAATCTTTTTGAGCGGGCTGGCGTCGAAGCCCTCCCGCCCCCAACCGCGCGCGCCACCGAGCAACACGAGGCTGCCGCCGGCTTCCACATATTTCACCAACTCCTCGAGCTGTGCGGCCGGCAGCATCGTAGCTTCCAGATCGCCGAGCATGATGACTTTGTAGGTGGCTAGCGGTAATTGCGTCCAATCGGTCGTGCTCGCCTGCTCACGGCCAAAGGTCAGCCAGCGCTTGCCGGAGCGGATGAACGCCAGCGCCGACACCGTCTGATTGTCGTTCAATAGCCGGTTGAGAAATTTGAACTCCCAGCGCGGAACGTCCTCGAGGTAGAGCAGCCGGTTCTTGGCATCAATCACCTGTACCGTGATCCGCTGGATGTTATCGTTGGTGTGCGTCTCGCCCCGGAGCGGCGGAATCCGCACCTCATAGGTGACGTTGCCGATCAGCGGATGGCGCACCGTAAACTTGACCTCGCGCCGTCCACCCTCATCCGGCAATTGCGTCGGAATTTCCTCCAGCAAAACATCGTTTTCATAAAGCTGAATGCGCACGGGCTGGTTCTCGGTGCTGATGCCTTCGACCACCGCCTTCAATTCCGAATCCCAGCCCACCACCACCCGGCGCGGCGTATCAAGCATGTCCACGCGCACATCTGGCTCGACTTTCCACGCCGCGGCCGACTCCAGCCGTGCGCTATAGATCGGACATGGCCAACTCGCCGCCGTCCACTCGTCGCGCGCCTCGCGCGTATCGAGGCCATCGCTCAGCAGCAGCAGCCCACCGAGCGGCTGTCCGCGGTAGCGGTCGGCCAGCGCCCGCAAGGTCTCGCGGACCAGCGTCGCCGTGCCCGTCGGGGCCAACGCCGTCGCCTCCGCCAGCGTGACGTGCTGACCGAGTTCCTGGGCGAATGGATAAATCTCCACATCGCACTGCTGTTCCACCGCCGCCAGCCACGGCTGGAGCAAGAGGTCCTTCGCCTGCCTCCAGCGCGGCGGGAGGTTCGTGCGCGGCGCGAGGCTCATACTCCGCGAGGTATCCAGCGCCACCAGAAAATGCGGACGAAGCACCTCGGTGATGGCATACTTTTGCGTGGGGATCAGCAAGCACCAACCGAGAACGAGGAAGAAAAAGGCACGCACCGGCCACAGGAAGAACGCCGCTTTCTCGCCAGGCAGAAACCGCCAAAAAAAGAAAACACCCAGCGCGAGTGCCACCGCAATGGAGGCAACAATCGCACTGAGCGGCGCCGCATGTTCGTAAAAAATCTCCGCGGGCATCACAAAGTTCCAAAGCTTGGAAAAGACAACTACCTGATTTTCCCAACCTTGGAAAGCCGATTCCGCGCGGCGGCTTGAATTAGCTCTGCCCTTGCATGAACCCGGCCCCGCCGTTGCTAGCCTAGCACCACCCCGCCGCTCATACCCGGCGGCCCCATGAAGCAAGCCTGAAAGATACGGATAGGCGCTGGGCATAATTTCAACAGCCCTGATCGGGCTTGCATCTCCGGCTCTGTTTTGGCAAGTTTTCTTCATGAAAATTAATCCGTGGAAAAGTATGGGCAGACCTGTCTCGTTACCCCTAGACAAGCGATTTCCGATCAAAACCTTGCTCGCTGTCCTGGCAGCGAACTTGACGATCGCTGCGCCCCTTGGGACCCCACCGCCCTCCGAGGTGGGTGGCGTCCTCTTTGCAGGCGCTTCCGGCATTGGGCATTGGAAATCACTGCAGGAGGATTTCAAGGAATATAAGATCATTAGCAAAAACTGTTCCGGCGCCCAGATGACTAACATGGTAAACAACATCGACCATTTCTTCCCTTACAAGCCGTCCATCATTATCATGCAACTGGGAGGCAATGACCTTGCCGCCGGCAAGACGCCGGAGCAGGTGTGCGCTGATTTCAAGACCTTCGTTGAAAAGACCCGGGCCGCCCTACCCGATGTACGCATCATATTCATGGGACTGGTTCCCACGGTCAAACGCTGGGATCAGGCGCAACCCCAAAAGAAATTCGACCAACTTATCAAAGCCTACATCGCGTCCATGAAGAATATGGACTACATCGACGTGTGGGATGCTTTTCTGGGAACCAACGGCAAGCCGCGCCCGGATCTGTTTATCAAGGACGGCCAACACAACAACCGTGAAGGCTATAAGATTCGCGCCAAACTTACGCGGCCTTACCTTCAGAAGTGGGGTGCGCCGGCCAACCCAAAATACGAAAGTCATTAGGTCAGAATTCCCAGCCACGGCGCACCGAGCCTCTACAGACAGGTTTGGTGTTTGAAATTCCAGGCTAACGACTTGGCTTGTCAGACGGTCTATTTTCTCCGCTCCGGTAAAAGCGAATGATGCTCAACCCATTGCGAGATGAGCGAGCTACTCGTTGAAGACAGTCAAGCGAACAGGTGCATCCTGCCCATTGAGGTGCGGCTCTAAGCGCCCTGCCCTTCAACGCCGCCCTTGACTTCCCTGCAATGGACTGGCAGCTTTTCCACCTGAAGGCGCTCGCTCTGCCGGTTCGCGATGGGTATGCGCCAAAACTATCCCGAAAGTGATCCCGATGATGGAAGAAATCAAAAAAAGCGCATTCAGGTTTCGCTACGCCCTATTGGCGGTTATCACGGTCTGTTACACCATCCAGTACATGAACCGTGTGACCATGAATATCTTGATGCCGTTCATCAGCAAAGAAATCGGCATGACGGCGGCGCAAATCGGGCTGGGCGGCGCGTTGATGCTCCTCTTTTATGGACCATCCCAATTGGTGACGGGTTGGATTTGCGACAAAATCGGATCCAAGAAGATGCTGATTTTTTCCATCATTGCCTGGAGCACCCTTACGGCTTGGCTGGCGGAGGCAAAAACAGTCACGGACTGGTACGTGCGGATGGCGCTGTTTGGCGCGCTGGTCGGGACCGAGTTTGTACCTTCGGCCAGACTCATTGTCCGGTGGTTCCCGGCCAAACTACGTGCCCGAGCCCAAAGCATTCTTTCGTGGGCTTGGATTGTCACGCCTGCTTGGGCCCCCATGGTCAGCACCGCATTGTACCAAGGTGTTCATGAAAATTGGCGCACGGTTTTTATCATTCTGGCCCTGCTGGGCCTGGTACCGTTGCTGCTCATTATTCTCCTCGCGCACGACCGGCCGGAGACATGCAAGTTTGCGAGTAAAGATGAGGTGCTGGAAGCTTATGAAGACGAGGTTCATAAAGGTCTGATCACCGAGGAGGATGTCCGGGTGGGCAACATTCACGCCATCGAAACCAAAGCCAAGGCTGGCAATATTTCGTTCAAAGCAATCATTGCCACCCCAGGTTTTGTTTCGCTCTGTTTTATTTATATCGCGGCTCAACTGGTGCTTTGGGGGGTGATGACCTGGTCCGCTCAGTACATGGCGCAGGTCCATAAATTCAAGGTAATGGAAATGGGCGCGTGGGCGTCCGTTTATTTTATCGGAGGGGCCTTGGGGTCTTTTCTGAGTGGCTGGATCAGCGATAAGTTCCTGCATGGACGCCGCAAGCCCATGATCATCTTGTGTTTTTCATGCATGATTCCTTTCATTTTGGTTTTAGCGACCATCCAAAAAGGCGTTTCGCCGTATCTCCTGCTGTTGACCCTGACCGGGGCCGGATTCTTTTCCAACATGGTTTGGGGGCCAGCCCTGACCCTGCCGGCCGATATGTTTTCCGTCGAGGTTTATGGCAAAGCGATCGGGTTCGTGAATTGTATGGCGTACATGGCGGCGGCGGCTTCGCCCTACCTGATGGGAATGCTTATCCGCACCGATCCCATTACCAAAACCGTTGATTATTTTTGGGCGTGGATTTGGGTGGCTTGTACCGCCGTCACAGGCGTCATTGCATCAAGCCTGCTCACGGAGAAAAAGCGCGTTCGAGTTTGAGGTTGAAAATCCGCGCACGGCACGCATCGGCTGGCATCCAGACAAAGCGTAGCCCCCCCCCGTTCTGCGCGTTAGGCCTTGGCCCCGCAGAGTCGTTTTGCTTCGTCGGTAAAGTAGCGGATATTTTTATAGGACGCATTCAAAGGCACGGCGCACTCCGGACCAAGAATATCTATTTTGTTGGCCAGTTTTTCTTCGATATCTTTGGTGATGGCGGCGGGTGTTCCGTGCAGGACAACCCCCAGATTGCTGGTGCCACCCATGAGGGCCAGCTGATCACCCGCCAATTCCCTTGCAGTGGCTGCGGGCACCTTGGAATCGAAATGAAAGCATTCGATGCCTGTAGAACGGATGTAGGGTATCCGGTCAGATGTGTCACCACAGATATGCAGCATGATCGGGCACGCAATCCGTTCGTGCAATTCTTGATGCAGTTCCATCAGAAAGTCCCGATAAGCGTCGGGCGAGCACAGGTCGCGCGTGCAATGATCCCCCACGCACAAGGCATCCGCACCCGCATCAATCTGGGCGCGGGCAAAGGCAACCGTCACATCCATCAGTCGCCGCATCGCTTTTTTCACGGTGTCCGGTTCGTCCAGAGATGCCATCAGGAAATTCTCGATCCCATAGACATGATAGCCCAACGTCCACGGACCAAAAACCTTGCCCACGATGGCAATTTCAGTCCCGTACCGCTGCTTTAACAAGCGGAGAGCCGCCAAGGGCACGGCACAGGCGGGATGTTTCAAAAAATCGCGGGGGATGGACAGCAGTTCATGCACATCCGCAAGCAACGCCTGCCCGCAATTCGGCATCTGCTGCCGGTCGCCCCAATTAACCTGACAGCCAATGGCACATGACTCGTGCCAGACGCTGAATAGCGGCATCACGTTGTCGAAACCGAGTTCCGTGTAGCCCGCGCCCGCCAGTCGCGCCATCGTTTCCGCATCCGTATTGGCCGCGGGGAAAAAAGCGCCAACCTTGTCCATCAAGTCGCTCGTGACGATGGAGGTGGCGCTGCCGATGCCGGGCCGGGGCGCAGCGCCCCGCCGGAGCTTGGCCAAAAAAATGTCGCGTGGTTTCATGGGTAGGTCTTTCGGCAGGCTTCGATCAAATACTGGATCCGGCCAAAGTCCGCATCCGGCGGCATCGTGTCGGCCACGCTCAGGATCAAGTGGTCGTAGGGCTGGCAGTCCCGGATCAGATCCCGGACGAACGCGCGAAAATCCGCCTCGGAGCAGCAGGACGTCAGCACCAGGTTCGAGGGCACCCCACCCCAGATCGTGATGCTCTGGCCGAACGCCTCGCGGTATTCCCGCAGCGACACCTTGGTCATCGGCGCGGGACAGACCGAGTCCGCGATATCGAACCGGCCCTGCTGCAAGTCGGGCAGCAAGGCCTTGTTCTCGCCATCCGTGTGGGTCAGCAGATATTTCCCCACCCCGTGCAGCTTGTCGGCCGCCCGGTGGAGCCAGGGCGCGATGTGCTGCTTGAAAAAAGGCGGCGAGGTGACGGCGTCATCGTAGTTGGCGCCGAACAACACCACGTCGGCGGACGTCGCCAGCGTGCTGTCGAGGATCTGGTCGTACAGCCCCGCGAGGCGCTCCGCGACGCCCGGCAAGCCTGGCTCCTCATCGAACAGGTCGAAGCAAAAGTCCTCGTATTTCCGCAGGTCCCGCATGATGTGCTGCATCGGCCCGCAGGCCAGCGAGGCAAACGCCACCGCCACGCCCGCGTCGCCCACGCGGTCGCGGTAGGCCTGGTAACCCGCCGGGTTCGGGACGATCCGCACCCGCGCCAGGATGTCCGCCAGCCGGGCATAATCCTCCGGCGCCTTGAGCGCGTGCTCGGTGATGTCGGGGATGGAGACGCCGGAGGCCAGGACCGCAGGGCCGAACCGGCAGGTGGTCGTCAGGTCGCCATGGGCGCTGTGGTAGCGCACCTTCAATTCGGTCCCGGTATTTTCCACCTCGAAAGCGACGGCGCTGAAATCGACCCGGTAGGGGAAATCCGGATTGTTGTAGAACCCCAGCGACCGGTGATAGAGATCCTCATCCGGGGCCGAGCGGATAAAATCCGGCACGACGGAATGGAAGCCCAGGCCGAGCCGCGAAACGGTTTCCCGCAGCGACAGCTGCTCGAAACCCGCCGGCAGCGTCTGGCGGCTCTTGTTGCGGTTGTACCAGATGTCGAGACGCGGCACGAAGAGCAGGCACTCAGGCGTCTGCCCCCGGATCACGCGCAACATGTCTTCTTTAGCCGTCACAAAATCCCCACTTAAGCGGTGGCCGAGTATAGTGGGGCCAAGTTTTCCATCCAACCTTTTACTTCCCGCGCCTGGTGGAAGCGACCTCCGGTCGCTTTCCCTCAATTTAATGCGGCCGGCTTGCCCCGGCGAAGCTCCAAGCGAAGCCGGTTCATCCGTGGCTTCTTTTTCTTCCGCCTCTGTGACCTCCTTGCCCTGAGCTTTGTCGAAGGGCTCCGACCTCCGTGTCCTCTGTGGTGAATCCTTTCCGGCTCTGCTTCCGCTTTTCTGTCCTTCGCGATGAGAACCTTTGTGTCTGCTTCTTGATCGGCTCTGCGCCCTGTGCGTTCTTTCGTGGCGCTGCCACTGCCTGCTTATCTGCGAAATCCGTGGATGATCTTCTGTTCTTTCTGGTGCGCTTGTTTGCGGTGAGCCTTGCCCGCCCTGAGCTTGTCGAAGGGTCGAATCCGGCGCCAACCTGAGGCTGGCACGCCTTGGCGGTTACCTTCTGCTCCGCCTCTGCGCCTTCCGCTGACCTTGGCGTCTTTGCGTTTGTCCTCTGTGTCCTCCGGTTTCCTCTGTGACCTCCGTGGTAAATTCTTTCAGCACTGCTTCCGTGGCGCTTCCTCTGCCCGCTTATCTGCGAAATCTGCGTAATCTGTGGATGAACTTCTGCGCTGGTCTTTTCAATCCTGTGTCCTCTGCTTTGACACGCCGCGGTTCTCGCTATAGATTCGCCAACGCTGGCGCCGAGCATCGTTTTGTAAAACAGGAGAAAAAAATGAAAGCTGACAAGAAAGCGAAAGTGCCGTACGGAATCGTCCACCAGTTCCCGGGTGGTACCAAGGAGCAGTACGAAGCGTCCATCGCGGCCCTGCATCCCGGCAAAGGCCGCCTGCCGGCGGGCCAGATCTTCCACGCGGCCGGCGCCTCGGCCGGTGGCTGGACCGTCGTGGCGATACATGAGTCCAAGGAGAGCTGGGAGAAGTTCCGCGACGATATTCTGATGCCCAAGATGCAAAAGGGCATCAAGGGCGGCTTCCCCACGCCGCCCCAGGAAACCGCCTTCGAGGCCTATAACCTGGTGTCCTGACAGCGCTCCGCAACTTCCCGGCGAAGCGAAGCAGTAACCATTGAGGTCACAGAGGTAAGCGGAGGTTCACAGAGGTTTTTCTCTGTGATTTCCTCTGACCTCAGTGACCTCGTCCGACCTCTGTGCCCTCTGTGGTAAAATCTTTTCGGCGCCGGCGCAGAGAAGAAATAACCACACCCTTCGACTCCGCTCAGGGCAGGAAGGTCACAGTGGTAAGCGGAGGTTCACAGAGGTGTTCCGCTGAACCCTCCGTCAGACCTCCGTGACCTCTTCCGACCTCTGTGCCCTCTGTGGTAAAATCTTCTCCGCTCTTCCCAGCTCTGTCGCTCAGTCTTTTCTTTCCTGTCCTGTCCTTGGCGCACTTGGCGTCTTGGCGGTTCAAGTCCTCCATGGCTGAGGCTTGATGAAGAATGAACCACATGGATCAGTTCCCGCCACGTCGCGTACACCACGGCAGGGCCGGCGTGGTTAATAATTAATCCGGGTGTCTGAGTATGGCTGTGGCTGGTGCCAGCGGCTTGGACGGCAGGCTAATCTTTCCAAGCATCGGTGCGAAACGGCGAGGCGGGCAGGCCCTCTTTGTTATACAGATTGCCGGGGGGGCAGTCCTGCCAGTCATAGCGAACGGCGACCGGGTTCGCCAGGCCCTGTCCAGAGACCACGACCGTATCCCCGTCGATGCTCGCTTGCGCCCAAATCCATTTACGATCCGCTCCAGCGATGGCAAAGCCCTTCAACCCGGTGGCATTCGCGGCCGCCTCAGCGGGGGCTTCCGCCTTCATCCAGGGCGGCACCCGTAGGATCAGGCCGCTTCCGATCTCCTTGAACTTCAGTCGGATCTTTCCGTTCTCAACGGTCATCGCTGTGTAGAGCGGTCCGGAGGCGACCAGGTCTTTTTCCCCATAGGCGACGCGCCGTGCCGCCAGCGCCAGCCGCAGCCCTACGTCGAGCTTGTCCTTGTAGTGAATGTCGAGACAGCTTCCAATATCGATCGTCACCGCCATGCCGGTATGCGGCACCGCCAGCGTCTTGAGCTGGGCTTCGCGCAACAAGGTGGAATAGCCTTCGGAAGGACGTTGGGGTTGCGGCGGATTGCAATTGGCGAGCTGGACGAAAAGGAACGGAAAGTCACCCTGGTTCCATTGCTCGCGCCAGTCGGCAATTAACCCCGGAAAGGATGTGAAATATTCAAAGGCGTTGCCCCGGTCATTCTCGCCCTGATACCAGATGACCCCCTTGATGGCATAGGGCATCACCGGCGCGACCATGCCATTGAAGAGATTGCCGGCACCATAGATCCAGCCATCAGGCGGACTTTGCCCGGGTGGTTTAGGTACGGTCAAGCGTGGCTTGGGAGGGGGGCGTTGTCCGGCCGCCGCAGCTTGGGCGACAGCGCGGTTCCACTGGTCCAGCTCCTTCTGGAAAGGGATGCCATACTCCTCGTTCCATTTTTTAAAAGCCGCGTTACCCGCCACTCGAGCCTTTGGATAATCCAACGTCGCCTGCGCGAAATGCTCGACGCGTTGCTGGTGATCCTGGACGTAATGCGCCATGATCGGGTTCTTTTCGAGTCCGGAGATGCTCGTCCACCCGGCCGCCTGCGTTCCGCCCCAGGCTGTCTGGATCAACCCGATTGGGCGCTTCGTGACACGATGGATTTCCCGTCCAAAATAATAGGCCACCGCTGAAAAGCCTTTCCAGCCCCAGTTGCCGCCCAGGCTCGCCGGAGAACAAACCTGCCACCGTCCCTCCAGATGATCCGGAACAGCCTTGGCGAACGTGCTCTTCGGTTGGAGTGCAAGCTGCCGCGGCACCATGAAAAGGCGGAGCTGGGGCTCGTTCGCCTGGGCGATCGTCTCGGTCGCCCGCTCGTCATTACCGATGCCGAAATCCATATTCGACTGGCCCGCGGCGACCCAGACATCGCCGACCAGAACATCCTGGAACGTCAACGTATTCTTTCCTGCCACCTTCAAGCTCTGGGGCGCCGTATTCGGCGGCACGGCAGGGAGCTCAACCCGCCAGGTCCCATCGCCTCCGGCCACGGCGGAACCGCTGGCGCTGCCGAACGTCACCGTGACCTTCTCGCCCGGATCAGCCCAGCCCCAGACGGGGAGCTTGGCCCCCGCTTGCAGGACCATATGGTCGCCGAAGATCTCGGCGAGCTTGACGTCGGCCCGCGCGTGCCCGGTGAGGACGGCTGCGAGCGAAAATAGAACGGTAACCCAGCGCGTCCGTTCAAGGCGCTGCTGTGGCTTGAGCATCGCAAGGTTTCTTGTTTTGAGCTGAGGGTAAAATTTCATTGTCTCACCAGCTAAGCCATGGCTTGGGCGCGCCGCTTTTCGACGGCACGCTGCCGTTGAAAAACCATGCGCGCAGTTTGCGGGGCCGCCCTGCAAAAGCAAACCCAAAAGCCCGACCAGTACCGGCTTCCAATCCGGCTTGCCGTAGATGAACACAAAAACCGTGCTCGTCAGGCCCACAACCACGATGCTGGCGTACATGATGAGCGCGCCCAGCCACTTTCCAATGATGATTTCCAGGTCGTGCACGGGGGAGGTCGCGAGCAACTCAATGGTGCCAGTGCTCTTCTCC
>Ga0118677_10014073_pt1 | contig 11380 bp, 8 predicted proteins | sample AliMusrvi5mmetaG_FD_86154 | JGI IMG/M metagenome (GOLD analysis project Ga0118677, IMG submission 86154) | reverse complement strand
GTTTATAGGGATTCCATTTTTACTTTCCTTGGTTAAGAACAAGGAAAACCCATCAATTCTATCTGCCGTGAATTATTCCAATCTTGTGGAGATCGTTGAAGAAAATACGATCAGCTATAGCACTGATAATTCAGATGTCAATACTTTTTATGAATTAGAATCATCTCCGGGTTATCCAAGTCTTAATACAAACAATCACACCACACAATTTAATTCCGAAAAATTTCAAGTTATTAGGGATTTAAATTATTCCGGGCAAAACGTTTCGCAATACTACGATGAAAAAAGATATAGGCACTAAAATTTTTCGGTTTCTAGGAGTTCCTTCCGAGTTTTATAGATTTATAAAAATATTTAATGATTCACTTACTATTTAGGTTTAATTATGAGAAACAATAATCTTCTGGTCTGGTTAGCGATCGTGTTTTTCTGTACAGGAAGCATGTTTGCTCTTGATGCACCTGTTCCGATTGCGCCGGCAAATGGTGCTGTAGGAGTAGCGCTAAACAGTTCTATTACTTGGGGAAGTGTTGAGGGTGGTTTTAAATACATGGTTTTTTTAAGTGAAGATTCCGATGGGAATCCCGCAGGACATGGTCATCCTTGGATTATTTCATCTGTATTTTCAGATACGACGTGTGACTTGACCGGCTTGCTTGCTAACGGCACTACATATTATTATCAATTGCTAACCTTTGATTCAAGCATGGCTGGCGGTTCAATGTCGAGTATTTATAGTTTTACCACAGCACTCGTAAATCCGGCATTAACTTCTCCGGCTGATGCTGCGGTTAACATAAGAGTAAGCACGGGAGCCACATTCACATGGGGCAGTGTCACCGGCGCACTTACATATAACATTTATATTGCAACCGATGCCGGATTCACTAGCATTGTAAAATCACAAACAGGACTGGTTGCTCCGACATTTACCAGTGCTGCACATGACTTTGATTATTCTACGGGATATTTCTGGAAAGTTGAAGCAGTGCATGGAACAGACGTAACTACGTCAGGTGTCTTTCAGTTTACAACCAAAGCGGTCCCACCGGCAGCTCCAGTCCTTTCTATCCCGACAGATGGAATGACGAGGGTAGCGTTTCATGGTTCCTTTCATTGGCACGTTGCTGTTGGAGCCGATTCATATGATCTGAGAGTAAGTTCCTATGCAGATAACAACCCATCAGCTCATGGTGGCGTTTATACTATTTCGACTAATGTTGCCGGGACAAGTTATGATTATACAACTCTTTTGCTAAATAATCACACATATTATTATCAGGTAAGATCAGTTGATGCTCTCGGCGAAGCCGGCGCATGGTCACCAATTTACAGTTTCACCGTAGTAATTGCGCATCCTGTTTTGGTTTCTCCTGCAGCAGCTGAAGGAGATGTAACTGTTGTTCCTACACTCACATGGAATAGTGTTGATGGTGCGGTTTCTTATAATGTTTACGTTGCTACCGACGCAGCATTCACGCACGTAGTTAAGTCACAAACAGGATTGGCAGTAACATCATTTGCGATTGATCCTTATCTTCTTGACAATTCTACTACTTATTACTGGAGAGTGGAAGCAGTAAAAACTGTTGCAGAAGTAACTTCTACTGATGGTCATTTTACTACAATTTCAGATGTAATACCTACGTTAGTCAATCCTGATAACGGCAGTTCATCATATTCGTATGATAATCCGGTATTCACCTGGACATATACACAAAATATTGAAGGCATTTTTGCCACGATCCAGGTATCACTTGATTCTACCTTTACTACTGATGTCATAACTCAGGATGCCGGCAATTATATATATTATTATTGGACATCAAATCTCTTGTTAGGAAAGACATATTTCTGGAGAGTATATACAAGGACAGCTTCAGGAGTGATCAGAACCTATTCAGATATACATTCATTCACAACGTATGGTACAGCAACTGCTCCAACGCTCGCATGGCCTGTTGGTGGTGCAACAGTGTATACGAATGATGTAACGCTAAGCTGGTATGTTCCTACCGGTGCGTACGGCCTTTCATTTGTTTATCAGTATAAAAAACCTGCTGACGTAGCCTGGTCTGCCGAAGCAACAACTACTGACTTATCAGCAGAATTAGATGGTTTAACTCCCGGAACGACATATCAGTATCGGGTTAAATCTTACAATGGTAACACTTATTCAGGTTGGTCACAAGAAACATTTGTTACTAACGGAGTCGGAACAATCACGACACCAATCGCAGCTTGGCCTATTGACACAGCTATGGTTTATACAACAACTCCTCAGGTAGCATGGTATCTTGATGCTAACGGTTCAGGTCTTGATTATGTGGTCGGCTATGGCACGACACCTAACACAGCAACTTTCACATTGTTGCCTTCAGTATCTTTGCTTTATAATACAATTCCCGGATTAACAGCAGGACAAACCTATTTCTGGGCAGTTAAATCCGTAAACTCGAATGCTCAGGCATCAGCATGGTCTAATGTCGGTAGCTTCACGGTTTATGGAAATACAACCGATATTAAACCTGTACTTAATTCTCCGGTTGATAGCGCAACTGTTTATACCTTCTATCCAACGTTAAGCTGGACAGCCGGTGCAGCAGGCGTTGTTAATTATGACGTTTACTGCAAAAAATCAACAGATGCAGCGTATACGCTTCTTACTCCTGCGCATACTGATTTAACGTATTATCAATTTGCTACCCCAGCAACACCGGGCGTAACATATAACTGGTACGTTGTTGCTTATAACGTAAGCAATGCACCATCAACATCAGATGTCGGTGTTTTTGAAACTGTCGCTTCTTCGGGCTCATTGAACCCTATCATTATCGAGCCAACAGAGGGCGTTACTTGCTGGACAACTGCTCCATTATTAAAATGGTATGTATCAGGCAATTCACCTTATGCTGTCACCTATGAAGTTGAAGTAGCTACAGATGATGCCTTTGCTGACGTGGTATATCATGTTTCCGGTCTTGATTTGATTTATGCAACCCCTGACACACTTGTTCAAGGTCAAACATATTATTGGAGAGTAAGATCAAGTGCAAACGGCGTGGTATCAAACTGGTCAGCTGAATCATTTGTAATATTCGCTGCTGATGCTCCTGTTGAACCAAGAATCGCAGGTTTGAATAAAGGAAATATCGTCAATACGATTTCCCCGGTATTATCCTGGTATAAACCTACCGCCTCAGTTCCCGTGAGCTATGCGGTGCAATATGCCACAACTAAAGACTTCGCAAATGCGGTTACGGTCAGCAATGTTAAAACTCAGTCGTTGAAAGTTGAGAACCTGACATCAGGAACTCAATATTTCTGGAGAGTTCAGTCAAAAACAGCCGCTGGTAAAACATCGATTTATTCCTCTGTTGGTTCATTTATAGCCAATAAGGTAACAGCTGTAGATAAAGCTGATTCTAAAGTTCCGACATCGTTTAGTTTGTCACAGAACTATCCGAACCCATTCAACCCATCAACAACCATTTCATTTGGTTTGCCAACTGAATCGCTTGTTACACTTCGTATCTATGATATGATGGGAAGAGAAGTTAAGACACTCGTCAACGATAACAGAAAAGCCGGCACCTACGAAATGAAATGGAACGGCGATAATAACTCTGGACAAAATGTTGCTTCCGGTATGTATTTATATAAAGTTACTGCCGGTAACTTCGTTCAGGTTAAGAAAATGCTCTTTATCAAATAATAGCTTTTTCACGGAAATTATGAAAGGCGGTCTTTTGACCGCCTTTTTTATTGTTGTAGTCGGAGGTTATAAACAAGCCCAAAGAACGACCGATTCCTTGCGTGCTTATTATGTCGCCGATGCAGGACTTTCCCATGCCTTTCTAAAATTAAAAGCTGTAACAGGCGCCCTACCTACCAGCAAGTCCCTTGATATCCCCACCACTTCTTACTCTGTGAGACCGGGCGGCCTGGCAGGCAGCTACACCGTATCGTTCTCGGATGACGGGGCCCCATGGCGCACCTACACCATGACCTCTGTCGGTACTTTTGGTACCACAACTAAAACATTAACGTTAAAGGTCAAGCTGGTGTCTCTTGCGAGATGGAATTACCTGAGCAATTCCGAAATAACCTCGAAGTGGGGAACTCTTTGGTGGATCACGAACATGTACAGTGAAGGTCCTGTCCACACGAACGGTCAATTCAATATTATGGGTTCCCCTGTCTTTAACGGCCCGGTAAGTCAATCATCTGCGACGATCAATTACGGACAAGGCGGGCCACCCAAGGACAATCCGGATTTCCAGGGAGGTTTATCCCTTGGAGCATCCAACATTTTTTTTCCCACTACTGAAATAATAAGTAATGTTCAAACCGCCGCGCAAACCGGCGGGCTCTCGCTGAGCGCCAAAGACCCGAAAAAACCCGGAACAACCACCATCGAATTACTTTCGAATGGTACGATGAACGTCACCAATACCAAATTGAGCTGGAACAAAAAAAACATGGCCATTCCGGCAAACGGAGCTCTTTATGTCCAAGATGAAAACGTCGAGGTCAAAGGGACTTTAAAAGGCCAGATGACCATTGCCTCCAACAAGGATGTTTTGGTCAGCGGAAACATTCGATACAACACGGATCAAATGCTTCATAACACGGACCCGGCAAAAAATCCTGCCAGCACGGATATGCTGGGATTAGTCGCCAGCAATAATGTATCCGTAAAAGAAGGCGTCAGCGGTGCCCTCAGGATCGATGCTTACATTGTAGCTCTCACCCAATCATTTAACCTGCAATGCTATCTGAATGATCATTCGGCCGGGGGGAATCAGGGGGATATGCTCCAGTTTGGCGGACTGACCAACAACACCTGCGGTCCCACGGGGGTCATGGACTCAAAAGGAAAGATCACCGACGGCTACAACCAACTTCAGTATTACGATGCGAGATTTCAGGATTCGGCGCCGCCTTGGTTTCCAGCCGCACGGGAATCAAACAACGGCCGGTACATTTACGTAAAAACAAAATTCACTGAATCTTAACCGGGATATTTTATGAGGGCGCGATGAAAGAATTACTAAAAAAAATTCCTGTAGTGGCCGTTGTTTTGATCGTGTTGGCATTATTTGCCTTATATTCCTTATTAGTGAATGGAAAAAAAACTGTTATTACACTAGCTCATACAGCGACGGCTCCTATTGAAACGCCTGAGAGTAAAGAACCCGACCTAGCCCCTAGCATGGCATCTCCTGTCAGCGCTATTCCCAGTGACGAAGAAATTTCTGCAATGATTGCGGATCAAGCTCAAAAACAAAAAAACAGGGAGACCCTTGTCGCGGCAAGAAATGAGAAAGCGGACAAAGTCATGACCGAAGTTAAAAGAAAAACGGCCGTGGCCTCGCCCGAAGGAAATCCGAATGATTCGAGCAATTCGACAGAATTATCACCGGAAGCCGCGGCGGAAAGAAAGACGTCGAACTTACCTTCACCGAAGCTCCGGCCATGGAACTCGTAACGTTCGAGAAAGCCGGCAAGCCCGTCACTAAGGCTCAGCTCGAATTTCGCGATCAATGGCTCAGTTCGAAAGCCGTCCACCCGCTGCCCGACGTGAAAAAGTACTGCCCCGTCTGCCAGCGCGCGCACCCCTTCGAGTACGACAACTGCCCGTATGACGGATCCGAACTCGGCATCGTCCCCGGCACTGCGGACGCCACGCCCGCGCCCGCCGCAAGACAGGGCCGGCGCGCGAACTAAGACGCCGTTACCCGGCAACGAAACGGCTCCCGGTGTCAAGCGAAATGGGGCGAAACCGCTGATTCTGCCTTTACGAACGCGTGAACTTGTGCAAAACTCGAACATACACGTCTCGGTTTTGCGCGGGACGCATTCCCGCTGAGCGACTCCCGTCCCGTTCCGGAGTCTTTCGCGCCGGAGCGTTTGCCGCTTTCATCACTTGCCGCGCCCGCAAGTAATTTCTGTTCATGTGCCCGCATCGGGGGCAACGATCACGTCATCGTCTCGGCCGCATCGGTTCAGCGTCACGCGTTCGCAGTTTTTGGGGGAATCATGAAAAAAATCGTCTTATCCTTTCTATTCGCAGCCGTTGCCGCTGCCCCGTCCCTGTTCGGACAGGCAACCGCATCCAGCACCTTGCAGGGCACGGTCTTCGACAGTTCGCACGCCGTCATCCAGAGCGCGAACGTCACCCTGGTCAGCCCTTCCACCGGCCTGAATCGCGCTGAAGTTTCCGGCGAAGCGGGCACCTTCCGCTTCAACCAGATCCCCGCCGGAACCTACCGCGTCACGGTCACCAAACCCGGTTTCACCACGGCCGTCTTCGAAAAGGTGGAAGTGCAGGTGTCCACCGCCTCCGAACTCAACGTCACGCTCGCCACCGGCGCACAGACCGAAACCGTCATGGTCAGTGACGTCGCCCCGCTGGTCGATACCGGCAAAACCGACGTCAGCCTCTCCATCACCCCCAGCGAAGTCCAGACCCTGCCGCTCAACGGCCGCGACTTCGCCAATCTTGCCTTCCTCGCCCCCGGCGCCAAGCCCGTCAACTCCTATGACCCCACCAAGAACCGCATCGCCGTCTTCGGCGTGAACGGCTCGGCCGGACGCAACGTGAACGTGACGGTCAACGGCATCGACGATAAAGACAACACCGTCGGCGGCCCCGTCATGCAGCTTCCCCTCGAAGCCGTGCAGGAATTCAATATCAGCACGCAGCGCTTCTCCGCCGCCAACGGCCGCAGCGAAGGCGCCGCCGTCAACCTGATCACGAAATCCGGCTCCAACCAGTACCACGGTTCGCTCTTCCTCTTCGAGCGCGATACCAGCCTCGACGCTAACGACTATTTCTCGAAGCAGAGCAACTCTCCCACCGCGCCCTACAGCCGGCAACAGTATGGTGGCTCCTTCGGCGGCCCCATCGCCAAAGACAAGACCTTCGCCTTCTTCGCTCTCGAACGCCAGCGCGAAGTCTCCGTCCTCTCCGTCAACGCGAAAGCCTTCAGCGAACTCACTCTCGCGAAACCGCTCGGCGCGCAGCCCTCCACCACCATCCCCACGCCCTACAACGACCAGCGCTATAACGGCCGCCTCGATCATCGCTTCAGCGAAACCGAATCCCTCTCCATCTCCTACAGCAATCAGGAAAACCGGGGCCTCAACGATCAGGCCGGTTCCACCAATGACCTGACCGCGGGTAACTTTACTACCAACCGCCTCCTGTTGGCCAACGTCTCGCTCAACTCCGTGCTCAGCCCCTCGGTCGTCAACACCATCACCTTCGGCTACCAGTACTGGAACAACCTGATCGACGCCAAGACCTCCAGCCCCTACGTTTCGTTCCCCAGCGCGGCCTTCGGCACCAACCCGAACGTCCCGCAGCAATCGGTGCAGAAGAAATGGCAGACCCGTGACGACCTTGCTTTCAACCGCGGCCGCCACTCTTTCAAGACCGGCTTCGACTATGTCGCCATCCCCAAACTCGGCGGCTTCTTCAATACGCCTTCCACGCTGAACGTCGGCTTCAGCCAGGATCCCAGCACCATCCTCGGCAACACCGCCCTTTATCCCCTCGGCTTCGCCTCTCCCGGGCTCGTCACCAGCATGTCCGCCTCCACCGGCAACTCGCACTTTGACGACCTGAACGCGAAGATGCTTGGCTTCTACTTCCAGGACGACTGGAAGATCACCCCGCGCCTCAGCCTCAATCTCGGCCTCCGCTGGGACATGGACTTCAATCTCCAGGGCGGCAACGTGCAGGCGCAGGATCGCACCTATCTCGCCCTCAAAGCCATCAACAGCCCCTGGGCCGGTATTCCGAACAACGACAGCAAAGATTTCAGCCCGCGCGTCGGCTTTGCCTGGGACATCACCGGCAAGGGCAAACATGTAATCCGCGGCGGCTACGGCATCTACTACGGCCAGACCTTCCAGAACCTGCCGCTCTTCATGGAACAGCAGACCAATAAGGACAGCGTCTTCACCCAGGTTCTGCAGCTCAGCAGCACCGGGCCTGGCGACCCCGCCGCCAGCATCGTCCCCGGCACCAGCATCCGCCTCTCCGCTTATCGCTTCGGGATCGATCCTCTGCCGCTGATTCCGCCCGCCGCCACCAGTCTCTCCGCCGGCGCCGTCGGCCGCCTGGTCAACAAGGACTTCCGCAATCCCTATAACCAGGAATTCAACCTCGGCTACACGCTGCAGCTCTCGCAGAACGACATCATTGAAGTGGAAGGTGTCCACGGCCTGGGTCTCCGCGAAGCCAAGCGCATCAACATCAATCCCACGCGCTACCAGACCGGCGCGAAAGACCTCGACGCGGCTTTCGTCGCGGCGGGCCTTCCGAAACTCGCCCAGATCATCGTCGAATCCTCCGTCGGGCGCTCCCGGTATGACGCTCTCAACGTCAGCTACCGCCGCCGCCTCACCCGTCACTTCAGCGTCAACACCAACTACGTCCTCTCCCGCGCTCTTGCCTATGCAGGTGGCCCGGCAGCCTTCGGCAACGTCGCGATGAACCCCGACAATATCTTCGACCCCGCCGAACTCGCTCACGCCCCGAATGACGAGAAGAACCGCTGGGTGTTCAGCGGCTTCGCGGAACTGCCCTGGGGCATTCGGGTCGCTCCCATCGTGCAGCTCGCTTCCGGCCGTCGCTGGAACGGCGTCGAAGGCACCGACCCTTATGGCTACGGCAGCGGCAACGGCTCGGCGCGCATCGTGGTCCTGAAGAACGATCCGCTGAACTACACCGCCACCAAGGCCTACACCGCCGCGCAATTACGCGCCGGTCTCGCCGATGGCTCGCTGCAGTTCCTTCCCTACGATTACTTCACCGGCGGCGCCTTCTTCCAGCTGGATCTGAAGGTCAGCAAGACCATCACGTTTCACGAACGGCACCGCGTTGAACTGATCGGCCAGATGTTCAATCTGACCAACCGGGCCAACTTCGGCACGTCTTACACCACAAGCATCAAATCCGCCAGCTTCGGCCTGCCCAGCAACTTCCTCTCGACCTCCGGGACGGTTGTGCCGCACGCCTTCGTCGCGGAACTCGGTTTCCGGTACAGCTTCTAGTTCGGCGACGAACTGTAGGCAGCTTGTTCGGTGACGAACCGTGGGGCAGCTTGTCAAGCTGCGCGCCGGTTGGTAACCGGCGCAATAAAAAAGGGACCCTTGCGGGTCCCCTTTTTATTTACTCCCGGGAAACCGGCAAACCAGCGCCGTTCAGGCCTTATTGCGGCGATACTTCCGGATGCCAAGCGCGAACAGCGCGCCCGCCGTCAGGAAAATGGTGGCGGGCTCGGGAGCCGGGGCCAGAAAACCGCGAATTTCGCCGCCACTGTAACTGGTTGAATGAACATTCCAGTACGCATCTCCCGCGGCGATGCCGGCAAGCAACGCGGCTTCCGCGCCGGACGCCGTGCCGCCGTTGTTGCTGAGAAACGTCGAATTGTACGTGCTGGTCAGAGCGAGGTCGAGCGTCGCGGAATAGGTTCCCGAAGTGGCTCCGGTGGTGATCGCGAAAGGCACCGCGATACCCGATGCTCCCGTGCCTGCCGTGGTGGTGCAGCAGTGAATGTGCGAAGCCGTCGCGGTTCCCGTGAGACCCGAATAAATCAGGTTCAGCGTCAGTGTGTTGGCGCTGTCGTCAATGATTGCCGTAGCCGAACCGGTGCCGGCCGACGCGTTGGGCGTGGCTTCGCTCGCGCCGTTCAGGCTGACCGTATAAGTGATAACCGCGCCGAAAGAGGCCTGTGCCATGCACAGAGCTGCGGCGAACAGAAGTGTCGTCTTTTTCATTTTCCCTCCTGGTTAAGGTGTGAATTTTCACCAAAAACCATGTCTTTCCAGTAGATCATCGCCGCAAGTTGCACGTTGTAAACAAGTTGTGAAAGATATTCCCGAAATTGTGGGGCAAATTGTTAATTTGCGCCGGTTGCTAACCGGCGCTCTGTCGGTCGACCAGGTCCTGCCGTGCTTTACAGCAAAGCCATGAACGCGCGTCGAATATACGATTGCAGCACCAGCAGCGACTGAAACAACTCCGCCACCTCGAATGTCGCCGCGAACGCAAACGCGTAAAAGGAAGCGGGATGTGTCTGCATCCACTGGAACGCCGGAGCGCTCAGACGCCGCCTCAGACCGCTGGACCGGCACGCCAGCGCCGATCCCGTTCCCAGCAGCGCGCCCGCCACAATATCGGTTGGATAATGATAACCAACGTACACGCGGGGCAGGCTGATCACGAATACCGCGTGGATCATGGCTGCAAGCCCCAGCCGCCAGGAAATCATCCAAAGGCACGTGGCGAGGCAAAAGAAAAGAATGGCGTGATCGCTGGGACAGGAGTTCCAGCTGTGAACGTCCCCGCCGACCGTATACGGAATCTGAAAATGCAGCGCCGCGTTCCGCAGCGGCCTCTCCCGGAACGGAATGCAAAGCGCCAGCGCCCGCCCCAACAGCAGCGCGAAACAACTCGACACCAGCGCGAAACAAAGAACTTCCCGCTTATTCGTGGAGGGAACGCTCTCGTGGAACCACGCCCACCAGAACAGGGTCAGAATCAGTCCGCCTTTTAACAGGTTGCTCTCCTCGACAATCGCCACAAGAGCATCCACGGAGTAGGAGCGATGAGCAAATCCGTTCAGGAAATGAAGAATCGAGGAATCGAATGAGTTCACAACGCACCACCCTTCGGCAACGGTGCGGCGTGATGAAGAGATGTGGCCCGGGGAAGATTTCGATGACCCCGCGCAACGGCGGGTACAATCGATTTCCGAAAGCGCATTTGTCGGACACAGTAGCACTGTTTCCGTTAAGAAAGCACAAAGATGCCGAAGGGCCGTTTCACTTCGGAACGTCGACCGGTTGACGGGGTGTTGAGGGATCTCCGGACCGCTTAAATACCGCGGTCAAATCCTCGCGTCGATGGTCCGAACGTTGTACGCCGCAATCGCCGGATCGACGGTAACCAGAGCGATATCCTCGCATCGCGCCTGCGCGATCAGCATCCGGTCAAAAGGATCGTTGTGGTGCAATGGCAGAGTCCGAACGGCAATTGCATGTTCGAACGTTACCGATAGCGAATGCACGCCCCACTCGTCCCGCAGTCGCGGAACCCACAACTCCTGCGGTTCCGGCATCGTGATTCGTCCGATCGCGGCTTTAATCGAGATCTCCCAGATGGAAACCGCGCTGACTACGGGCTGAGCGGTCCTGCCGAGTAATACTTTCCTGATGTTCGCTCCGAGCCGTGGGTTGTCCTCCATCCACCAGATCAGGACGTGCGTGTCCAGCAAAAGGTTCATTCAGCGATTCCGAACTCCTTCAATATGTCCGGCGGTAACGGCGCATCGAAATCGTCCGAAGCGTGGATGCGACCCTTCAG
>Ga0118677_10014072_pt1 | contig 11380 bp, 7 predicted proteins | sample AliMusrvi5mmetaG_FD_86154 | JGI IMG/M metagenome (GOLD analysis project Ga0118677, IMG submission 86154) | reverse complement strand
TTTGCCCTCCCCCGCCCCGCGAACAGCCGCAATAAACAAAAAACAGCCCTCCCTCCCACCGATAAAACAGGAGGGAAATGCGCCCCCTCCGGGAGCTATCTATACGATAAAAGCTGGTGACAATCTGATCAAAATACTCAAAAGGGTATACGGACTGACTGAAAAACAAACGAAGAAATTTATCGCGATAATCAAGCGGGAAAACAATATCTCCAACCTGAAGCGACTCCGGATAGGGCAGAAAATTTCTTTTGTAGCCGTGTATCAAAAAATGCCGACCGGAACTATTGGCACCAGTGCTGAGAGCGTGGAAAAACTTCCGACCGACGCCACAAAACCGCAAACCGACCAAACCCATTCCCCGGGCCAGACATTTTCGCTTGAAAAACCTGAAGTGCCGGCATTACGACCGTCTGACATCACTGCCAATGTGAAGCAGACCTGGAGCAGGATTGTCCCGGAGCAGGCCGATCTGAAAAGCAGCGAAACAACCGGCACCGACGGGATTTCCGTGTCACTTGACCCGGCCAAGTACCCTATCCTTCCTGCCATGGATGGCGGCCGTATTCTGGTTGACGCAGAAGGCAAAATTTCTCCGGCACTCAAAGCTATTATCTCTGAAAGAGACCCGGGCTTGCGTATTGTGTCCAAGTCCGCCGATGAACCTAAACGCTTCCTGGGATCTTTAATTGCTGCCGGAAAATTCTATTCCTCCGCAGAAGACTTTGTTATGGAATTCGGCAGCGACCCGAAATTGACCATCCACTCGGATTACCGGGTTGAAAGAACCGCCGACAGTCTGGTCAATCAGGATGTCATTCTCATGAATGCCGGAAAAGTGGCTTTTCCCGCCAAAGTGACGGAGTTCCTCAAGACGGAAGGCTTTACCGTCCACGAGCCGTTTGCCCTGATTAAACCACACGTGTATTCGCCGCGAAATCGACTGGTCCAGGTTGCAGCTCATGGATCGCTTGACATTGCAAACTCGGTACTTGATGCACTTGCCATTTCTGCCGAAAAGAACGCCCGTATTGATCTTGCCAATATCGACAACAGCGGTATTTCGATCTCGGTGACTCCTGACCGCTATTTCCGGTATAATGGCAAATCCTTTTGCATCAGTTATGACAATGATGCCTTTGCCAACAACTCACTGGTTCCACTCCTGGAAGCCAGAGGCATCCATCCGATAATTCTCGGCAAAAATGATGACTTCCAGAAAACTACCGAAAAGATTCTTACCGGTATCGGCCTTTCGGGAACGTATGGTTTTCAGAAATTGTGGCCTGAGGAAGATGCAGGATACGCACTGGAGATGTCGGGAATATTGATTGAAGGTGTCGGCACGGCAGGAGAATCACTGTTTTTGACCAATCGCAATATCGACAGAATTATTCGTGATATCAGTACTGAAAACGGCATTGTTGTGCAGAATTGATCCATCAAATTTTCTGTTAAAAACCAATAGGGTCCTACATTCTAAAAGTCTCCACCCGGAAGCTCCGGCAGGAGGCTAGTCCAGCCCGGTCCCGCTTTGGCACCACTTCCAAAAGGTATCTCCATCAAGCGGCTTGCTGAACAGATACCCCTGTAGTTCGTTGCATCCCCGGGAGGCAAGAAAATCCGCCTGCTCATCCGTTTCAACGCCTTCCGCCACGACCGTCATATTCATCCCTTTAGACATTGCCAGTACCGATTCAACAATCGCAATGGATGCCGGGTTTCCAGGCAGATTCATGACAAAGGACCGGTCGATTTTCAGCTCATTGATCGGCATATCCTTTAGATAACTAAGCGATGAATAGCCGGTGCCGAAATCGTCGATGGACAGCTTTATACCAAGCCCGGACAGCCCTTTAAGAGTGCTGATAGTTTCGCTGATGTCTTTTACGACGATGCTTTCGGTGAGTTCAAGACAGAGCATCTCCGGTTCCATGCCGGTTTTTTCAAGCACGCTCCTGACCATGCCCGCAAGGTTTCCGCCATGAAATTGAATAGCTGAAATATTGACCGACAATCGTGCCGGAGCCATCCCTTTGTTACGCCACTCAACATGCTGGGAGCATGCCCTAGAACCCACTCGCCAACGGCATTAATAAGCCCCGACTCTTCGAGTATCGGCACAAACACCACCGGTGATATCAGGTGGTCAGTGCCGGTTAGCCGCCAGCGAACAAGCGCCTCCATGCCAACCATGCGCCGAGTTGCTGCGTCAATTTTCGGCTGGTAATGAACGAAGAATTCCTTCCGCTCAAGTCCTTTTCTCAAGCCGGATTCCAGTGAAATCCTGTCCTGCACCTGGTGCCACAATTCGCGCGAATAAAAACAGTGCCGATTTTTGCCAAGCGTTTTGGCGTTGGCCCGGGCGATGTCGGCATGCTGGAGCAGGGTGTCAATGGATTCCCCGTCCTGGGGGAACGAGGAAATCCCCATATTGAAACCCGCATACACTTCCATTCCCATAACGACAAACGGTTCGTCAAAGATGGCTTTTACTGCGGAGATATAGTTCAGTATTGCCGGACTGTTGGCCGCAAGGACGGCAAATTCGTCGGTTCCGATCCTCCCCACGACAACATTCGGCTGCACCAGCCGTTTCATTCGTTCTGCCACGTCGACGATCAACTTGTCTCCGCAATCATGACCGAATGTTTCATTGACACTTTTGAAATTATCAAGTTCAACCAGCAGTACAAACGCTTCACCGGTGAAATTGCAGTCACTGATCAACTGGCTGAATGTATCCCGAATCTGGTTTCTCAGCGGTAATTTTGTCAACGGATCCGCCGAACTGGCTTCCAGAAGCTGACGGTCCTGGCTCAGAACAGCCTTCTGCAGACTCTCCTGGTATGCCCTTTCGGATTTCAAGGCATGGGCGCGATCTAGCACCTGGTCCGCTATCCGCTCCAGCACTGAAAAATCAAGAATCGGTTTGGTGATATAGTCCCAGGCCCCCTTGCGAACGGCTTCAATAGCGTACTCAACTGAACCGTTGCCGGAAATTACGACAATCGGGGTATCCGGGCAAATCCGCTTTATATTCCGGACAACCTCCAGGCCGTCAACCTCCGGCATCATCAGGTCGGTAAAGACAAGATCCGGCCGGTACTTTTCGAACAGCTCAATACCCTGGATCCCTCCGGAAGCCTGATATACGGTAAAACCCATATCTTCAAAAAAGGAAACAAGCCCCATCCGCACGTCCGGTTCATCGTCAATCGTGAGAACCGACATATCGCTGTGTGCTGTTAACATGACGTTTACTCCTTGTGGATAAGCGGCAGACTGACACTGAAGCAGCAACCCTGACCGGACACCGACTCAACGGTAAGCTGGCCGCCATGGTTTCGGGCAATTATGGTGTGGGAAACTGATAGCCCGAGTCCAGTCCCATCTCCGACTTCCTTCGTTGTGAAAAACGGGTCGAAAATTCGCCGACTGATCGCTTCGCTCATGCCGGGACCGTAGTCCCTGATGCTCACCACGACATGCCCGTTATCAAGAAACGTTCGAATCAGAATTGTCGGTTTCTCAGTATCAGCACCGAACATCGCCTGAGCGGCATTTTTCAGCAGATTGATAACCACCTGCTGAATCTCGGTTAAACATACCGATACCTTAGGTAGATTGGTATCATATTCGCGCACAACCTGTATACGCTTGAAGTCATATTTTTTGCGAAGGTCATAGTCGTTTGCTGCAAGCTTGATGGACTGCTCAATGATATCATTCACATCCAGCAAATGATGCGAGGCGTCGCTCTGTCGGCTAAATTGAAGCATGCTGGAGATAATAACCGATGCCCGTTTGACCGCCGTCTTCATGTTCGACACATAACGGTGGATTTCGCGCCGTTCCATATACCGGTTTATCAGATTCAAATCCACGCCAAGTTCTTCGGCAACTGAGCAATTGGCTGGCAGGTTGTTGGAAAATCTCCGTTCGAGATTTTGTAAATCCTGGGCGATGACACCCAGAGGATTATTGACTTCATGTGCCATCCCGGCGGCCATCCCCGCAATTGTGGCCATTTTTTCATTCCGGACCATCATATCTTCCGTTTTTTTCCGCCCGGTTATATCCTGCACAACGGAAATAACTCCATTCATTCTGCCTTCACTATCGTACGAAGGGGAGTTGGTCCATTCGCAGAGAATGATCCGGTTATCCTTGGTTATATTTTCGATGACGCCGGTGCCGCCGGATTGGTCACGGAACAGCTCCTGCCAATCCGGGCCACCCTGAATTTGTGCTCCAGCAGGAATGATCAACTCTCTGGCACTCGTGCCGACAGCTTCTTCTCTTGAAAAACCAAAAACGTTTTCAGCAGCCGGATTCCAGCTTTGTATGACAAAGTCCGGTCCGAATTTGATTGAGGCCAACGGTAACCGTTCAATATATAAGCGCAGGCTTTCCCCATTGTCCCGCAGGAGGTCATGTGCGATTTTATTGCCGTACCAGCCAAGGAAAATGACCCGACCGGCAATGGTTGAACCGAGAAAAAACAGTCCGATAAATAAGCAGGTTTTTACCGTTTCCCGGCGCCACTGGGCAAGATATTCGTCTTTAGCCAATCCGACAAAAATGTAATACCTGTTGTTTTTGAACTTCCGGTATCCCCATGTGCGCACACGTTTGTCACTGCTTGCCGGAGCATCATACGTCCCGATGGTTTCCCCTTTATTAAGGAGCGCCGTAAATTCACTTGACATGTTTTTGTGGCCGATAGCGCTGCCGAACCCCTCCGGCTCAGGATAGCGGCACACCAACCCCAGGTCCGCGCCGTCACGCAGGGCAAAATAGCCAAATTTCCCCACGTTGACTGAAGAAAACAGCCTGCTTATGGTTTCAAGAGGAAGACGTCCGAACACCACACCGGCAAACGAGCCGTCCGGACCGTTGATTCGCCGGGCAACAATAATTATCCATGAATTGTCATACCGGGCTATCAAAGGTTTGGAGACAACCAGCCCGGCAGTAGGATTGTCTCGACAGGTTTTGAAATAATCCCTGTCGGCCACGCTCACACGCGGCCGCATCGGTACGCTGTAGATTACTTCACCTATTGAGTTTGTGACTCTGAGCCCCTGAATTTCAGGAAAATTAGCCGCTGCCAGTGTTATATGGGCAGCTATTTCTGCGCTGTCAATTGCCTTCGCAGCGAGCTGGCGTTCAATTTCGTGGGCGAGACCAAGGATTACGATATCGATCTTGCTGATTGTCCCGGAGAGATTCTGTTCAAACACCTGGGCCAGATTCTGGGCGGTAATGGCGGCTTTTTCAGTATACTGGGCCTTGCTCTTGGCAATGGAAGTACAGGAAAGGCCGATAATGCACAGGTTAAGCCCCGTTATCCCCGCTGTCAGAAAGATAATGAATCGCTTCGTCGTCATTTTAAAATCCGGTAAAAAAGTCATGAATCACTGTCTCCGCCGTTCACTGTTAGATGCTGTAGTGCGTAACGATGCCTTTCAGCTCTTCCGCAAGATTCGACAGCTGGCCCGAGGCCGAGGAGATTTCCTGTACCCCCCGGGCATTCCCTGACACCGCTTCATTGATCATGTGGACATTGTTGCTTATTTCTCTGGTTGTGGCAGTCTGTTCTTCTGCTGCTGTGGCAAGAGCGAAACATGAGGCGATAAAAACAAACAGCAGCAATTTAGTTCGAAAAGTCATGGCTTTTCCTCTTTAGTTTTCTTCGCCACGGACTGCAGGCCGTCGTGGTTAAACAATATGTAGCAGGAGGCGTGCCAAATAAAAATAATGCCAATAAACAGACACTTATACATGTCGTCGAAACTATAGTGGTGTGCCGAATTTCGCAGCCATTACAGTTTGTGGAGTTGTTTATTTAATTAAAACAGCGAATTACAATAATTGAGACAATTTTCGTAATAGTGCATATCGGCACACGACTCAAAGTAGGGGACAGACTCCGGAAGCCAGATTCATTTGGAATTGATAGGGATTTATAGGGGGACCGGCATCAGCTTAAGCTTTTCCGGCGGATATTTGTGATTTTTAAGGCCAGCTGATCAAAGTCGTACACCGGTTTTTCGATTACGTCATCCTGAGTAATACCGAAGGCATTGAACTCTTCCGGCACATTGTAGCCGCTGCCGGTGAAAAACAGACACCGCACCGCCGCATTAACAGCAAGTATTTCCTTAATAACATCTTCACCATTGATATCACCCATGCGTAAGTCAACGATGCACACATCGGGCGGGTTTGTCCTGATTTCGTCGATGGCATCTTCTGCTGAAGTATATCCTGACACGCGAAAACCCAGGTCATCCAGAAAGACAGACATGCTGTCAATAATAAGATCATCATCGTCAATCACCATAACCGAAATATTATCTTCAGTCGTCGACATATTTTCTGCCTCTCTGCAGTCTCTTATTGAGTGCTGATCGATTCATGCCAAGATAGCCGGCGGTGCCGTCTTATCCATTGCTTTCAGGAAAACCTCCATCGACAGCATGCCCTGACTGTGTCTGGTAACCGCTTCGTAGGCCATTGGCCGCAAGGGCAATCATACCGTCGCGAGACGTGTCAGCTCCGGTAAAAGCACCGCGGGTATGCCCGAACAGAGTGTCCGAGAACACCTGGTCATCAAGTTCTGCGGCGTTCAGGGCAATACACTTGCCTTTGCGGCCACTGGCGGCGTGTACGGCATGCGCAAGTCGGTAAAGACAATATCTGGCTGTTCCTTACGGAACAGTTCAACGCCCAGCAGCCCGTTTGGCTCAGTATAGACAACGTACCCAAAGTCATCGAAGTAGCTTGCCAGTCCTCTGGAAACAGCTTCTTCATCTTCGATGATCAATAGTTTGGCTGTCGTAGATTGCTGCATGCAAACCCCACCACATTATTAATTAAACTATATTTTTAAATGTACTGTAACTGACCGACAAAAATCAAAGAAATTAATGATCCCGGATATTCTTACTCCACACAGCCTCACTTTCTCAATTCCCACACCGTAAGTTGTGCCACCGTATGCTGGAACTTTCTTCTTGTCTCGCGGATAACGAAAGGCACATCCCGGGGCTCTCCAACCATCGTGAATTGCGCAGCCAGGATTTCCTTAAGACCATCCAGAGACCAGACCGGCTCCCCGGCCTCACGGTAACCACCGAGCCACTCCTCTTTTTTTGTGTATTCTTCAAGCCAGGTATAAGGTGAGGTAATAACCAGCAATCCTCCCGGATTCAGCCGTTCATGAATAGCGCCGAGGAACTTCCGGGGCGAGTAGAGACGGTCAATCAGATTGGCCGCCAGAATCAGATCGTAGCCGGTAAATTTTTCCGGCAGATTGCAGGCGTCTCCCTGATAGAATTGCACCCTGTCACGGCAGGCATCCAGACCAAGCTCTGCAAGGGTAATCTCATGGAACGAAACAATATCCCCCTCTTCCGGAAGAGCATAACGCAGGCTCCCCTCCTCCTGCATGCGAGCGGCAAGACGAAAAAAACGGGTTGAGAAATCGAGGCCGGTAACCTTTGCAAAACCACCGTTGGCCAGTTCAAACGATGCCCTTCCGAGGGCGCAGCCAAGGTCGAGGGCGTGCCCTAGAGAGCGTCCCGCCATCATTTCCAGGCATATTTTCGCACACGCTTTCGGGAAATTTGCTACGCCAAAGTGCTCCGAACCGTAGTGAGCATCGCAATACTGGGCCGCCAGAGCGTCACTTTCGTATCCTTCGTCATGAATGACAATCGGAGTGGCACTTTCTACGTACCGAAAACCGGCATGCTGGAAAAAGTGCCGCCGGAATGCGTAGCGTGAGTCCCGCGTCGCCTCGTTGCCGGTAGAGATCCAAGAACCGCCCTTGATCAGGTTGTGACGGCTATCAAAAGTCGGTGTGGAAAAATCGTCATACCAGGGGTGAATTTCAAACCCGTGGAACGGATAAATCGGAGTTTCAGTCCATTGCCAGACGTTGCCGAGCACGTCAAAGAAATCACCGGTTTTGAACCGGTCAATCGGGCAGGAGGACGCCCACCACTCCAGGTTGATATTGCCCGGCGCCCGTTCCCAGTACGGCAGGTCAGGAATGCAGCACACATCGCGCAGGCGATTCCATTCGTCTTCGCTCGGCAGGCGAATCGGAGTTCCGGTCCCGGCGGCCTTCCAGTTGCAGAACGCTTTGGCTTCCAGGTAGTTTACCTCAACCGGCCAATTCCAGGGCAGATCTATTTCGCTGGCCATGGTGCGAAGTTTCCATCCGTCACCGGCTTTAATCCAGAACAGCGGGTATTCGGCCTGCTTGAATTCCCGCCACTGCCACCCCTCTTCGGTCCACCATTGACGATCTGTATAGCCACCGGCTTCGACAAACGGCAGGAATTCACGGTTTGACGTCAGGTACCGGGCCGCCTTGAAATCGGCTACAGCGGCACTGTGCTGCCCGTATTCGTTATCCCAGCCATAGAGCGGGTGATCCTTCTCCTTGCCGAGCGAGACGATGCCTCCCGGAACATTGAGCAGCCGGTTGGGAGGCGGTTCACCACTCTCGCGGCAGATTTCCCACAGCTGAAGCTGCCGTACTTGCTCGATCGGCAACTGGCGTATCAGCACGGAGGACGTTTCCAGATGGATCCGCTGGTGTTCAATCCCCATCATGATGCCCCAGAACGGCGCATCCCAGGTGATCGGAACGGTCAGCGGCAGATGGCGTATCAACCCGTCAACCAACTCTCGGACCCGGTCCCGATATTCCTTGACCTGCTGCCGCGTCGGCCAGTCATAGTGAGCTTCATTCAGATCATCCCACGACATCTCATCCACCCCTACGGCGAACATCGATTCAAAGCGCGGATTAATGCGGCTTTCGATAACTCGTGCAATGGTCAGTTTGTTGATATAAAAAGTCGCGGTGTGACCGAAATAGAAAATCAATGGGTGGCGCAGACGGTCGGCACGCAGAGAGAAGGTATCGTCGTAGCGAAGGGTATCGTACAGTTTTTCGTCGATGTCGAAGGTGTTATGGAAATAGTCCAAAATTTTGGACCGTTTCAGGTCCGGGTCTCCCTGGTTGATAATGATGGTACGAGTATCCAGATAGTCCATGTCCAGCACTCCTTCGGTGATATCGGCGCACGTTAACTGGTTATAAGTATACCGAATAACTGGACTAAATCAATCCATTTTACCGGTAAATTTGCCTTTACTGGTGACAGGTGCCGCGAGAGATTGTACTATTCCCAAAATTGGCAACCAAGGAGTTTCCCCATGAGACAGGACATCCTGACCGCTCTTGCCGAGCGTATTCTCGTTATAGACGGCGCCATGGGCACCCAGCTTCAGGCCCGCAACCTGACGGCGGAGGATTTCGGCGGTGCCGAATATGAAGGATGTAACGAATATCTCGTAATAAGCCGTCCGGACGTAATCGAGGACGTCCATCGTGATTACCTCGCTGCCGGTGCCGATATCATTGAATCCAACTCATTCGGTTCCACTGACATCGTGCTGGCGGAATACGGGCTGCAGGATCAGGTCCACGAGCTGAATCGCCAGGCCGCCCTGATCGCCCGCCGCGCCTGCGATGCCTTCGCCACAACCGATAAACCGCGCTGGGTGGCCGGCTCCATGGGGCCGACGACCCGCACCATTTCCGTAACCGGCGGTGTGACCTTTGAGCAACTGGTGCAGGCGTTCCGCGGGCAAACGCTGGGACTGCTGGCCGGAGGGGCCGACCTGCTGCTGCTGGAAACCGCCCAGGACACCCTGAATCTGAAAGCTGCCGCCGAAGGGATCCGGCTGGCCTTCGAGGAGAGCGGTCAAAGGGTGCCGTTGATGATTTCCGGCACCATCGAACCGACCGGTACCATGCTGGCCGGACAGGGAGTTGAAGCGCTCTATACCAGCCTGGCCCATCTGGAGGATCACCTCGGGCTGATCAGCATCGGCCTCAACTGTGCCACTGGACCGGAGTTCATGACCGACCACCTGCGTACCTTGTCCGACCTGGCTCGCTGCCACGTTTCGGTGTATCCGAACGCCGGCCTGCCGGATGAAAACGGTCATTATGCGGAATCTCCCGATTCTCTGGCCGCCAAGTTGTCCCGCTTTGTCGATGAGGGGTGGCTCAATATCGTTGGCGGCTGCTGCGGCACGACTCCGGCCCACATTGCCGCCATCGCCCGTATGGTGGCCGGACGTCACCCCCGGGTGCCGACAACCGTCCGGCGGCGCGCCGTGGCAGGCATTGAAGCGCTGGTGATCGAAGATGACACCCGGCCGGTGCTGGTGGGAGAGCGGACCAACGTGATCGGCTCCCGCAAGTTCAAAAACATGATCATCGCGGAACGCTTCGAAGAGGGAGCCGAGATCGCCCGTGACCAGGTGAAGGGGGGAGCACAGGTGATTGATGTCTGCGTAGCCAACCCGGATCGGGACGAGACTGCCGATATGACCCGGCTTCTGGAATTCCTGCCGCGCAAGGTGCGGGCGCCGATCATGATCGATTCAACTGATACCCGGGTGCTTGAGCTGTCCCTGCAGCGGCTGCAGGGAAAATGCCTGATCAACTCGATCAACCTTGAGGATGGTGAAGAGCGCTTTGCCCAGGTTTCCAGGCTGATTCACCGCTTTGGCGGCTCGGTGGTGGTCGGCTGCATCGACGAAGACCCACAGCATGGCATGGCGGTCACCCGTGAGCGGAAGCTGGCGGTGGCGCAGCGCTCCTATGATCTTCTCGTGAACACGTACGGTCTGAACCCGGAAGATCTGATCTTCGATCCGCTCGTCTTTCCGGTCGGCAGTGGAGATGCCAGCTACATCGGGTCGGCGGTGGAAACCATCGAAGGGGTGCGATTGATTACCGAAGCGTACCCGCAGTGCGGCACGATCCTCGGCATTTCCAATGTTTCGTTTGGCCTCCCGCAGGCGGGACGGGAAGTGTTGAATTCCGTATTCATCCACCACTGCGTAAAGGCTGGGCTCACCTACGCCATCGTCAATACTGAAAAACTGGAGCGCTACGCCTCCATTCCCGCTGAGGAGCTCCGCCTGGCCGAAGATCTGATCTTCTGGCGCGGCGACGATCCGGTGGCGGCTTTTGCTGCAGCGTTTCGCGACAAACAGCAGACTTCACATGCCCCGGCGGCAGACCTTCCGCTGGACGAGCGGTTGCCGCGCTACATTGTGGAAGGGATCAAAAACGGCCTGACCGCCGATCTTGACCAGATTCTCGCACGGGGTGACAAGCCGCTCAACATCATCAATGGGCCGCTCATGGCCGGCATGGCGGAAGTGGGCCGCCTGTTCAACGATAACCAGCTGATTGTGGCGGAGGTATTGCAGTCGGCTGAAGCGATGAAGGCCGCCGTGGCGCACCACGGCGGCCTTCATCGCTTCAGCCGACTGC
>Ga0118677_10014070_pt1 | contig 11382 bp, 4 predicted proteins | sample AliMusrvi5mmetaG_FD_86154 | JGI IMG/M metagenome (GOLD analysis project Ga0118677, IMG submission 86154) | reverse complement strand
CGCAGTCGAACGGCCGCGAGCTTGCCGCTCCAAAGTGCGACGGATCCCTTCTTCCAAAACTATCGGCTCTGCAACACGCATATCGAGGCCCTCTCATCATAAGATGACTCTCGATACATAAATGAATCTCTTTATGACGGACTACACTAGCCGGTTATCACTCTTAGCTGTACGCATGTAACTAAAATTCGCAAACTTATAGGTATGCCATGAAAGTGTTATTGATGCCACTTACCAATGACAGGATAGTCAACCTATAGAGCTGTCAGGGTATGCGCCAGGAATCGACTTAAGAATGCTCACGATTCTGACGCATCTGCCCGATGACGAAGTTCCAATTTGCAGCCTGAGTTGCGATCTAAGCCGCCGGGGATTCTCCCAGTTCTATGAGTTCGACAGTATTGGAGATGAGTCCTATGCACAAGGTCTCGAATCGCGCCCCGTCACAATTGCAGGCCTTTTCAGCCGCTGCTCATTTTGTCAACACGTACATTGCCTTGGTATGCCGTTACGCCCTCCGCATTCTGCGCTCGGCGCCGGCCTTGCTCGTTCTGGCGCTATGGCTGCTTCCCGGCTTTTGCAGGCGCAATCAGCTTACTTTCGCGATCTGGAGACCTCTCATGAAAAAGAGATTTGGAGTCCTTTCGGCATTGGCGCAGACCGCCATGGCCGCGCTGTTGCTGGCGGTTCCTGCCGCCAATGCTTGTCCCACCCCAACTGTACAGACCGCGACGACCTGCGCCTCGCCAGGAACGCTCTGCAATAATGGCCAGCCGTACAAGCTTTCGGCATTGGAGAATGGAACCCAGACCCTGAATGCCTTGACTTCCGGGAGTCCTTCAACGAATGCCACTTACCTGGTGGTGAATGACACTGGAAGCGACAACTTCACGCTGACATTCATCGGCGCAACGTCGTCGAACCCGACGCAAGCGCTGCAATGCAACAATACTCTCACAGGCAGCGCAGCAACATGCCAGATGACTGGCAGTTCAGGCAGCGTTGGCGAACTGGTGAATTACAATCCGCCGTCGGGCGGCTGGCCGAGCACGATCATTGCCCAGATCAGCTATACGGGTGTGGCTGCGGGCCAGAACTTCGACGTGAGCTTTCCTTATTTTGTGGAAGACCACTTTACGGGCTCGTTGAGCGGCGCCTGCTATGGCGCTTGCCAGGTGGCGGATAGCTGCCCCGGTTCAGGAACAACCACGATAACGGGAACAGTCTATGTGCCCAACGGCACGGACCCCCTGCCAAATGCATTGGTCTATATTCCCAGCACCGTGCCCGGGGCTATTCCCGACGGAGTGGAATGCCTGACCAACGGGAACGAAGCCTCGGGCAATCCGATCGCATTCACATATTCGAAGTACGATGGTTCCTTCACTCTTACCGGCGTCCCCTCCGGCACAAACATTCCGATCGTGATCCAGAGCGGCAAATGGAGGATGCAGGGAACCGTATCGACGGTGACCTCCTGCGGAACGACAGTAGCTCCCGCCTGGGCCACCACCATGCCAAGAAATCACATCATGGGCGATATTCCCAAGATCGCCGTGGTCACCGGCAACGTGGATGCGGCCGAGTGCGTTATCTACAGGACCGGCGTAGACTCAGCGGAATTCACGCAGTCATCCGGCACTGGACAGATCAACTTGTATGTTGCCGACAACAACGGCGGCGCAAAGATCAGCGGCTCCGGCGAAACGGAATCCGATCTGACCGGCAGCGCAACCAAGATGAACGCCTACGACATGATTATGCTTCCCTGCCAGGGGAGCCCGAACGATGCCGACGCTTCAAGCGACCAGGCGAGATTGCTTGATTGGGCGAATCGCGGCGGCCGCCTCTTCACCACGCACTACAGCTACGCGTGGTTGTACGAAAATACGAACGCGGCCACGGTGACCCAGGTCATCAACGGCCAGAATCAAACCGTCAGCCTGGACATGAAACAGGGGCCGGCGTCGGCAGTAAAGTGGGATGTGTACCAGACCCCGAATCCGCCCGACCCAGCGAACGGCACCACCAATGCCACGGTGAACACCAGCTTTTCCGATGGCGCGACCATGTCTTCGTGGCTTGAGAACTCGCCAGCACCTTTCGCCTCGACAACGGCTGAAGGCAGCGCGGCGAAGATTACGATTTCGACCCTTCGCGTTGACCAGGATGGCGTAAATCCTCCCACGCAAGTATGGCTGACGCTCGATGGCTCGTATACGGGCAAGGGCAACAACGGCAAAGGCACGTCGGAGACCCAGCAAAACCCGGTGATGCAGCTGACCTTCAACACCCCGGTGGGCGCAGGAGCCGCCAACCAGTGCGGCAAGGTGATCTACAACGACTACCACGTATATAACGGCAATTTCAGCGGTGAATCGTTTCCCAGCGAGTGCCCCTCCAGCGGCTCAATGTCCGATCAGGAGCATCTGCTGGAATATGCGCTCTTCGATCTGACCAACGCGGTGACCCCGGTTGTGGGCGGTGCCTCGGTGGGCCAGACTTTCGTCAATAGCCCGTCGCCTGCTTTTTCGCAGGGCGACACGGCCGATCAAATTACCATTGACGTTGAAAACGACGGAACAGAGTCCCTCGGCGCTTCGCTCGCAGTCGCGGGCGTGTTGCCGACGGGCATTACCGTAAACACTTCGTCTTTCCTCTCCGGAGGTTGGAGTTGCACGGCCACTTCAAATGGGACCAACTTCAACTGCACCCGGACGACACCGCTCACTGTCGGCCAAACCGACCCAATCGTGCTTCCCGTCGCGGTGGCGTCCAATGCGCCAACGTCTCCGACCGGCTCCCTGACCGATACGATCAGCGGCGGCGGTCTTACTTCCAATGTGACTGGAACCGACGCGCTGCCCATTGTGGGGCATCCCGCCATCACCTGGGCGACGCCGCCGGCGATCACTTACGGCACTCCGCTGGCAAACGCGATTTTTGACGCGAACGCCACCTGCGGCGGCTCCGCAGCTTCCGGCACCTACACTTATGCGTACGGCGCAATGCCACTTGTTCCCGGTGCTTCAAACAATCTGCCTGCCGGAAACGACACACTGACCGTTACGTTCACGCCGTCCACTATCACGTCCAGTTGCCCGGTCCAGACCACGACGGTGGTTCAGGCTGTTGTGCCAGCAGTTCTCACGGTGACAGCCAACAACGCCTCGATGCCCCACGGCGGGCCGATCCCCACTTTTACCGACTTAATCACCGGATTCGTGAATAACGACGGAATCGGCGTAGTGAGCGGTACAGCCACCATGAACACGACGGCTACCGTCACTTCACCGGCCCAGGCCACCTATCCGATCAACTTCGCAACGGAGAACTTGACGGCAGCCAACTACACATTCAACTACGTGCCGGGAGTTTTGACCGTTACTCAACTTCCACAGACGATCACATTCAATCCAACCACGCCAATAGCTTACGGTGTGTCACCGATTACGCTTACGGCAACCGGCGGCGCATCGGGGAATCCTGTAACCTTCACTTATGTTTCCGGCCCGGGCTCGCTGAGCGGCACCAACGGCAGCGTTCTTACTGTCACCGGGGTGGGCACCATCCAGGTGCAGGCCTGCCAGGCGGGAAACACCAATTACACGGCAGCTACGTGCGTTACCAGATCGATCGTTGTTACGCAGCCTACCGAGGCCATCACCTGGACGCCCAATCCTGAGGCAAACATCGTTTACGGTGCAGCGCTGAGCAGCCAACTGAACGCGGTTGCCACCTATGGCGGCGTGACGGTACCTGGAGCCTACGTCTACACGACAGGCTCTACAGTCTTGAACTCCGCAACCATACTCAACGCGGGGACCTATCCGCTGAGTGTCACATTCACACCGACGGACAAGAACCTTTCGCCTCAGACCACCACCGACTCGATTACCGTGACACCGCAGCCGCAGGTGATTACCTTCAATCCCGCTTCACCTGTAGCCTACGGCGTATCTCCGATCACGCTGACGGCGACGGGCGGGGCATCGGGTAACCCGGTGACCTTCACCTATGTTTCCGGCCCGGGATCGCTGAGCGGAACCAACGGCAGCGTTCTGACGGTTACCGGTGTGGGCACGATCCAGGTGCAGGCCTGCCAGGCGGGCAGCACGCCGCCTAACACGAATTACTCGGCAGCAACTTGCGTCACCAAGTCCATCGTGGTGAACCAGCCATCTGCGGCCATTACCTGGACGCCAAATCCCGAGGCAAATATCGTTTACGGCGCGCCGCTGACGAACCAATTGAACGCAGTCGCAACCTACGGCGGCGTGACGGTGCCCGGAACCTATGTTTACTCGACGGGCTCGACGACATTGACGGCCGGCATGGTTTTGAATGTGGGCACCTATCCGCTGAGCGTGACCTTTACGCCCACGGATAAGAACTTGTCTCCTCAGACCACCACCAATACGATTACCGTGGTGCCGGCGCCGATTTCGGTCGCATGCCCGGCAGTCAATACCGGAACGACGGGCATGAAGTTCAACTCCGGCCCGATGGCAGTGACTGGCGGCATTGCCCCCTACACCTATTCGGTTGTGGGAACGCTGCCTGCGGGCCTGAAACTGAACGCCTCAACAGGCGCTGTTACGGGCACCCCAACGGCCCCCGGCACCTTCTCGATCAAGGTGACCGACTCCATCGGCGTTTCGGGCGCGACCACTTGCTCTATCACGATTGCGCAACAGACCAGCTGCACACTTGGCACCGCCAACGCCTATAACCTTGTCTCCCTGACGGGAAACATCAGCGACGGAGCCGATATCACGGGCAGAATCGCCGCCGCAGGCCAGGTTACCCAGGCGACAACGATCGGCGACGCACTGCGCACCAACGATCCGTACTTCCTACAAGCCCAGGTGAACGGGGGCCCCTACGCGATTGTCGCAGGAGGCGGAATTGCAGCCGGCGGTTCGTTCAGCATAAACGCGGGCGGCAACGTGTATTCGTCCACTTCAACCAATGCGACGTTCAACTTTGCAAACGAAGACTATTCCGGCAGTCTCTATGCGGGATCGAACCTCATGACCGGCGGGCATTCCCCAATCGACTTCTCGGTTCTTCAGGCCCAGATGACGGACCTAAGCGGCGTGCTGTCGGGGTTGGCCGCGAACGGAGTTGTGTGCACGGTGAACAATTCAGGGTCGATTGTGGCCGGAAACGGATGCCCCTCAAGCCCTGTCCACTTCAATCCCGGTTCGCAACACTATAACCCGTCATGGATTGTGCTTTATGGATCGAGTGCGACAACCAACGTATTCAATCTGACGCAGGCACAATTCCAAAACAGCAACAATCTCGATATCGAGGTACCGACCGGTTCAACCGCGATTATCAACGTCGCCGGCCAAAGCGACAGACTGCAGAGGGACATCTACTTCCAGGGCAGCACGGTCACCGACGCAAACGCCAGCAACATTCTGTTCAACTTTGCCACTGCAACCTCGGTGACACTTGACGGGCAGATATTCGCAACGGTTCTGGCTCCCTACGCTTCTCTGACTGGTGGCAGCCAGATGGGTGGAGTATTCATCGCAGGCAACATCGGTTCAACGGGCCAGGTGCATTATGACGCGTTCGGCGGAAAACTTCCTGACGGGTGTTCAAATGGCTCGGCGTCTCTCTCGGTCTCCTGCGCCGCGGTAACCAGCGGCACGGTGGGCTCAGCCTTCAACTCCGGCCTGATTACTGTAAGCGGCGGCACAGCTCCCTATGTTTACTCGATCGTGGGCAAACTGCCAGCCGGCTTGACGCTGAATACAACGACTGGCGCGGTTAGCGGCACGCCGACGGCTTCAGGCACCTTCCTGGTGGAGGTCACCGACGCCGAGGGCACGACGGGCAATACCTGCGCTATCACCATCAGTGCCGGCCAAGCGGCAGCTCCCAAGTTCTCGCTGACAGCTGGAAGCTATTCCGGACCTCAGACGGTTTCCATCACGGATGCCACTGCGGGCGCAACCATCTACTACACGACCGACGGAAGCGCGCCGACCACCGGTTCGACTGTCTACACCGGACCAATCACTGTGTCCTCCACCGCGACGATCAAGGCAATTGCCGTGGCCGCCGGTAACAGCAATAGCACAGTCGCTTCGGCGGCGTACACCATCAAACCGGGTGTCGCAGCCACACCGCAATTCTCGCCGGCAGCGGGAACCTTCACGTCAGTGCAGTCGGTGTCTATCTCCGATGCTACGGCGGGCGCAACCATCTACTACACGGTCGATGGGTCGACGCCCACAACCAGTTCGCCCCTATACGGCGGGCCGATCACCGTGTCCTCCACCGAGACGATCAAGGCCCTGGCGGCCAAGACCGGCTACAGCAACAGCACAGTTGCATCGGCAAAGTTCACCATCAACTATCCAACGACCCCTTCGCCAACATTCTCGCCGGCAGCCGGCACGTTTAGCTCCGCGCAGACGGTGAGCATCCTTGATGCCAATGCAACCATCCACTACACCCTCGATGGCTCGACGCCGACGATCACTTCACCCATATACGTCGGGCCGATCACCGTGTCCTCCACCGAGACGATCAAGGCAATGGCGACCAGGGCCGGCTCGAACCCCAGCGCTGTTGCTTCGGCCAAGTTCACCATCAACCTGCCGGCGGCGCAAACGCCATCCTTCTCGATGGCAGACGGCAAATACACCGGGATGCAGACGTTGTCCATTGCGGATTTGACTGCCAACTCAACCATCTACTACACCACGGACGGAACCGCACCGACAACCAGTTCGACCAAGTACACCGGCGCGATCACGGTGTCGGCAACCAAAACAATCAAGGCGATTGCGACAGCCCCCGGTTACAGCACTAGTGGGGTCGGTTCTGTGAAGATTACGATCAAATAACCCATCAGCGGCTTTGAGATGGCTTTGCGGGCCGGGGGTTTCCCCCGGCCCGCAGTTTTTTGGAGGCCGGATTCAAAACTCCAAATAATAAGGTATGCATGCCGCCGCGGTCGCAAACCGCATCTAATGAAATGCATAGACTGGGACCCGGGCTGGAATGAATTGTCAAGGTGGGCAAGACGGTGAGTAATTCCGGAACAACAGCGCAGTTCGCACTCAACCAAGAGCAAAAAGCGATCCGGGATCTGGCGACTTCATTCGCGCAGGAACAGATTGCGCCCTACGCGATTCGATGGGACCAGGAGAAACATTTTCCTATCGACGTGGTGCGCAGTGTTGCTCCGCTTGGGTTCGGCGGCATTTGCGTTGCGGAAGATGTGGGCGGAAGCCACCTGGGCCGCATGGAGGCGGTGCTTATTTTTGACGGCCTGGCCACGGGCTGCCCTTGCATTGCCGGCTACCTTTCCGTCCACAACATGGTCGCGTGGATCGTCGACAGATTTGGAAACCTTGAGCAGCGTACGCAGTGGCTGCCGCGCTTGTGCAGTCTTGAAGTGCTGGGCGCTTATTGCCTCACGGAGCCATCGTCGGGGTCAGACGCATCGGCGCTATCAACCCGCGCCACGAGAGATGGCGATTGCTATGTATTGAATGGCGTCAAGCAGTTTATCTCTGGAGCGGGGGACGCGGATGTCTATATCGTCATGGCACGGACAGGGGGCGCGGGTCCGCAGGGCATTTCGGCATTTGTTGTGGAGAAGGGAACTGAAGGGCTGAAATTCGGACCTAGCGAGAAGAAGATGGGATGGAATGCGCAAGCCACGCGCCAGGTGATCCTGGACGAGGTTCGCGTGCCTGCTGCGAACCTGCTTGGCGCTGATGGCGGCGGGTTCAAGATTGCCATGTCTGCGCTGGATGGCGGGAGGCTGAATATTGCAGCCTGCTCGCTGGGAGGCGCGCGCACCGCACTGAAGAAGGCCCGCGCCTACATGCACGAGCGCGAGGCATTTGGCCGGCGGTTGGCGGAGTTTCAGGCGCTGCAATTCCGGCTGGCGGATATGGCTACCGAGTTGGAGGTGGCGCAGACATTTCTATGGCGTGCGGCTTCGGCGCTCGATGGGAATGAGGCCAATACCAATGTGCTCTGCGCAATGGCGAAGCGGTTTGTCACGGATGCGGGATTCAATATCGCCAACGAGTCGCTGCAGTTGCTTGGGGGCTATGGCTACATCGCCGACTACGGGATCGAGAAGATCGTGCGCGATTTGCGGGTCCACCAGATACTCGAAGGCACGAACGAGATCATGCGCGTCATTATCGCTCGCAGCCTTCTGCAGGCGGGGCGCTGATTGAATGGGAAGGAACGAATGAGGATTGAAGGCAAGGCGTTTATCGTCACTGGCGGCGCATCGGGTCTGGGCGAGGCGACGGCGCGCATGATTGTCGAGCGCGGAGGATGCGTGGTTCTTGCGGACATTAGCCCCCAGGGCGAGCCGTTGGCCAGGGAACTGGGTGAATGCGCATTCTTCGTTCCGACGGACGTCACGCAGGAGAAAGATGGAGTGAGAGCGGTTGAGGCGGCAACCTCGAGGTTTGGCCCCCTTTATGGATTGGTGAATTGCGCGGGCATCGCTCCGAGCGAGAGAATTGTCGGCCGCAGCGGGCCGCACAGCCTGGAGAACTTTACGCGCGCCATAACTATCAATCTGGTCGGCACATTCAACATGCTTCGGCTGGCTGCAAACGCGATCAAAGACAATGAGCCTTTAGAGGATGGGGAGCGCGGAGTGATAGTCAACACTGCGTCTGTGGCCGCGTTTGAAGGACAGGTTGGCCAGGCGGCCTATGCAGCCTCGAAGGCGGGAGTTGCGGGGATGACGCTTCCCGCGGCGAGGGAATTGGCGCGCTTCGGCATACGGGTTGTGACGATTGCGCCTGGACTTTTCATGACCCCGATGATGGCGGGCTTCTCGCCTGAGGTGCAGGAGTCGCTGGCGCAGACTGTGCTGTTTCCGCAACGTCTGGGAAAGCCTGCTGAATTTGCGGCGCTCGTCGCATCCATCTGCGAACAGACGATGCTCAACGGCGAGACGATTCGGCTGGATGGCGCTTTGAGGATGGCGCCGAAATAAGAGGACATTCGTGATGAGAGACGTGGCAATTGTGAGTGCCGTGCGCACGCCGGTGGGCCGGTTCCAGGGTGCGCTGGCCGAGATAAGCGCGACGGAACTTGGGGCGTTGGTTGTGCGCGAGGCTGTGAAGCGGGCGGGCATTGCGGCTGACAGCGTGGATGAATGCGTGATGGGCTGCGTCTTGCCGGCGGGGTTGGGACAGAATCCCGCTCGGCAGGCGGCATTGCGCGGCGGGCTCTCCGACAGAGTCAGCGCGCTGACCATCAACATGGTATGCGGAAGCGGCCTGCGCGCTGTGGCGCTGGCGGCCCAGAGCATTATGGCCGGTGTATCGGAGATAGCGGTCGCGGGCGGCATGGAATCAATGACCAGCGCGCCCTACCTGCTGCCGCGCAAGGGATTTCGCGTGGGCGACGCAAAGGTCGTCGATTCGATGATAAGAGACGGATTGTGGTGCGCGCACGACGACCAGCACATGGGAGTTACCGGAGAGTTAGTCGCCGCAAAGTACTCAATAACTCGAGAAATGCAGGATGCATACGCTCTGGAGAGTCACCGGCGGGCATCGGCAGCATGGAGCGAAGGGCGCTTCGACGCGGAAGTGACGCCGGTTTCATTGCCATTGAGGGACGGCGGCGCGGCGGCGGAATTCCGCGTGGACGAGAGCGTCCGCAAAGACGCTTCGATAGAGGCTTTGGCGCGTTTGTGCCCGGCATTCAAGCAGGATGGAACGGTGACGGCGGGCAACGCGCCGGGGATGAATGATGGCGCAGCCGCACTGGTGCTGATGCCGGCGGCGCGCGCGAAGGAATTGGGACTAACGGCGATGGTGACAATCAAGGCGCAGGCAACAAGCGGCGTAGAACCGAAGTGGGTAATGATGGCTCCGGTGACCGGTGTGCAGAAGGTGCTTGAACGTGCAGGGTGGTCGATAGGTGAGGTCGATCTCTTCGAACTGAACGAGGCATTTGCCGTCCAAGCGATTGCCGTGACGCGGGAGCTTGGGATTGGGCTGGAAAAGGTGAACGTGAACGGAGGCGCGGTCGCAATCGGGCATCCGATCGGCGCCAGTGGGGCCAGAATCCTGGTGACTCTACTCCACGAGATGATGCGGCGAGAGGCGAAGAAGGGAATTGCCGCGCTATGCCTGGGGGGCGGGAACTCCGTTGCCCTGGCGGTCGAGCGGAAGTAAAACCATCTACCGGTGTGCTAATTCAAGCGCACTGTTGGCGGCTTGCAGTGAAAATCGAAAGCTCGGAGAAAGTCCTGATCTTGCCTATCGTTCTTTCTTCTACATCTTGTCGAGGTGGCGAAAGCCGCCGGTGCTTACGAGCATGATGGCGAAGAGGAGAAAGTTGTAGCAGGCGTGGACTAGGACGCTGGCGGCGAGGGAGCGGGTGCTGAGGCGGGCCCAGCAGAGGACCAGACTGACGCACATCAGCAGTAGAAGCGGACCCGCGGCATGGCCGATTTGCTCGGCGTGCATCCATGCAAATGGAATACTAGTGAGAAGCGAGCCAACGGCCATAGCGGGGACAGACCAGTTGGGGTGGCCATTCTCGTCGGGAGTGCGAACGCGAATCCCTGCGCCAAGGGCATCGTATCGTTGATAAACCCAGAAGAAGGCTGCGCCAAAGACAGGCGCGACGAAGCAAAGGAGCAAGAAACGCCCAATGGATGTATGGTGTCCGTACGTTTCTTCGTAAAAAGCCGCAAGGGCAGTGCTCGCGACGGCTGAGCCCACAACGAGAACGGGGCGTCGCCACTCAATTTCACTGGCGACATATTCGGTTGCCCACTCATAAGCCGTGCAGAGCGCGGGCAGCAGGAAGCCACGGAAGACGCTTTCCTCAAAGAAGGGCGCAAAGGTGATGCCGAAGAAGAACATGAGCCACGCCGCGCCGGGGGCACGGAAAATCTTGTCGATGGGCGTGTCTTGCGGGCCGGGCATAAGGATGCCGTTGATGAGGGCGAGCACAAAGCAGACCACGGCGGCGCTAACCAGGCGACGGCGGAGTTGGAATGCGGTGGAAGCGCGCCATTGCAGGCCGGCGAAGAGGCTCTTGTACCAGAAGAACGGAAAGACGAGCATGCTGAGGGCAAAGGTGAAGAGGTAAAGGGCCGCCATGGAGCCCAGCGTGTAATGGATGTCGGTTGTGGCCTGTGTGACGGTGGAGATGCCGAAGAGCTGAAAGTGGAGTGCAGACCTGGTGAGCAAGGCGACGATCACGAGGCTGACAAGTGTCAGGCCGCCCAATAGCAGGAGATGACCAAAATTCGGGATGCGGGTTGGCGGAAGAACTTCAGGCTGGTTGAAGGACTCAAAGAGCAAGCCGGGAGGCGGCTCGTCCTGGATGGGCTGGGGCGGGGCACTGAATTGC
>Ga0118677_10014068_pt1 | contig 11382 bp, 7 predicted proteins | sample AliMusrvi5mmetaG_FD_86154 | JGI IMG/M metagenome (GOLD analysis project Ga0118677, IMG submission 86154) | reverse complement strand
TTCAGATTTCCCCTTTCCAATATCGCATTTCCCATTTGCCATTTTTTGCCCCCCCCCCCCCCTCTACATCTCACGTTCAAATAACTTATCAACAAATCCTTCACCTTTATGTCACATCCCTGATTAATCACAAAAAGAATGGACCCAGTGATTTATAAGGACAAAGTTAAATTTAACGACCATCTGCGTGAAAGAACAATTCAGATGGCAGCGACACTTTATTGGCTCTTGAAAGATAAAAAGGTTTCCTGGATCATCCGCCCGGGAGTGAATCAGATCATTCGGAGTTCAACATCCGTTGCTGCAAATTTCCGGGCTGCAACACGTGCACGCTCCGATGCGGAATTTTATGCCAAGATATGTATCGTCGTAGAGGAGTGTGACGAAACCCTGTTCTGGCTTGATTATTTGATCCGTATCAAATTACTTGATGTTGCCAAAACGCAGGAATTCTATTCGGAGGTTGAACAACTGGTGAGATTGTTTAATGCGATCAAATCAAAGATGAAGATAAAAGTTAAGGGTGGTCAAAAGATGTGAAATGCGAAATGTGAAATACGAAATGCGAAGTGCGAAATGCGAAATCTGAAATGTGAAATGTGAAATGTCTGTCTTTCAGATTTCACATTTCAGATATCACATTTGACATTTGTTGCCCCCCCCACCTACATCTCACATTCAAATAACTTATCAACAAATCCTTCACCTTTATGTCACATCCCTGATATTGGCTCTTGAAAGATAAAAAGGTTTCCTGGATCATCCGCCCGGGAGTGAATCAGATCATTCGGAGTTCATCATCCGTTGCTGCAAATTTCCGGGCTGCAACACATGCACGCTCCGATGCGGAATTTTATGCCAAGAAATGTATCGTCGTAGAGGAGTGTGACGAAACCCTGTTCTGGCTTGATTATTTGATTCGTATCAAATTGCTTGATGTTGCCAAAACGAAGGAATTCTATTCGGAGGTTGAACAACTGGTGAGATTGTTTAATGCGATAAAATCAAAGATGAAGATAAAAGTTAAGGGTGGTCAAAAGATGTGAAATGCGAAATCTGAAATGTGAAATGTGAAATGTGAAATGTGAAATGTGAAATGTCGTGACCTTCACGGATTCAATAGCTGAGCTTCCCGATATTATTCATATTCCATAAGATCCACTGCTGCCGGCCGGTAATGTATGGGGTAGGAGCGGAGGGGCTCCATTTTATTGGATTTGGCAGCACGGCTGCTATCAAAGCCGCTTCACTGCGGCTGACACGCGAGGCAGGCTTCCCGAAACAGGCTTGTGAGGCCGCCTCCACACCGTATATGCCCTTCCCGGTTTCGATCACATTGAGGTAAACCTCGAGAATCCGTTTCTTCCCCCACACAAATTCGATCAGTACGGTGAAATAGGCCTCCATCCCTTTGCGGATCCACGACCGCTGTCCCCACAGGAAGACATTTTTGGCAGTCTGCTGGGAGATGGTGCTGGCGCCCCTGACCTTCTTTCCCTGCTTCTGCTTGTTGAATTCCCTCGCCTTTTCGATGGATTCAAAATCAAACCCCGAATGTTCAAAGAAGAGGTTGTCCTCCGATGCCACCACGGCAAGCGGCAGGTTGGGGGAGATTTCGCCGATGGGGACCCACTGCTTTGTCAGCTTCACCGTCTGGCCGCCGGTTGCCTGCTCAGCCAGCCTGATCAGCATCAGGGGTGTCACGGGCGGGTTGACAAACTTGTACAGGATGACGAAAAAGAAGGAGGAGGCAAAATATAGAATGACAAAATACTTTAAAACCGTCAATATCCTGAACAGGGACTTTTTCATTGTTAGTTTTCTGAATTCGATGCAGGGAGGGCTATTTCTTCCCGTTAATATGCCTGTTCAACTCATCTACCGATGATTCAAATTCAAAGGCATCATTTACCATGAAATAGTTTTTAATATCCCAGGTGTACGCGTAGGCAAATTTGGCAAATTCAAGCCGGTCTGATTCGAAGGTGAAGAGTTTCATGATCGCCCTGACCTGGCTGGCGCGGAGGCAGTTGGCCCCGGCAACCTGTTTGGCAATGGTCAGCTTGCTGTCGGCAAAAGTTTTTGTGTTGATCGATTCCACGGCTGCATCGAACGATTCATTACTCATGGGCCTTGGACAGCCTTTGGGGCCTGAATATTCCTCCCGGTCGCCATCGCGGTGGCTGTTTTTGCCGTTGTTACGGTTGTCGTAACCATCCTTGTGACGCTCATTGCCATGATACGCATCGCTGCCCTGGTGCCGGTTGTCGGTATGGTTATACCCGGCGGTATGATCCATGCCGTTGCGGTTTATTTCGAGGGTCGTCTGTTCCCCCCCTCCCGTGGTGGTTTGCGTGGTAGTGGTGGTGATGGCGGGCCCCCCGGCGAACCCTCCCATGTTGACCGTGGTGGTCTGGCTCACCGTGGTGCTGCTCACCCTGGGGGTGGTGGTGTAATCATAGATCTGCTGGCCGGCAACCGCCTCGGCTGCCTGGTCGAGCGGGATGCTGTTCATCAGGCGCATCACCTGCGTTCCCTTGTTGTTCTTCAGGATTTCGTACGACGATTCGGTCTCCGTTTGAAGGTAAACGGTTTTGTTGATCTCAGGGTTCGACGTGTTCAGGAACTGGATACGGACCTTGTAGCTCGGCGCCTTTAACCCCGTGATCTTCACATTGGTCATGGCTTCGGGATTTTGCTGGATGCCATTCAGGATGACGGTGAAGGGTGCGTTTTCCTGCGTAAAGACGATCAGGTTGGAGAATTGCGCCGTTGCGCTGATGCCTGCCCCGGTGAGCAGGATGAACAGAAGGATTCTCAGTTTTGTAGCCATAGGAGTTTGGTAAATATCGCCTACAAATATAACAGAGTCCGGGGTTAAAACAAAAATTTCTCAACAGATGGTTTCTTTAACCCTGATCCCCAGAGATACCATACCGAAAACGGGCCTTTTCTGAATTTATCAAACCTGCCTTGCCCCGGCAACCTGAGGATGGTCGTGGCAATCATTTTCTGGAACTGGCAGGAAATTACTTTATAACGATCTTCCCGGCCCTGGTTTTGTACTGATCGACAATCCTGATCACATACAACCCGGCAGGCAGCGAACGAACGTCTATCACGGTTTCAGCTCCGTTGACGGAACAGACCAGCACCTGCTGGCCGGCAGTATTCAGCAGGCAGACCATCCCCTTTGTGAAAGTTTTGACGGTGATCAGGCCAATTGCCGGGTTGGGCCAAAAGTCGGGTAGCATAACAGATTCGACCGGTAATACCCCTGAAAGGGTACAGGAATCCTGAACCTCCTGCGGGCTGTTGCAACCGGCTGCATTGCCGGAAATTACGATCGAACCGTTGGGATTTGCCAGCAGATCGCAGATATTGTGCACCGCACAGGAGGTAAGCGCCCCGTTTCCTGAAACGTTCAGGGTGTAGATCGTACCGGCGGCAATGTTGTCAATCCCGTGAAGGCTTGCCAGGGAGCCGCAGCCGGTTATGTCGAGGGTCAGCCCGATGGAGGTCAGGCTTTCCAGCCCTGCCATGCTGGTCAGCGAATTGCAGTTTGTAATGTGAATACTGGCACCGACCTTATGCAGGCTTGCCATCCCCGCCAGGCTTGAAAGGGAATCGCATTGTTCGATCATCACGTTGCCGCCCAGGAAAGTCAGGTGGTCAAAACCTCCCAGGCTCTTCAGGTTGATGTTGTTCTCCAGGATCAATGAAGTCCAGATATCGGCCAGGTTCCATAACCCGGTAAATTTGGTCAGCGAATTGCAGCCTTTCAGCCAGAAGTTGCCATTGATATGTTGCAGGTTGCCCAGCGCCATAAGACTGTTCAACGAGGGACAACTGATAATATTAAATTCTCCATGAACTGCCGCCAGGTTGTTAAGGCCATCCAGTGTAATAAGGGAACTGCAGTTGGAAATATCAAGCGAACTAACAAAGGTGGATAACCCGGTCAGCCCTGTCAGGCTGGTAAGGGAACTGCAATTCCTGATTTCAATATACCCATTGATGGTGGTAAGATTCTGCAATCCTGACAGGTTTTCGAGATTACTGCAGTCTGTTACGGTCAGCGATTTAATGGTGACCAGGTTATTCAGCCCCGACAGGTTATGGAGCGCATTGCAGTTCTCTATCATGAGGTAGTTCCCGATAGACCCCAGGTTGTTCAGCCCTGCAAGGCTTGTCAGTGCAGGACAGTCCGAAATATACAGCCAGGAGAGGTCGGAAGTGATCGCGTTTAACCCGGCCAGGCTGGTGATATCGTTGCCGCTGATCTCCAGGCCGCCTATGATCGCGGTACAGTTTGGGTAGTTGACATGGAAGTTGTCGACCTGCGACTGGGTCGTCAGGGTGATGCTTTGCGGCGGGCAGGTTGTACAGGGCTTGTCTGTCTGGGCTTTTGTAATTGATAATGTGAATAATAGCAGGATGATAAGGGAAAATGCTTTCATGGTAAATCCAATTTGCCGTCAGTAATGTTTGAATTTGATTCATCGCGTGCGGGAACCCCGTATTCCCTTGAATGCTCAGTCAGATAGCCGGGCTGTTACCTGGCAGTTAAGGAACCTCAGGGATAATTCCGGATAATCAGATAACTATACCAGGGTAAATCGAAATTGGTAATCCCGCTTGCCTGCAGGTATTGCGCTGACCATTGGGCAAAGGTGACCCCGGGGATCAGAACCAAAAACAAGAAAAATGCTGGTTTTCGCATTGTTAATATATTTAAACAACTGACTGGTTCAAAACATTATGAACTGCTTTTTATTTACCTAAAACCTTGAATTCAGTCCTGCGGTTGTACTGGTGCTCGGCCTCGGTGCATTCAATGCCCGACGCGCAGTTGCAGCGGTTGGCCAGCTGTGATTTTCCGTATCCCATGGCTTTGATCCTGGAGGGATCTATCCCCTCCGAGATGATATACTGCACCGCCGACTCGGCCCGTTTCTGCGACAGCACCCTGTTGTACTCCCCGGTGCCGCGGCAGTCGGTATGCGACCCGAGTTCGATGCTGATAGGGTATTTCTTCATCAGCTCCACCAGCTGGTTCAGTGGTTTCCGGGCATCTTCACGGATGTTCCACTTGTCGAAATCATAGAAGATGTTCTCAATCCGGTAGGGCTTGTTGGCCTGGAGGGTATCCATCAAAATCGCCGGAGGGGCGGGAGATTTGGGTACTGTTGCGATGGCCGGCGATGCAGGCGGTTTGGGGGTTTCAACGGGGATCCTGGTAAAGCTGTAGATATCATCCCCGCCAGCCCCTCCCGGCCTGTTTGAGCTGAACAGCCCGCTATTGCCCTCCCCGGCGGTAACCAGTGAAAAATCGTCGGCAGGGCTGTTTACAGGCGATCCGAGGTTTCGCGGGGTAACCCACCTGCCGTCAACTTTCCGCGTTACAAAGAGGTCAAGCCCGCCAAAACCGGGCAGACCGTCGGAGGCAAAATAGAGATCGCCGTTATCGGCGGCATAGGGGAACATCTCTTTGCCCGCGGTGTTGACGACAACCCCCAGGTTAACGGGCTTGCCCCAGCCATTGCCTTCACGGGTGCAGCTGTACAGGTCGGTCTCCCCGAAGCCTCCCTTCATGTCAGAAACAAAGTAAAGGGTCTTCCCGTCGGGGCTTAAGGCGGGATGGCCCACCGAGCAGCTGTCGCTGTTCAGGTAAAATGGCAGCGGTTTTGACCAGTTGCCGTCGGTGAGCGATGAGATGAATATTTTCAGCAGGTGGGTCCTTACACGGCCCTCCTCCTTTTTGCCCCTGTCGTGGCTTGCCATGGTGCGGTTGATGAACATCTCCGTGTAGCTGTGGTTGAAGCTCACAGGGCCGTCGTGCCATTCCTGCCCGGGGAGTCCCGGCGCTGCCTGCGGCGTGGTAAACGGACCGCCCAGGCTGTCTTTTACAACAGGTTCGGAGACAAAGAGTTTCAGATAGCCGTTGCCCGTCCAGCCATAGGTTTTTCCCTTTCCCTCCTCCGGGCTGCGGTCGCTGGCATAGATGATGCCCAGGCGATAAAATACAGTACCGAACTCCGATTGGGGAGAATTCAATTGTTTTACATTGGCAATGCGGAAGACTGGCTTTGCCGACTGCCACCGCATCGCGCTGTCGCAATAGCCGGCATACCGCTTCCCGGCCGGGTCGCCGGGAACGAGCGAATCGTAATGAAGAAAGATCTTTTTCGACGGGCCATATTCGCCGCACGAGCGAAGTGCCTGTGCATAATGAAACCAGTCGGCCGGCGCAACCTGCATCCCCTTCGGAAAATCAACCGGTGAAAGCGCCTTTTCATACCACTGCCGGGCATTTGCCGCATCGTTGAGCATCCGGTAGCAGCCGGCCAGGAGCAGTCGGGCGGTACGCTGTGACTTTTCGCTTCCTTTGCCGGTCTCGCCCTGCAGGATCGCCGCCGCCTTTGAGTAGTTGTAGATGGCTATCTCACTGCGGGCCTCCGTGATTCTGCTCTGCGCCGAAACCATGTATGCCGTGAGGCAGATAAGGATGATCAGGATTGTTCTCATGTGCGTTTCACCTGTTTAGAAATACCGGGGGGTTAACATTCGTTCCTTGTGGAAGAGGTCGAACTCGTACCCGAGCCTGATCTCGTGCGACCCTTTGTTGTAAGCTTTCAGCGAGTTGAACCAGATATCGTAGGAATATCCGAAGGAGAAGCCGCCGCCGATGTTCAGCTCCATCAGCAGCGCCAGGGCGCTTTCGGTGCGGTAGGCTGCACCCAGGGTCAGCAGGTTGCGGATGATGAAGCTGCCATTCAGGTCAACCTGGAGGGGGGCGTTCTTCACATATTTTACCAGCGCCGAAGGGATAAATTCAAGCCCCTCGGCAATCGGGATGGCCCCGCCGGCCATGCCATAAAAGTTCCGCTCAAGCCGGGTGAAGCTGGTCTTGTCGTCGGGCGCTGCGCTGGATACCACGATCTGGTTCTGAAACAGGTGCTTGACCGACAGCCCCGCATAAAACCGGCGTCCGTAATAGTAGGTGCCGAAATCAGCGTCGGGGACCATCTTGTTGGTCACGTTGCCGGTGAGCAGCAGGTCGCCCGGATCCTTCGGGTTCAGCATGTCCCAGTTGATATCCATGTACTTAAACCCTGCCTGGATGCCGAAACACAGGGTGGTGGTGGGAAAGATGAGCCGGTAGGCAAAGGTGCCCATTGCCCCGTAGTCGACCGAAGGTCCCAACTCATCGCGATAGGCATAAAGGCCGATGCCGATATGCGGATCGCGCAAAGGAGTGTGGCCGTTCAGGGAAAAGGTCCGGGGGGCTCCCTGGATGCCCACCCACTGGAACCTGGTGATCAGATCCGCCGAAACCCGGCCGTTGCTGCCTGCATAGGCCGGGTTGATGGCTAGTTTGTTGTAGGCATATTGCGTGAACAGGGGGTCCTGCTGGCCATTGACATCAATGACCAGGAACCAGAGCAGGATGAAGGTGAGTTTTTTCAAAACCAGGTTTATTTGTTACCGCCGCGTACCAGCACCCATCCTGAGTAGGTCTTGCCATTCGTGACGGAAACCAGGTAATAGTAGGTTCCGTCGGGGACAATCCTTCCCTGTTGGTTGGTGCCGTTCCATACACGGCTGGTATTGTTGTAGTTTTCTGTTTCGTTGATTTTATCTCCCCACCGGTCAAAGATCAGCACCTTGTTCAGCGGGTAACTCTCAATGCAATCGATGAACCAGGTGTCATTCACCCCGTCGTTATTCGGCGTGATCACGTTATGGATGATCAGCGGGCAGGGCTCATCAGCCGGGTTTGGCACTGATTTGATAGCAATATGAATACTGTCGGAGGAGCTGCATCCCGAAAGCAGGTCCATGACGGTGAAAATGAAGGTAGCATCCTGATTCAGCGGGAGTGTAACGGCAGTGTTCACTAAATGATCTTCTACCAGCAGGGCCGGTTCCCATTGATAGCGGTAGCTTCCCGAACCCTGCAACGCTGAGCCCGGTAACAGCGCGGTTGTTCCGGCGGCGATGGTCTGACCGGGGCCGGCATCTGCCTCAACAGGCTGGTAAACCACCAGTTGAAGCGTGTCGCTTGCCATGGAAGCTGCACACCCATCCCGGCCCATGGCCTGCAGGGTAAAGGTGATGATGCCTTTTTCGCCCGGGGCGGGAAGGTAGACAGGCGTAAGCGTTCCCTTCCCGGTAAGCTGCCCCTGGCCATTATGGCTCCAGGAGAAGCTGCCTGCACGGGAAACCGAGCCTCCCGGGAATGAGAATGGGATTGTGGCACAGGTAGCCCCGCCAATGCCGGCATCGGCGCTGGGTGGCTTCGACAGTGTTATCAGGAGGGAGTCGGTAACAGAGGGACAACTGCCCGTTGCAGTAGCGGTCAGCCGGAGGGTGATCGTTCCGGCCAGGGTGTCGCCGGTCCCGGGGGTATAGAGGGGATGGAGCAGGTGCGGGTCGTCAAAAACGCCGTTGCCGCTCGTAATCCATGATACAGCCGAAAAGCCAGAGGCAGCCGACCCTGCGATGGTTACCGGTTGCCGCCCGCAGGTGGTCAGGTCAGCCCCGGCATCAACAGACGCTCCCTGGCTTACGGTCACTAGCATGCTGTCGGTAACGGGTTTGCAGGGGCTGCCAGCGATGGTCCAGTTAAACTGGTAAACGCCACTGATCAGGTTGGAGACCCTTGTATTGGGATCTCCGGGCTGTACGATCAGGGCCTGTGAAGGGCCCCGGACCTGACGCCAGCTGCCCGTGCCGTTCAGCGGTGGCACAGACGACAGGGCTGCGGAGATGGTATCTTTCGTGGCCGTGCATAACACCTGGTCGGCCCCGGCAATGGCGGGTGAGAGGGGCGGCAGGTTGGTGACCATCATCGTGTCGCCGGAGTTGCAATATCCGTTGGTGATGGAATAAATAAACAGGTAGGTGCCGGGGATCAGCCCCCCGGCCACGGCGCCGGAGCTGCCGGCAGGGGTGATGATCACGGAGTCGGGGCCCGAAAGCAGCCTCCACTCCGCTGTTCCCTGGAGCGGAGGGTTGCCGGAAAGGGTAACAACGGTAGCATCGCAGAACTGCAGGTCGCTGCCCGCATTGGCCGCGGTGACGGAGAGCACGCTGATAAACAGGGTGTCGGGAAGGCACAGCGCGGGTAGTGGATAGCCGCTGTCGCATACCTGAAGGATGATCTCATCCTCCCCGGCATAACCCGGGAAGGGAGTATAATGAAACTCCCCGTTTGACATGACGACCACCGTGCCATGTGCCGGGCCGCTGAGCGGGGGGAGGTTTACGGTCATCGCCGTATGTTCAACAGTATCGGCATCATTGGCCAGGATGTTGCCTGAAACGGAGCCGTTTCCGCAGAGGGTGACCGTTTCGTTCCGCACCCGGGGCGGGTCGTTCACAGGCAACACGGTGATGAACACCAGGGCGCTGTCGCACTGGTTGTCGAAGTCACAGATCCGGTACTGCAGTGTGTCACGGCCATAAAAGTTGAGGTCGGGATGATAAAAGATATAGCCGGAATTATGGAAAACACTGGCCTGGCCATGGCGTGGCCCGGCGACGATCGTCAGGCTGCCGCTGTTGATGTTGTGGTCACAGTCGGTGTCGTTGGCAAGTACATGCACGGCAACCTGCGTATCCTCGGGGGTGGTTGCCGAATCATTAATGGCTGCCGGGATGGCAGGTGGGGGGGGGATGGTAAAGGTGGCCGGGGCCAGGTTCCCGGTTCCGCAACCGGAAAGCCCGGTGGAGCTGAGGTTCAGCTGGGGGGTGGTATTCACTACGCCGTGGTAGCTGGCGGTCACCTGGCAACTGCCATGTGAATAGAGACTGTCGTGAAGCAGCACGCAGTCGGTAATGGCCCTGGCCTTGTACTGGATGGTAAAAGGAGGATCGCCCACCTCCGCCAGACTGTCGGGAATGGTGAAGGAAAGTAATTTAGTTGCTGCATTGTACCCTGCAACCACACCCGGGGGTAGCGGACTGACGGGCTGCATGAAATCAAGCCCGGGCGGCAGCATTGTTGACAATACCAGGTTGGCTGCCGCATCGTTCCCATTGTTCTGCGTGATCAGCGAAAAGGTCAGCGTGTCGCCGGCATTCACGCTGCCTCCGGTGCCGCCGGCCATGGCCGGGATGGTGAACAGCGTCAGGATGTCGGGAAACCATACGTCCACCACAAGCCCGATCAGGAACATCCCATAGATCTCCTGGTTGGTGCCGACCCGGATGGAGGCAGAGGTCTGGTTGTTGCCGATCACGGTATTGCCGGCATTGGGAATGGGAAATTTGTCGGCATCGAAGCCAAGGGTGTTCTGACTGGCGGGCACCCGGTTCAGGAACTGCGCCCCGTCGAGCCCGATGATGCTGTGAAAGAAATTGTTGGTCTGCCGCAGGGCCGAACTCATGGTAAGCCACGACCCGTCAGTCTTCTGGATCTCACAGTAGTCGCCCGTAAGATCCCAGTCACCCTCCAGCGAACCAAACAGGAAGTCGATGTTGACACTCCCCGTGGGCACTGTCTGGAACCCGCTGAAGTTGAATGGCAACGGGTTGGGAATCATCTCGGTGGCCACATGGACATAACCATCGAAGATGCTGATATTCTTCTGCGGCTGGGAGGCGCTTTCATAGATCACCACGATGATCCATCCTCCCGAGCAGCCGGTATTGCCACCACCGTGCCCGATCAGTGAACCTGTTTTAGCTTTGACATTTGCCACCCAGTAGGTTCCCTGGGGATCCGCGGCAACCATGCCGGTAATATCCTTCACGCAGGTGTAGGGATCATTGTAAAAATGTTCAGCCCGGCCGTTATAGATCACCTGGTCGGCAGTGACAGTGGTATAGAGACTGTCGCCCGGAAGCCTGAGTTTCACCTGGTCGAAGTTCCAGGCAGGCTCATTCCCCGGGTCCTCCATATTGGCCGCCGACCAGTACAGGAATACCTTTTTCATCACGGGGCACACCAGCCCCGCCGGCAAAACCAGCGTTGCATTGCCCGAATTAAAGGTGCTGGTATCGGAATCGACATCCACAAAAACCATATTCATGTTGTGATTTCCTGCGGTTCCGTTATAATTCCCGGTGGGTGTCTCCGACACGGCATTATTGCCGATCAGGGTCATATTCCCCTTGACCGAAGTCTGGTATCTCAGCAAAAACGGCGCCTTCACCTGCCCTTCCACCCTGACAGCGAAAATAGAGGCAACTGTAATCGAAAGCATAAAATAAAGCTTCACCCTGAATCCAAAAACCATCCTCGTAATTTATAGTCAAACTTACATAATAATTGTGATTCATACACGCACCGCATAAAAATCAGAGACCACAGCGCCTTAACTTTATAGTGCTAACGAGCTCGAAGCTCAATGTTGTACATAATCTATAAAGCTA
>Ga0118677_10014067_pt1 | contig 11383 bp, 8 predicted proteins | sample AliMusrvi5mmetaG_FD_86154 | JGI IMG/M metagenome (GOLD analysis project Ga0118677, IMG submission 86154) | reverse complement strand
GTACTCTATTTATCGGAGGTGAAGTTAAGAGATGATATAAGATCCAATATGGATCAAAGACGAGCTTATAGAAGGACTAGAAGATCTAGCAATACCCGCTATAGAAAGCCTCGCTTTGATAATAGAAGAAGAGATGGGTGGCTGACTCCCACTGTTCGAAGCAAAGTAGACTCTCACAAAAGAGAGCTATGTTTCATTAGAAAAATTCTGCCTGTGTCAGATGTCATCATAGAGATGGCAAGTTTTGATATTCACAAAATTACAAATCCCGAGGTTCTCTCTTCCGGCTACCAAGAAGGAAGGCAGAAAGATTTTTATAATGTAAAACAGTATGTTTTACATAGAGATGGATATTGCTGTAAAAAATGTAGCAAGGACAAGACTGGGCTCCATGTGCATCATATCATCTTTCGCTGCAATGGGGGAACAAACTCCCCTGATAATCTCATCACACTATGTGAAACCTGTCATAACTCACTTCACCTAGCAGAGAATGCTGAGGACCTATCCAAAAAATTAGCTTCCAAGCTTCGAAAAAAATCCACCCTTGATGCAACACAGGTCTCTACTATTGGATCCTTCTTAAAAAAGGAAGTGCCCTGCACCTAAACTTTTGGGTATGAGACAAAGTACAAAAGGGAGAGACTCGGACTGAAAAAAACTCATTATAATGATGCAATTTGCGTAGGCCTTGAAGAGAAGCAAGGCATTCAGCTCAGCTGCATCCTTCTTAAAAAAGTCCATATTGCAAATGGAGACTATCAACTACGCTGGGGAGCAAGATCTGAAAAAAAACTTTCTACCGGTAAAATAATGGGAATCAGGAAATTTGACAAAGTAGAGTCCAATGGGATAACAGGATTTGTTAAAGGACGAATGTCCAGCGGTTACGCTATCATGATGGATATCGATGGTAAAAAGCTCGATCTAAAACCCATCCCTAAACTGTCTAAGCTTAAACGAGTAGCTGCCAGGAAATCATGCCTTACAAGTCAGATTCACATCGAAAACATCTTATCCGATACCACATCATTTTGGTCGTCAAATACAGAAAAAAACTCTTCCTCAATGAGGCAATTTGCATATGTGTGAAGGAACTTATGAAGAAAATAGAATCTACAGCTGATTTTACCATTGAAGAAATGGAACTAGATACTGATCATTTGCATTTAATGGTCATGTGAAAGCCCAATATAAGCCCGACTCAAATTGTGAAAAAGCTAAAGCAAGAGTCAACGATTGGTATATGGCAAATCTTTCCGAATGAGCTCAAAAATCACTATTGGAAACAGAGAACGTTTTGGACGGATGGATATTTTATTTCAAGCATAGGGGAAGTCTCAGCTGAGACACTTAAGAACTACATTCAAAATCAAGGATAGCGATTCATCCGCAGGACTAAAGATCCAGCGGTTTTCTCGTTGAAAAATCTATAAATCATTTTGTCATTTTTCAAGAAAAACAAAAGAATCTGAAAAAACATAAATAATGAAGCACAAAAGGCGTTTTATACTTAGGATGTTAAGAGAAGTTCTAGAGAGAGTCCAATAGGATATTGGACTCTCGAACGTAAAACCAGATTATCGAATTTGCGAATAAGGGAATGAATTTCTAAAAGAAACAACACCTTCTCTTAGGTTATCGTTAACTATAAAAAAGACGGGTTCTTCGCTGAGATCAATAGCTGGATTATTTAACACCCCTTCACTTTTAGACTCTAAAGTTGTAGATACTAGGTTCCCCTTCTCGTTAACCCCTTTATAAGAGCTTTTAGTGATTGTTGTATAAGCCACTTTATTAGGATTTTCGATATTATTTAACATGACAGTGAATTGAATTTCTTGAAGTTCATATCCTTTTTCAGAAAAAATGACCCCTTCTTGAACGGGATTACAAACAACTTCACACCCCTGACCTTTTCCATTTTTAGTTATCATAGTTGTAAATTCGTATCCAAATGTAAGATCTTGAGAAAGATTGATATTCAGATACAACTCTTCTTCATTACCACTCCAGGTATACGTTATATGCTCGTTAGCATCTGAAGCTGCTAACGAGTTGAGTCCACAAAAAGTGCTAAAAGCTAAAATTAATGCTATGAAATATTTCATATTTACCCCTGTTTTTAAGGATAAAAATCCTGTCACACGACCTATATAAATTCAATAATCTTGTGACCTGAGGTAAGTATAGCTGGAGATATTGATCCAAATCCATCTACTTTTACCTAACTTCTATTCGACAATTACAAGACATTAGGAAAGGGCCCTTGCTGAAAAGGCCCCCTTTCTTTATGGTCGGAAAAAAAGGAGATATCCCATGGTCATGCCTATCGTATCCAAACAACGCGCTAAAGCCATATGTTCTGCCCTCTTTCTCGTGGGACTCGGTATTGTAGGATTTACGGCTAACTGGTGGCCAGGGGTCATGCTTGCCATAGGTATACCTCTTGCGTTAAGACAGTATCTCTTAAGAAAGCCCTATGACGTATTTGTAACTCTCTTGATATTTGTGGGTGTTTTTGTGACGGCACAATTCAATAATTCTTGGAACATAATCATGCCGGTAATGTTTACTGTTGGCGGGATCTATGTCTTCTTTAGAGACTATATTGAAAGTAAGCTGTCCCCCGAACCTGAGACGGAAGAAAATATCAACGAAGAGATCGAAGAAGAGCAGCATCCGAGATAATTTTAAAAATAGTCGATGAGCATCGCCTGTTTTACCTCATGGATAGTCTGAGCCGCTATTTTTTCTACTTTTTCAGTGCCCGCTTTAAGAATATCCATAACAGCACCGGGATCTTTGGCGAATTCCGCTCTTCTTGCGCGTATTGGTTCAAGCATTGCTTGCAGAACTTCATTAAGCCGTTTTTTTACGATAGAGTCTCCAAGGCCCCCTTTAGCATAGTGGGCCTTCATTTCCTCAAGTGAGGCAAGATCCGTATCAAAAGCATCAAGATAGGTAAAGACAGGATTGCCTTCTACCTGGCCTGGATCTTCTACTCTTAAGTGGTTCGGGTCCGTGTACATCCCCTTTACCTTTTTAGCTACTACATCAGCAGAGTCTGACAGGTATATGCAGTTACCAAGGGATTTACCCATTTTAGCTTGCCCATCGGTCCCTGGGAGCCTTGCAATTTTAGGGATGATCGCTTTTGCTTCTACAAGGACATTTGTTTTGTAGATCCTATTGAAGCTGCGTACTAGTTCATTTGTCTGCTCAATCATCGGAAGCTGATCTTCGCCGACAGGAACTACATCTGCCTTCACGATCGTTATATCAGCTGCCTGGCTTACTGGGTATACCATAAAACCCGCAGGAACACTTTCTTCAAAACCTTTCTGCTTGATCTCTTGCTTTACTGTGGGGTTATGCTTTAAGCGATTCCAGGTGACAAGGTTTAGGTAAAACATCGTAAGCTCCGCAATCTGAGGGATCATCGACTGGATGAAGATAGTTGATTTAGAAGGATCAATCCCTACTGCTAAATAATCCAATCCTACTTGAAGAACGTTTTCTCTAACCTTTTGGGGATTATCTGCGTTATCTGTTAATGCTTGGGCATCAGCGATCATGACATACTGGGTATGAGTGTCTTGAAGTATCAATCTATTTTTTAAAGACCCCACATAATGACCTAGATGCAAAGGTCCTGTTGGTCTATCTCCTGTAAGGGCTATTTTTTTCTTTTCTGACATAATCTCTCCCAATTTCAGCATTTACGTAAACTATTCTATCCATCCTATTGTTGTTGTATAGCGATATCTTTACACTATTTTCCTACCAGGACGAGTAAAACTTTTACTGCGAGTAGATATTTTTTTTATCCAACAAAAACATTCCTACTTGATTAATTATTTCAGCTGTGCAATGAAGGAGCTCATCACTTAGCAACTTAAGTCAATTTATAGAACAATTATGTCAACAGAAGAGACTCCCCTCACCCACATTGGAACCTATAAGGTCGTAGATAAAATTGCCACTGGCGGCATGGGAGAGATCTACCTAGTTTATGACTCCTGCTCAGATCGTAATGTGGCTCTTAAAAAAATCCGTGGAGATAGACTCAAATACCCTACTCTTAAAGAAAGATTTTTAAGAGAAGCTAAAATAGCGGCCAAAATGGCCCACCCTTCTATCATCCCCATCTACTCGATACATAGCGATAGTGAAGAGATCTACTATACCATGCCCTATGTTGAGGGAGAAACCTTAAAACAGATCATAAGAACCTGTCTCGAAGAGGAAAAAGCGGGAAAAATCATCCACCCTATTGGCCAATCAATTCCCGCTCTCATGAGAATCTTTTTAAGTATATGCCAGGCTATCGCTTACTGCCATAGTAGGGGAGTGCTCCATCGAGATGTCAAACCGGAAAATGTCATTGTAGGAAAATTTGGGGAGACATTTATTTTAGATTGGGGCCTTGCCGATTTTGTAGATAGCCCCATGCAGGATTCTAAGGAGAAATTTCCAACAGTAGAATCTGTAGATCTTACAAGGCCTGGCAAAATCCCCGGAACACTCGCCTACATCCCACCAGAAAGGATCCTCGGCAAGCCATCCTCTTTTGCAACTGACATCTACGCTCTTGGGGTGATCCTATATCAGCTTTTAACCCTCCGCCTACCTTTTCATAGGACCTCTAATAAAAAACTAAAAAAACAGATCGAAAAAGAAGAATTTATAGACCCTCTTGATAGAGCCCCCTACCGAGATATTCCTCTTGAACTCGCCCACATTGCAAAAATTTGTCTCTCACCAAATCCTGAAGCCCGCTACAGCAGGGTCGAGGATTTACTAATCCAAATTGAAAGTTACATTGCAGGAAGAGGGCAGTGGACCTTTTTAGAGCCGCTTGATGTAGCTAATAAATCCGATTGGGAATTCCAAGAAAACATCTTAGTAGCAAAACATACGGCACTCACCCGTAGCGCGGACCTTATGGAATGGGTCACCATCATGCTCTCTAAAAAAGGATTCACCGGTAATTTTAAAATAGAAACCTCAGTACAGCTTGGCCCCCAAAGCCAGGGAATAGGGTTCTTATTAAATGTCCCGGAAAGTAACGAGAGAAAAGGTCTTTTAGAAGATAGCCACAGCCTATGGATCGGGACAAAAAATAATCCGGGCTGCACTCTATTTCGATCTAACGTGCAGATCTTATCGGCCCCTGATAGTTATTTAGAAGAAAACGTCTGCCACAAAATACGGATTGAGCGAGTAGATAGCCACATGCGTGTGATCCTCGATGAAAAGCTCATTCTCGACTACCTAACACATATACCTTTTACCGGCCCCCATTTCGGTCTTTTACTGAAAGATGCGGATTTACAAATCGATCCCATTAAAGTATATGTGACAAGTCCCAACATCATGATCAACTGCCTAAAAGTGCCCGACACTTTTTTATCTACGAAAAATTTTAGTAAAGCGCTCGGTGAATACCGAAAGATCAGCGCCTCCTTTCCTGGAAGAACCGAAGGAAGAGAAGCTTTATTTCGCGCAGGAATTACACTGGTTGAAGAAGCCTCTGAATCCAAATCCTCTTCAAAAAAAAACCAACTTTTGCAGCAAGCTTTAGAGGAGTTTGGACGGCTAAGAAGCACCCCCGGTGCACCGTTAGAATACCTAGGGAAATCCCTTGTCTATAAAGCAAGTGGTGAAATCGAAGAAGAGAGCAAATGCTTGGAACTGTGTCTTCGAAAATACACAAAGCACCCCTTAAGATATTTGATCGAAGAAGAGCTCATTTTCCGCCTCCATGAGGCAGCCACTCAAAATAGGGAAGCTGCGTATCATTTTGCTCTACTAGCGCTGCGACATATACCTCATATTTTTATAGAGGGACAAAATAAAGGCCTTCTGGATAGTTTGCAAAGTCACTGGGAGCCTCTTTCCTTCATAGAGCCCCTGACTTCATCTACAGTTGATGAGCAGTATATCCAGCTCAGCATCCATCTAGCCTTTTGGCTTGCTAAACCCATAACCCTTGTCGAAATCATCGAGTCTGCAACAAACCCCGTGCTAGTTAGTAACGCTCTATTTTGTTTACTACAGCTAGGATGCATGAGTTTTGCAGAAGAAAACCTCCACTTCTTAAAAGAAGATTCAGAAAGGCTTTTTTCTCTATCTCTACTTATTAAGTTTTATAAAAAGCAAACGAAACTTCCAGATACTTTAGAATGTCTACAAGAACGGCTAGATTTTTCCTCAAAAAGAGCTCTTATGCATATCTTTGAAAAAAAGCTCTTACCCGGCAAAAATAAAATTCAAGTAGAGTTGCTCAAAAAACTCTCAAGTAGAGATCAAGATTTTACAGAGTATTATCTCCGCTCACTCATTCTCTCAGGGCAATACAGAGAAGCTGGCAACGCTTTAGGGCATACTAAAGGCCTATCCGAAGAAGAAAAAAATTACTTTACCGGGTGCCTGATGGCTCACGATGAAGGAAAAGAGCCCGCTCTTAACTATCTCATGGAGCATGCCGCATCATTTGAGTTTACTTCCTACTTCGTAATGGAAAATGGAATATTTTCCTTGAAAAATACTGAAGATCTTTTCTTCTGGGAAAAACTGCAGCTGCTGCGCCAAACGATCCTTTTTGGCAACTGCGCTAAGATGCAAAAAGAAACAAAAAGCTGGCTCAAACTTTACCAAGGACAACTCTCCCATGTCACTGCCACATATTGCCCTACCTGAAGTTAAAAAAAGTGAAATTGCCCATAAAGGCTATTTTACTCTGCGGATAGATTCCCTTGAGCTTCCCCATGGGATACGAAGGCCCTATAGTGTTTTAGAAACAGGCTGCCATGCAGCAGCGGTTATTGCTGAGACAACTGATGGGAAAATCCTTGTTCTTAAAGAATATAGGCATCCAACAGGCAAATGGATCTATGGCTGCGCCGGTGGCAGGATCGATACGGGAGAATCTCCGATCGAAGCTGCCAAAAGAGAACTTTTGGAAGAAACGGGATATACTGCCGAAGAATTTATTACACTAGGATCCGCCTTCCCCTTTCCAGCTGTTGCTAACCAAAACATCCATTACGTTTTGGCAAGAGGCGCCAAATACCTTAAAGCGCCCACACCAGAACCGTTCGAGCTCATCACTCCTTGCCTACTTACAGAGGAGGATCTCGAAAAAGCCATCCAATCAGGAGACCCTGTAGATGGGGTGCTTTGCACTGCTCTTTACTTTAGATCTATTTTAAAAAAATAAGATGCTATTTTTCTATGCAGTAGCCTTTGACTTATCCCCGCCAGATATGATACCCTCACCCCCGAAATTATCATTTAAATAAGTAGACGTACCTATGCCAGAACTTGCAAAAGCCTTTGAAGCTAAACTCGTAGAAGACAAGTGGTATTCCTTTTGGGAATCAAGAAACTATTTCCGAGCCGATCCCCTTTCTAAAAAACCAGCTTTTAGCCTGGTTATGCCCCCACCGAACGTAACGGGCGTTTTGCATATGGGACATGCCCTTGTAAATACCTTGCAAGACGTTCTTACCAGATGGAAAAGGATGTCGGGCTTTGAAGTACTTTGGGTGCCGGGAACCGACCATGCAGGGATCGCTACACAGACGGTTGTGGAAAGGAACCTCATTGCACAAACTGGCAAAAGAAGAAAAGACTTTCCAAGAGAAGAGTTTTTAGCTCATGTCTGGGACTGGAAAGAAAAAAGCCAAGATACCATCTTGCATCAGCTGAAAAAACTCGGCTGCTCCTGCGACTGGTCAAGACTTTGCTTTACGATGGATGATAAGCGCAATGTAGCTGTTCAAACAGCCTTTAAAAAATTCTATGATAATGGCCTTATTTACCGAGGAGATTATCTCGTCAATTGGGATCCTGTGACTCAAACAGCTCTTGCCGATGACGAAGTAGAGCACGAAGAAAAAGACTCTTTTCTCTGGCACCTACGCTACCCCTTAAAAGACGACCCTAAAAAATATATCGTCGTTGCAACAACACGTCCAGAAACGATGCTTGGAGATGTAGCGGTGGCTGTTAACCCCTCCGATGAAAGATATAAGGATCTTCTTGGTAAAACACTAATCCTACCGATTACAAACAGAGAAATCCCTGTTATTGCAGATCATTTTGTAGAAGCGGGTTTTGGATCTGGCGCTGTAAAAATCACACCAGCTCATGACCCTAATGACTATGAAATGGGACAAAGACATAATCTCCCCATGATCAACATCATGACACCCGATGGGAAGATCAATGAAAGGGGCGGCTCTTTTGCAGGTCTTACCATGCAAGAGGCTCGTATTGCTATCGTACAAAAAATGCAAGAGATAGGACTTGTAGATAAGATCGAGCCCCATAAACTACGAATCGGCTTATCCTACCGCTCTAAAGCTATCATTGAGCCCTACCTATCCAAACAGTGGTTTGTGAAGATGACGGGCTTTAAAAGCAGCTTAAGAAGCCTTGTAGAAACCAAACAAGTAAAGCTCGTTCCTGAAAGCTGGGAAAATACTTATTTTCACTGGATCGATAATTTAAGAGACTGGTGTATCTCTCGCCAGCTTTGGTGGGGCCATAGGATCCCTATTTGGTACAACATCGAAGATCCAGAAAAAATGATCTGTTATGCAGGGGAGGGCCTCCCAGCAGAGGTAGCCAAAAATCCAGATGCATGGCGACAAGATGAAGATGTCCTCGACACATGGTTCTCTTCCGCTCTTTGGCCCTTTAGCACTATGGGCTGGCCAGAAAAAACACCGGAGCTAAAAAAATTCTATCCGACATCAACACTTATCACAGGCCATGACATCCTCTTTTTCTGGGTAGCTAGAATGGTCCTTATGGGATCTTATGTGATGGACGCCCCCCCCTTTGCTGAAACCTTCCTCCACGGTCTTATCTACGGAAAGTCTTACTGGAAAACAGGGAAAGACGGATCTACCGCTTACATCACAGGAGATGACAGACTCTCCTATGAGCTAGGAAAACCTTTGCCACCGGGCGTCCAATTCAAATGGGAAAAAATGTCTAAGTCTAAAGGTAATATCATCGATCCCCTAGAAATTCTCGATTCCTTTGGTACCGATGCTATGCGTATGGCTCTGTGCGCAAGTGCCACCCAGGCGCGCCAGATAGATCTCGATAGGCGCAAGTTCGAAGAATTTAAGAACTTTGCCAACAAGGTATGGAACGGCGCTCGGTTCGTGTTTATGAATATCGACAGTCTAACAGTCGAGAGCTTTTCTTCAGGGATCGATGAGTCTCTCCTCGCCTTGGAAGACAGATGGATCCTCTCTCTTCTCAACAAAACGATTAAAGAGGTTAACCTCCATTTGGGAGAGTACTCCTTTGATAAAGCCGCGCTTACAGCCTATGACTTTTTCTGGAAGGAGCTATGCGCTTACTATCTAGAGCTCTCCAAGCCGATCCTATCTGGCAAATCGGGAACTGCTGCACAAAGAGAAAATAAGCAAAAGATTTTAAGCATCATCTTATGTGCAACGCTCCGGCTACTGCATCCGATGACACCTTTTATTACAGAAGAGCTCTTTGCATTTATGAAAGATAAGTTCGGATCAGCAATTATAAGTGACAAAGCAGATGGGTATACTAAAGAGGCAATCACAGCTCTTCATGCAAGCTGCTGTATGAACGCCCCCTATCCAGTAGTTATCAAAGAAACTGATATCAATCCAGAGATAGAGAAGACTTTTTCCTTTATGGACTCCCTTGTCCACGCAGTAAGAAATATACGCGCTGAGATGCAGCTGCCACCAGCGGCTTCTACGGATGTATTTATCATTGGTGAGAAAATAGATCCCAACTGGCAATGCGCTCTTGAAAGCCACTCTATCCTAGAAGGCCTCGTAAAAATACAGACCCTTACTATAACAGATAAAGCTCCAGATATGACTTTTTCTGCAGAGGCAATCGTCGATAGCCTAAAAATCATCGTGCCGCTTCCCCAGGAAATGAAAGACAAAGAAAAGCAAAGGCTTTCTAAAGAAAAAGAGAAACTCCTTATCCAGAGTGTATCGCTTAAGGAAAAGCTTGCTAACCCTGAATTTACCGAGAAAGCGCCGGCTGAAGTTGTCAAGAAACTATCCTCACAGGTAGAGCTTCTCGATAAGCAGCTCCAAGAAATAGAAACAAAGTCGGCCATGCTCTAAAAAGCTGAAACCTCAACAAATAGCAAAAATGCAATTTGTTGAGGTTTCAATTTTAAACTTATGGAATTCCCACTAAGTCACGAGTAGCTACCGTTGTAGTAGACTTGCTGCTATTGACTCATCGTGTAAACATTATCGTGGAAGTAGTCCACCTTCACGCTGCAGTCGAAGCGCTAACTCTTCATCAGCCTTAATTTGTGCAAATTGCGCTAGTGCCTCATCCTCTAAACATTCTTGTGGAATTGGTATAGCTTGACGGTCCAGTTCGATCGCTAACTCCCGATCAGCCGCTAATTGTTCAGCAGCTTCTCTATCAGCTTCTGTATGAGCATCGTGTAGTTCAGCCGCAAATAGCGCATCCTCATAGGCCCGAAGATGGTTAGGAAGAACATCATCTGAAGAAGCTCGTCCCCCATCTTCTCTAGACTGCAGAGCTTGATCAGCTTCTAATTGGCTAATACCAAGTAGTGCCCTCTGCAATTCTGCATCATCGTCAGAAAGGTCAAGTCCTTCGGCCTGGCTTTCTAGAGAAGGAGCACTTGATGCAGCCGGAGCTAATTGAGGATAACCCCTTGCTACACTAGACACTCCGCCCGGAGCCGCTCTAGAGGGGGATATAGGGCTCAAAGTGGATAATCCAGGGACGTCTCTTGGAGATATTCGTGGGTTTTCTTCAAGTTGTCCTCGGGTAACTGCTCCTATTGCCGGATCAAATAAACAATGTTCTGGAAGTATAGGACCTTCACTAGCCAGTCGGTCGGCGAAAGCTTCATGAGCAACTGTTTCTGCAGCATTCCTTTGGGCATAGGCTTCGGTAACGTCAGGATCAACATCATCTAGAGGAGCTTGTCCTGTAGCTTGTCTGTACTCCAGATCTCTAGCGTAAGCTTCATCGAACTCTAATTGTTCAATAAGACGTAGTGCATCCTCCAATTCTCTATCTATAGATTCACGTTCGTCAGAAGGGGCAAGAGGTCCTGCGGCATGGCTTTCTACAGAAGGAGCTCTTGCTGCAGCCGAGGCTAATTGAGGATAACCCATTCCTACACTAGATACTCCGCCCGGAGCCGCTGTGGAGGGAGATATAGAGCTCAAAGTGGATAATGCAGGGACGCCTCTTGGAGATGTTGCTGGGATTTCTGAAACTTGTTGTTGGGTAACTCCTGCAGATCGATCGAAATTGACTGACATAAAAAACTCCTCTTATTTAGGGCATTGATACAGCTTTTGCA
>Ga0118677_10014066_pt1 | contig 11383 bp, 11 predicted proteins | sample AliMusrvi5mmetaG_FD_86154 | JGI IMG/M metagenome (GOLD analysis project Ga0118677, IMG submission 86154) | reverse complement strand
ACGTGGGCTCGGAGATGTGTATAAGAGACAGCGCCAAGGCTGGCCGACCTGCCCCCGCCGGACATGATCCGGCGGAGCTCGCGGCTTGGAGCAGCATTACCCGCGTGGTGTTAAACCTGCACGAATTCATCACCCGTTCCTGAATCCTAACCGTTTTCCAGATCATGTCCCCATTTCCCAATATCCACCGCCGGGCGTTTCTCAAACAGGCGTCCTATGGCTTTGGCGCAGCAGCCTTGGCCAACTTGCTAGGCAACGACGCGTCGGCCGGCGGCTTGCCAGGCACGCTGGCCGCACCCCACCACGCACCTCGGGCCAAGCGGGTGATTTTCCTCAGCATGGCCGGTGGTCCCTCGCACTTGGAAACCTTCGACTATAAGCCGCTGTTAGAAAAAATGCATGGCAAGCCGATGCCGGACAGTCTGACGAAGGGGCAGCAAATTGCGCAGCTCCAAGGCCAGCCGCTAAATTGTTTTGCGCCGCAACATGGATTTCAAAAGTATGGCAAGTGCGGCCATGAGTTCAGTTCCCTGCTGCCTTTGCTAGGAACGGTGGCAGACGAGCTCTGTATCATCCGCTCGGTGTCCAGCGACGCCATCAATCACGACCCCGCCCACATGTTCATGAACACCGGCTCGCAAATCGCCGGACGCCCGAGCATGGGCGCCTGGACGATCTACGGCTTGGGCAGCGAGGCTCAATCACTGCCGGGATTTGTGGTACTCACCTCGAGTGGCCGAGGCGGACAAAATCAACCCATCGCCGCCCGCCAGTGGGCCAGCGGGTTTCTGCCGAGCCGCTATCAGGGGGTTCACCTCCGTGGCACCGGCGATCCGGTCATGTATCTCAACCCGCCGCCCGGCACCTCCGCCGAGCGCCAGCATGACGTCGTCAACGCCATCAACGCCCTCAACGCCGAGCACGACGCACTGGTGCATGATCCGGAGATCAGCACCCGCATCGCCCAGTACGAAATGGCCTTCAAGATGCAATCGAGCGTGCCTGAGTTGATGGATTTGGCCAAGGAACCCGCCTCCGTCATGGCCCTCTACGGCTGCAAACCCGGCGATGGCTCGTTCGCCTACAACTGCCTGATGGCACGCCGTCTGGCCGAACGTGGCGTGCGTTTCATCCAGCTCTATCACAAGGACTGGGATCATCACGGCGATATCAAACAGGGCATCAGCTACAAGGCAGAGGAAATCGACCGCGCCTGCATGGCCCTGCTCACCGATCTGAAACAACGCGGAATGTTGCAGGATACTCTGGTCATTTGGGGCGGCGAATTCGGCCGCACTCCCATGTCCCAAGGCGGCAACGGTCGCGATCATCACAACAAGGGCTTCAGCGTCTGGATGGCCGGCGGCGGCGTCCGGCCAGGCATCAGTCACGGTGCCACCGACGAATTCGGCTACCACGCCGTCCAGGACCCCGTCGATGTGCATGACCTCCACGCCACCATGCAGCACTTGCTAGGCATTGATCACACTCGCCTGACCTATCGATTCCAAGGCCGCGACTACCGTCTGACCGACATCAAGGGCAAGGTCATCACGCCGATTCTCGCCTGAGGCCTTCGAACTCAGTGTTCAACCTCAAAAGCGCCACAGAGTCGAGCCAGTTCAATTCCCTGAAATTGCCGACAAGCTCAGGAGCCGCACAAGAGTATTTGTCGTCTTTGTGGCGGCGTGTCTATGACCGCCGATGACGATGAATCGCCAATGAACCCGCTCCAAGACACCTCATTCTCATACGGCAGCTGTTGTTTCACCACAGACGAGTGCTACAGGCCCGCGGCGTTCCAGCAGGCGAGGAAGCCGGCGGCGAAATCCGCGGGTTGGGCGGCGATCCATGCCCTGATCTCTTCCAGTGGCATCCACATGGCGGCCTGGACCTCGGCGCAGGGGAAGTGCAGCGGACCGTCATGGCGGGCTTGATAGAGCCGGACGTGTTCCCAGCCGGTGTGGGCAGAAGCCGGAAGGCAGGCAATCTGGCTGGGATCGGAGCCACGAATGCCCATTTCCTCGTCGAGTTCTCGCAGGGCGGCGGCTGGGTAATCCTCGCCGGTGTTGAGGTGGCCGCTGACGCTGGAGTCCCACAATCCAGGATGGACGTCTTTGAGGTGGGACCGCTGCTGGAGCAGTAAATCGCCGCGCTTATTAAAAACGAACACGTGTACCGAGCGATGGAGGAGGTGCTTGGCGTGGACATCGCTGCGGGTGGCGGTGCCGGTGACCTGGTCGTTTGCATCTACCACGTCGAAGAGTTCGCCGGGCTGCTGCGGGCAGTCCTTGAGCGGATGCGTATCGAAGGCTCGGGTCAGTTCCACCCACTCGGCGAGCGTGAGTTCCTCGCCGCGCACCGTCGAGGCCAGCCCCAGACCCGCCGCCAGTGGGGCCCAGTCGGGGCCCGGCGGCAATTGGTTTTTGAGTTGCTTGCGGCGTTGCGCAAACCCCCGGCGAATCAATTCATCAAACAGCCGCGCGTCGAAGGCCGGCAGTCCGTCTTGCCGCGGCCGCAGCACTGCCACGCAGGAGTCGATTCGGGGCCGCGGGAAAAACGCTTCAGGCGGCACCGTGCGCAGCGGTTCGACCCGCCAATTCACCTGGGTACGCAGCGATAGCACGCCATAGTCCTTGCTGCCGGGAGAGGCGGCAAGGCGGTCGACGACTTCTTTTTGCAGCATGATGACGGCCCGCTCGAACGGCTGCGGGCGGCTGAGAAGGTTTTTGAGAATGGCACCACCGGATGAGTAGGGCAGGTTGCCCAAAAACTTCAGCGGCCGGTGTTTGAACAGGCTCCGGCCATCAAACTTGGCTCCATCCGCGTGATGCACCTCCACCCCAGGTACCCCGTGAAACCTCGCCCGCAAAGCCGCCGCCAGCCGCCCGTCAAATTCTATCAGAATCAAGCGCCGTGCCTTGCCCGCCAAATGCTCGCTCAGCGACCCGGTCCCGGGCCCTACTTCCACCACCGCATCGTCTGCGGTGAACTCCAGCTGGGCCACGATCCAGCGGGCCATGTTGGGATCTATCAGGAAATTTTGTCCGAGCTGTTTGCTAGGTAGAACGCCTGCCTGATCCAGTAATTCGTGAATTTCCCGACCTGTCATGGGCGCTGTTGATGAGGCATGGGGGCATCGGGTGCAATCCCAACCCGCAGGAATCTGCAACAGGCCCCCCTCAGAACAGCGCGGCGAACTTGGCCACGCTGGTGCCATTGCCCAGCAGCATGAAGACTTTCTCATCATGCACCCAGCAGGCGACGGTCCACAACCCGTGTTGGGTGATGCCGGGAGCCTCGCGCTGCGGCAACTCGCCGCTTACGTCCTGGCGGTGAAAAACCACCAGATGGACGACGCCATTTTGGGGGTCGTCGTAACTAATGAGTGAGCCGGATTTTCCATTGATAACCAGTTCGCGGCAGCCGACGCCTTTGACGTCGGCGAGGCCCTGCGGCAGGCAGCAGGGACAGGGGAGTTTGTGCTGTCGCAAATGGGCGAGGAGCACGGTGCGGTCTTCACGCTCTTTATCCAAGCTGAAAAGCGGCGACTCAAAGGTGCGAATGAAGCCCGTCTCAACCAACTCCACGGGCAATTGTGGCACCGACTTGATGACTGATGGGGCCTCGCCACGGGTGGCCACAAATGCCAGTACGATACCCGCAGCGGCAGCCAGAGAGATGGCACCCCGTCGCCACAACCACGAGTGTTGTCCCCTGGCAGGGGTCGTTGCCAGGTTGGCGCTGCTGCTCATGGCGGCAAGCACCTCGCCCCGCAGCGCGGCGGGCGGCCGGATGGAGGCCAGCGCGCCGACCATTGCCGCATCCATTGGATCGCAGGCCTGGGGGATGTCGCCGCGCTCCGTGGCCAAGCTGGCCAGAATGTCTTGGCACAGGCTGGCGGGCAGCTTCACTTTGCCCAAGGCTGCGGCGAAAGCAGCGTCAAAACTACGCTCACTCGCCAGCCATTGGCCAAGCTCAAGGTCAGCGTGCGCCAGTTGGAGGGCTTCGGCGAATTGCGGATCCGCCCCATCCGAACCATCGGGGCGATAGCTGCGCAGAATGAAACGGGCTTGTTCCTTATCCACGGCGGTGGTGCAGGGCCTCCGGTTCGAGTTGCAGGATGTTTTTTGGCACGCTGGAAGGCGCGGCGGTCATTTGTCGCCGCAGCAGTTCTTTGCCCCGGGAAAGACGCGACATGACCGTGCCGATGGGAATGTCCAGAATTTCCGCGATTTCCTTGTAACTGTGCTGTTGTAAGTAAAACAAGCTCATCGGAGCGCGGTAGGCCTCATCGAGTGCGCCGAGCAACTCGACGGCGTGTTGCGCATCCATCTGGCGATCCGCATCATCCTCCGGAGCGGATATCGCAGCCGCGGTTTTCTCATCAAGTTCTTGCTCGGGAAAGCGCTCGGCCCGTCGCCGTTGGCCGAGAAATTCCCGGTGCAAGGTGGTAAAGAGCCAGGTTTTTGCCTTGGATCGGTCACGCAGTTGGTCGCCCTTGGCCGCCCAGATGCAAAACGTCTCCTGCACCAAATCCGCTGCACGGTCCGCGTCGCGCGTCAATGACACGCCAAAGCGAAACAGCGCTTGGTAATGGGCGTCCACTAATTCTGCAAATTCATTCATCAATAAGGATTGGAGCGCCTGCAGGGATGATTTATTCCAGTCAAATTTCCAAGTCGTTTTTCAAAGAGCTCCATTTGCCGCCTCACACCCCGGTGAGGCTCTGTCTTAGACCCAGGATGCGCCAATTAATCTAACAACCCTGTCCTGTGCTTTGCAAGGGCTCTAGCGTGGCTGCGGGTTTGGGGGATTTTTCACGAACCACCGTTCCAGAGCGCAAATGGGGGTTGTCGAGCGCCGGATCAGCCGCTAGGTTCGCGCCAACGCCGCCTCTGGTGTGTGCCTGGCGTTTCCAACCACAACCAATTTTCCAAGCCCATGGGTATTTTCAGCAAGCCGCTCCTCCAACGCCACGATCGCCGTGATGACATGCCCGAGGGCCTGTGGATCAAGTGTTCTGATTGCGGGGCGATGATTCACATGCTTGAACTCAAGCAAAACCTCTACGTCTGCCAATCCTGCCAGAACCATTTTTTGATGGATGCCCGCGAGCGTATCGCCCTGCTCGCCGACCCCGGCAGTTTCGAAGAAACCGAATTGGGCCTCATCAGTGCCAATCCGTTGGGCTTCCAAGGGTATGCCGAAAAAACCGCCAGCCTCTGTGAGAAAACCGGGCTGGATGATGCGGTGGTGACCGGGCGCCTGGCACTATGCGGCCAAGCGGCGATGATTGCGGTGATGGATTTCAAGTACTTTGCCGGTTCGATGGGTTCGGTGGTGGGCGAAAAGATCACCCGGGCGCTGGAGATGGCGGTGGCGGAGCGTCGCGGTGCCATCATCGTCTCCGCCTCCTCCGGCGCACGCATGCAGGAAGGCATGCTCTCGCTCATGCAGATGGCCAAAACCTGTGGCGCGCTGGCCCGCCTTGCCGAAGCCAAGTTGCCGTTCATTTCCGTGCTCACTCATCCGACCGCCGGTGGGGTTACCGCCTCCTTCGCCACCATCGGCGACGTCAATCTCGCCGAGCCCAAATGCATGATTGGCTTCGCCGGCCCTCGTGTGGTCAAGGAGACGACTCATCAAAACCTTCCTCCTGGCTTCCAAACTGCCGAGTTCATGCTGGAACACGGGCTCATCGACGCCATCGTCCAGCGCCACGAGTTGCGCGACAAGCTTGGAAAATTGCTGGCTTACATGATGCCTGTGAAGGCTTGAATGGCGCTTGTCGAATAGGTGGCTTCATTGGCGGTTCAGGGTCATCGGCGGTCATAGACACGCCGCTACAAGGCGGAGCGGGATCAGGATACGGTGGATCGTGAGGAATACCTGCGGCAGGCGGAAAAGGAGGCTGAGAAGCGGAAGAACGCCATCACGGCATCCAAGGGCGAGGCAAGCGCGGTGAACGTGGCCAATTGGGAAAAGGCGGAAGGTGAGCAGAAACGCGACAGGGAAAACGAGGCGATAGCCGCCGAAAAGGAATTGCGCGATCGCCAGGATGAGGCCCGGTGCAACATCGACGACCACTCGGAACAACGGGGTGCCTTGGAGGCCAAGCGCGAGAAGGCACGGGCGCTGCTGGCCAAGCCAGACTCGGGCAAGAACGGGTCGATCGAGAACTATCGGACGGAACAGGCGAAGACGCAACAAGAGCTGAAAGAGGCGCAGGCCGGGCTGGATGCAATCGCAGCGAACAAGGCGGAGCAGGAAGGCAAGGTGTCTGGCATCGCCCTCAACGGCGGCAGCGAATTGGCGGCGCTCAAGGAGAAATTGAAGATTTCCGAGGAGTTGTCAAAGGCCAGGAGCGACTTTGAGGAGGCTTCAAAGAAGACGGTCAACGTCAAGCATGGCAAGGATGACGATGCGGCGGCGGCGCGGGCTGATTCCGAAGAGGCCCGGCGCGAGCTGCAAAGCGCCAACGACCGGGTGATGGCTGCCCGGGATGCGGCGGAGCGGGCGGGAGTGGAGAATTGGCAGCCGGAAGACCGGCGCGGGGCGACCGAAAAGGTGGCCCGCATCGTCAAGGAGCGCAACGAGAACATCGACTCCGCCAAGGCGCTGGAGTTGGCGGAGGCCCTGGCGGCGGCGGAGCGTGCCTATGCGCAGGCCCGGCTCGACGCCGAGGAGCAAGTCTATGGCTACCGGCTCAAGGGCTACGAGCGGGAAAAAATGATGCTGGAAATGGAAAACCGGAAGCTCGACATGGCGCATGAGCAGGGTGGGATGGACGATGCGCGCTACCAGCGGCAGAAGGCGGTTCTGGCGGCCCAGGGGGAGGCGTCGAAGAAGCAGGCGGATGAGCAGCGTGAGCAGTTGCAGGGGACGTTGGAGATCTCACGGCTGCGGCGCATGGAGGCGGCGGCACGCGACCAAGGGGCGCTGCCGCAAGCCGAGGCCCTGCGCAAGGCGGCGGAGGCAAAGGAGGCTGGCTTGTCTCTCAGGACGGCGGAAAAGGAGGCTGAAGGAGCCAACCTGACCGGGCCGCAACGCCAGCAGTATATCCAGCAGAAGATGGAGGAAGACCAGTTGGCCCGCGAACAGGAACGCCAAAAACAGGAACGGGACAGGGCGCTGACCCGCGAGGGTAGCAAGGCCAACCAGGCTGGCGCTGTGGGCGCATTGAAGGAGCAATTGCTGCGGATGCGGGGCGACCCGCACGCGGCGGAGGTGATGCAAGAGAAACTGGCCCGCCGCAAGGACGAGGTGGGCCGCAAGGAGGCGGTGCAGAAGTACATCGGTGACGGATTCACCGGGGACCAGGCCAAGAACAGGGCGGCCACCGACATGAAGACGGCGCAGGCGCAGCGGCTCATCGAGCGCCTGGAAGGCGGCAACTCGAAAGTCGTGGCGGATTCCCTCACGGCCATCGGCGGCGGCGGCGGGGCCTTCGGCGGCGACATGCAAAAGAGCGAGGACTTGCTCAAGCGCATCGCCAAGGCCATCGAAGCCGTGGAAAAACAAGGCGGAGTGGTGGAAGAGGGATGGTGATCGGGTGACACCGGGCGCAGGGCGATGTGGGATGATATCACAGCGAAAACCTACGGCACCAGCGGGCTGATCCTCAAGAGCGCCAGCGAGGTGGCGGTGGATAAGATGGGCCTGTGGACGGGCACTTGCACGTTCTCACTGCCACCGGGACGCTATGACCTGGTGCCAGCCCCGAATTCGTGGCACCCGCTGCTGGATTTCATGTGGGCCGAACGCTCGCGCATCACCATGAGCCCCGGCCTGTGGCGGGCGGTCGTGGAATACGCCGGGGTGGATATTCTGCCACCTCCGGTGTACGAACTCAACCCGGGCGTGGGCACCGAACCCATCGAAACCCACCCGGATTTCTGCACCACCCTGGCCGGTAAACCCAGCGCCCCACTCAACGGCGCAAGATGGATCGACCCGAAAACCGGCATCGAAACGAAGTGCAACACGCCGGGCAAATTCGAGTTTGAAAAGTTCTCGGGCTTTCTGGCCAACGGCGACCGCAACCCCTTCGCGGGCACCACCGGGTTTCTGGAGGCCAACCAAACGACGTGGCAGAAGAGCTGGACGACCAAGGCCATGCCCGACCCCGGCCATGCGATGCAACGGATCGTCTTGCCACCGGGAAACCCGCCGGATTACGGCGGCACCTACGAGTGGCTGGAACACCCGGTGCAGTTCTCCCGCCGGGGCAACGCCTACACCAACCAACAACGCTGGCTGCTGAGCGGGCGGCGCGGCTGGAACCAACTCATTTACACCTGAGCCGATGCAGGAACACCTCCGCAAACTCACGCCGATCCCACGCGGCTTGTCCCTCAAGAAGGCACTGACCCGCGAACGTCTCGAAGCCCTCCAAAATTGCATCCTCGCCCTCGCCGAAGGCGGCAATCTGGAAACCGGCCTGGGCCTCCAGCGGCATTGCGGCAACGGCAAGGTGAAGCTCGATCTGGACTTGCCGACGCGCAAGTTCTTCCCAGTGTACGGGCCGTTCACGCCTCTGTTCTCCATCGTCGATCCGGCAGCCTTCGTCGCCTCGTACACGGTGAAGGTGACCGACGGGGTGGTCATCGACCGGGAAACCAACTCTGCCACCTTGAGCGGAGGTGGCACGGCTATCATGCCCGACGGGGTGATCCTGTGGAAGTGCGACAACCGGCTGGATGTGAATGGTGAGATGGCGGAGTTTCCCATCCAGAGCGGCGACAGCGTCTGGGTCTGCGTCACGGTCCAAAAAAGCGGCGCGGTGGGAAGTGTCCTTTCCGCCTTGGTCTGCTCGATCGTGGTCGGCAAAATCACCGGCAGCCCCGCCGTTGGCAAATCGGCCCATTGGTTTCCCCCCATCGAGGAGGATGTCGCCAATCCGCTCAGCGCGGGGGCGGACGGCACCTACTTCTACAAACTGGCCACCCTGACGGTGGACCCCAGCGGCGAGATGAAGGTGGAAAACTTCTGCGCGGGCGACAACATCCAACACTTCCGCGAGTTGCCGAAGTTCGGCCACCTGGGCTACGGCCAACCCATCTTCAAACAGTACAACCCGGTGACCGGTATGTACGAGTATTATAGTATAGCGGGCATTTCCCCGGTGACGGTCCAGCGCGTCAATGACACCTTGCAAATCGGCCTGAGCGGCACTTACACCGATCAAGTGGTGGTCAAGGCGCTGCCGGCCGGAATCACCGGCAAGGAGCGGCCCCAGGTGAACGTGCATGATGACGGCGTCGTGGCCGGGGTGCATGGCTACACGGTGAAGGGCAATGGAACGGATGGCAGCCTGGAGATTTTCAACTGCGAGCGGGTCAGCCTCTTCAAACTCGTCTGGCGGGACGGGTTGATTACCGACTCAATCGTCAATCACGATGACGGCGCTGGCGACACCGTCTTGCGCCTGCGCACCTGCGCCGAGGGCTTGTCGAGCTTCAGCACGTTGCCGTGAAACAGATGATCCTCATTTCCGACCCGCACGGCCTCCCGTTGCGCGGGCTGGCCCCGGCCACCGCCGCCGAGACGGTGATGATCTGCCCGCATGACAAGCCCCAACTCGGCCGCTTCTACAACAACCCGTGCATGCAGGGCTTAGAACCCATGCTCGCCATCAATACCAGCCTGCTCTGCCACCCGCTCAAGAACAATTCCATCGAACCTTCAGTGGGGGAGGTATTTAGCCATCGGTGATAATCACCCCTCATTAGCCTGAATATCCAGAAAACGGAATGCCCCAGAAAGCTCCTCATTTCATTAGGCTACCCAAATCATCAACCATCAGTGACAAACCCGCAACTCTCTGGTTTTCAACCGTTTGCGAAACCATCAAACTTTTCGCCTCGACAAAAATCCGTTTCTGGGCCAACCTCAAGCCCGTACTAATTACACTGTTCGCCCAAGAATCATGGACACACTCACCATAGTTGACAGGCTCCTCCTGGAGATTCGGGAGTCCGTTTCCTGCGCATCTCGTATCACCGTGATCAGCATCGACGAAGCGGGCTTTTCGGTCCAGTTGGGGCAGTCCGCTAAGGCCGTCGTGGCCGTGTCGTTGTGCGACCCCGAAAGGCCATCCTTTTCGGCCACATATCCAAAGTTGATTGTGGACCGCCACGGACACGAGACCATTGAGGAGCAGATCTCGGAAGGCATTCTTTCGCAGGGGGTATCTTGGATTGTTCGGAAGGTATTTCGATACGGATTTGTACCCCCTGAGGGATACAGAAGGCCGCAGACCAATTCAGGCAGAGCAGGGGCGGACGCCTCAGGTGATTTCGACGGCGAACAATTCACTCCTGCCGACAGCCATCAACCCCACAAACACAAACCATAAGCCATCCTGCTGCGCTGCGGCAGAGTGAGGCGTTCTGTCAAAATGAAGAAACTCCTCCGCATCACCTCCTATATTGCTCTTGCGGCTGTCATGATCGCGTTTTCGGTGCGAGTCATCAACCGGATACAATTCGCAGCGACCAAGCCCGACGGCTCGCACAAGTGCAATTATTCTGGTACATGGGTGAGCAACAGAGCGCCATTGGTGGCAGGCCGAATCGTTGCTGAGTTGCCGTCGCCACTACCCATAGGTAAACCATTCACTGTCAAGGCATACATCTATTACAACATCACCAGCATCTATCGGACTGGCAGATTTATTCCGATGCAGTTGGAGGCGTTCATCGATGACACTGGCACCACATCTGGAGCGAACTCCGATCGTCCAGTGGTTCTTCCACCGCGCATCACCTTCAAGTTTAAGAGTGATGGCCCAGGCGGCGCACAGACCATCGACTACGTGGCTGCTTCAGACGATCAATTCATACAGATCACTGGAGGATACCGATCATCGTCTCCCTACGACATCGGAACCTTCTCGCTCGAAAAGAAGCAATGAGACCAAACCAAGACAGAACAATAATGGGTGGTGGCAACGCTCCTGAGCCACCCACTCACCCATCAACTGCGGCTTCAAAGTCGCGCGCCACACCTTGACGTTGGGCCAGAAAATTACCTCAATGCATCGCTACATTTGCAACTCTATTCCCGTTCTTTAATGAATACGCACTGCATACCGGACCAAATCAGGATCCTAAGAGGGACGATCCTTGGGGGCTTGATCACGCGGTTACTCCAACCAGCTTTGGATGAGCAATGCGGCAAATTTTTGGGAGGTGGTTCCGCAAACAGACAAGAACAGCCGAACAAGGCGTCGCACCGAATGACTGATCAGCCCCACAACCGCAAAACTAATCCCTGTTCAAGCGCCGGTCATCGGTGGATATGAACGTTGTGCTAAATACACAGATATGAAGAAATCATGCCTAATCCTATTCGCGGCGATTTCTATACAAGCATGTAG